>ENA-OQCX01000271-OQCX01000271.1-human-gut-metagenome-genome-assembly--contig:-NODE-271-length-27610-cov-3.326857_pt1 | contig 27610 bp, 32 predicted proteins | sample MGYA00242762_ERZ504587 | MGnify/ENA primary metagenome ERZ504587 (study PRJEB26092, sample SAMD00036337) | human gut metagenome | host: Homo sapiens | study: EMG produced TPA metagenomics assembly of... | reverse complement strand
CGACGCCGTAATTTGGAAAGGAAGTTGCATCTTTTCCATAATTGGGTTGGTCTTTTTGAACGCCTCTTCAAGCACTCTTGCATTAAAGTCAACCAGCTTAATTCTCTGTTAGTATAAGGCATCTTTTGCCATTTTGACATAAGCTTTGCTTTTTTCGGATGTTTTTTTTATTGTTGTTTTTTGAATTTGACATATAATTCACCACCATAAAAACTGATATATCACCCAATTTAATATATCTGATTAAGTATAAAATACGGAACGGATTATTTCAAGCGAATTGCACTAAATTTTACCTTTAGCAACGCATTCTTTACATATATTTTACAATAGCACAAATAAAATTGATTTGCAATAGATTTGACAAAATTCGCAAAGATAAAACCAAAATTTTCTTTTTGCAAAATATTCAAAAAATTTCAAAAAATATTGTTTTAATCTCTGTATTATGTTATACTTGCGTTGATTGTTTTATTTACAGATTTTAAAAAATTCTAAAGGAAAATGAGAGGTAATTATCATGAGTAAAAAAAGGGGAAGCTTTTCCGGCGGACTCGGATTTGTATTTGCCGCTGCGGGAAGTGCAGTAGGCTTGGGAAATCTCTGGAGATTTCCGTATTATGCAGCTAAGTACGGCGGCGGAACATTTATCTTTATCTACATAATCCTTGCGCTTACATTCGGCTTTTCACTTTTAACTGCCGAAATCGCAATCGGCAGAAAAACAAAGCTGAGTCCGATTCTCGCCTACAAAAAGCTATGCAGCAAATTTTCGTTTTTAGGCTACCTTGCAACGCTTGTTCCTACAATCATTATTCCGTACTACTGCGTTATCGGCGGTTGGGTTACAAAATATATGTGCGTTTATGCACAGGGACTTGTTGCCCCTGCGGCACAGGACAACTTTTTCTCGGACTTTATTTCCAACCCGTTGTCACCCATTGTGTTTTTCTTAATATTTATGCTGTTGAGTGCAGTGGTAATTATGCTCGGAATAAACAAGGGCATTGAGCGACTGAGCAAATTTTTGATGCCCGTTCTGCTTGTTCTGACAGTCGGAATTTCAATCTACACACTCACGCTCCCAAACGCAATGGAGGGTGTTTCGTACTACCTCATTCCCGATTTCAGCAAACTGTCAATTTGGACATTTGCGGCGGCACTCGGTCAGCTGTTCTTCTCAATGAGTATCGCAATGGGCATTATGGTAACCTACGGTTCATACACAAAGAATGAGGTAAACCTCACAAAGTCGGTTAACCAAATTGAGATTTTCGACACAGCCGTTGCACTTCTCGCAGGTCTTATGGTAGTTCCTGCGGTTTATGTATTCAGCGGTGAAGAAGGTCTTGGTGCAAGCGGTCCCGGACTTATGTTCATCACACTTCCAAAGGTATTCAACGAAATGCCTGCCGGCGGAATCATCGGATTTTTGTTCTTTGTTCTTGTATTCTTTGCAGCTATCACAAGCTCAATCTCCGTAATGGAAGCAATTGTTTCTTCGCTTATGGACAAGTTCAAGCTTACACGAATCAAGTCCTGTCTTATCGTTATCGTCATCTGCCTTATTATGGGTATTCCGTCATCACTCGGCAACGGAATATGGTCAAATGTTAAGATTCTCGGAATGGACTTCCTTACATTCTTTGACTTCTTGAGCAACAGCATTATTATGCCGATTGTCGCACTTTGCACTTGTATTCTCATCGGCTGGGTTATCAAGCCAAAGACTATTGCAGACGAAATCACAAGGAACGGCGAGCGTTTCAGCAGAAGGGCTTTGTTTGATGTTATGATTAAATATATAGCTCCAATCTGCCTTGTGTTCATCTTAATTTCCTACACACTTGCGCAGTTCGGCATTATTTCACTTTAACCCGACACTTTAACACGATTATTTATGAATTCAGACAGTAATATCACCGAAATGAATCCTAAGTAATTGTCTTTAAATTAAGCATACAACAATTAACTATTCTCCGTTTATCCCATGAACTCTTGAAATTATATGCAATAATTGGTATAATTACAGTTACAGCTCATTTGCTGAATTTTAGGGAGGACAAATACTATGTGTCAGAAAAAACCATTTTACATTACAACGCCTATTTATTATCCGTCAGGCAATCCCCACATCGGTCATTGCTACACCACCGTTGCGTGCGATTCTATCGCCCGTTACAGACGAATGCAGGGATACGATGTTATGTTCCTTACGGGTACGGATGAACACGGTCTTAAAATCGAACAGAAGGCTGCCGAAAAGGGTGTTACTCCCAAAGAGTATGTTGACGAAATTGTAAAGACATTCAAAGGCTTATGGAAATTTATGAACATAAGCTATGACAGATATATCCGTACAACAGACGATTACCACATTGAAACAGTTCAGAAAATTTTCAAGGAGCTGTATGACAAGGGCTACATCTACAAGGGAGAATACAAGGGCAAATACTGCACCCCCTGTGAAAGCTTCTGGACAGAAAGCCAGCTTATTGACGGCAAGTGTCCCGAATGCGGACGAGAGGTTACAGAGGCAAAGGAGGAGGCATACTTCTTTAAGATGTCATCTTTTGCCGACAGAATTGAAAAGCTCCTCACGGAAACAGACTATTTACAACCAAAGACAAGAGCGGTTGAGCTTGTAAACAACTTTATCAAGCCGGGACTTGAAGACCTTTGCGTATCGAGAACAACCTTCAAATGGGGCATTCCGGTTACATTTGACGAAAAGCATATTGTTTATGTTTGGATTGACGCACTTTCAAACTATATCTCCGCTCTCGGCTACAAGAATGAAAAATTTGACGAATTTGACAAATACTGGCCTGCCGATGTTCATATGGTAGCAAAGGACATCATGCGTTTTCACGCTATCATCTGGCCTGCAATGCTTATGGCTCTTGACCTTCCGCTTCCAAAGCATCTTGCCGTTCACGGCTGGATTACTTTCAACGGGCAGAAGATGTCAAAGTCACTCGGTAATGTTGTTGATCCGTTTGTACTCGGCGAGCGTTACGGCGCTGACGCAATCCGTTACCACATTTTGCGTGAAATGGCTCTCGGTGCAGACAGCTCGTTTTCAAACGAAATTATGATTAACCGTATCAATTCCGACCTTGCAAACGGTCTTGGCAACCTTGTTTCAAGAACAGTTGCAATGGTTCAGAAATATTTCGGCGGCACACTTCCCACAGAGCGTGAGAGCGGCGAATTTGACGATGACCTTATCGAAACCGCAACATCGCTCCGTGCAAAGGTTGACGATTTCATGGACAAGACTCAGCTCCAGAACGCACTTGCCGAAATATTCAAGCTTGTTTCCCGTGCAAATAAATACATTGACGAAACCGCTCCGTGGGTTATTGCCAAGGACGAAACAAAGAAAGCAAGACTCGCAACGGTTCTCTACAACCTTCTTGAGCAATCCGTATTGCCTGCACCCTTCTCTCGCATTTATGCCAACAACAATGCCAAAGGCTCTTGAGCAGATCGGTGCTTGTGAAAAATGTGCCGGCTACGAAAACTGCGACAAGTTCGGTGTACTTCCTGCTGATGTCACGGTTCACAAGGGAGATGCACTCTTCCCACGAATTGATGTTGAAAAGGAAATTGAAGAACTCAACAGCATTATCAAGAACAACGAGGGTGAAAGTGAAGAAACAAAGGCACTCCGTGAAGAGCTTGAGGGTGTTGCACAGATTGGCATTGATGACTTTGCAAAAGTTGACCTCCGTGTGTGCGAGGTTAAGACCTGCGAACCCGTTAAAAAGAGCAAAAAGCTTTTACAGTTCACAATTTTTGACGGTGTAAAGGACAGGACCGTTGTCAGCGGTATTGCAAACTACTACAAGCCCGAGGAGCTTATCGGCAAGAAGATTATTCTTGTTCAGAACCTCAAGCCGGCAAAGCTTTGCGGTGTTGAAAGCTGCGGTATGATTCTTTCGGCAGTTCACGGCAATGATTTAAAGGTTGTTTTTGTTGACAATATGCCTGTCGGCTCAAAAATCTGTTGATTTATGTTCGTGTAGATAGACGGCGAGTCGCCGTTCCCTGTTCGTGTAGATAGTTTGATAAATTAAAAGCTATCTATGCCCGAGCGTAACTTTAGGAGCGGATATCATCTGCCCGCACGGCGAGCCGCCGTTCCCCTTTCGTGTAGACAGTTTGATAAATTAAAAACTATTTATGCCCGAGCGAAAGTTTTTCAAAATTGAAAGTTGAAAATGGAAAATTGAAAATTGCGGTCGGGTAGACAGTTTGCAATATAAAAACATATTATGCCTGAGCGTAGCATAGTTCGTGTGCGTTGCACACGATTGCACGCAATGCGTGCAAAATTGAATACACATATGTTATATCAAAACATATGTGTATGGACATATAAATTCATCAATGTGGGCGGTCAATGACCGCCCATACTTTTAGGGAGATATACCGATGTCACTTTACAACAACATTTTCGATGCGCATGCGCATTATGATGACAAATGGTTTGACGATGACCGTTTTGAACTTTTGGAAAACATTCACACAAAAGGTGTGTGCGGAATTGTCAACAATGCGGTTGACCTTGAAACGGCAAAAACCTGCATTGAATATGCCGAAAAATATGATTTTATGTATGCCGCAGTCGGATTTCATCCCGAAAATCTCGAAAATATTCCGGACAATTATCTTGAACAGCTTGCACAGCTTTCAAAACATAAAAAGGTTGTCGCAATCGGCGAAACAGGGCTTGATTATCATTGGGACATTCCGAAAGACTTGCAAAAGCGTGTTTTTGAGGAACAGATCCGGCTTTCTCTTGACCTTGAAATGCCGCTTATAGTTCACGATCGTGAGGCTCACGGTGATGTGTACGATCTTCTGAGAAAATACAAACCAAATGCGCTGGTTCATTGCTTTTCGGGCAGTGTTGAACTTATGCGTGAAGCGGTTCGCATGGGAATGTACATCAGCCTCGGCGGTGTTGTTACATTCAAAAATGCCCGTCACAGTCTTGAGGTCGCCTCGGAAATTCCGCTTGACAGGCTTCTGCTCGAAACCGATGCTCCGTATATGGCGCCCGTGCCATTCCGTGGCAAGCGTTGCGACAGCTCTATGATTGTCTATGCCGCTGAAAAAATCGCATCTCTGCGTAATATAAGCATTTCCGAACTTCTGCAAATCACCTGCGACAACGCAAAACGATTTTACAATATTGATGATTAATTCATAAAAAAACACGGTCGGAATCCTTGTAGGAAAACCGACCGTGTTTGCTTGACTATATGCAACGCATAAGATTGCACGCAATGCATACAAATTTGCAACATTCACAAAATTTATTTTAACATAAAATTTGAACGATTACTTGCAGGAGAACATTGATTCTTGTTACAAATTAACATTGAATTTGATTATAAAAACAAAAATTGCATCAGAACCTTCTCGGGCATCTGATGCAATTCGTTTATCTAACTATCTTCTCGAACGGGGAACGGCGACTCGCCGTAATTTTCAATTTTCAACTTTCAATTTCATCATTCTTCACTTGCGTGTCTGCGCATACTCTTGTGCAGGAAGAAAAGTCCGATCGAAACTATAAAAAAGATTACAGAACAGATTGCAATGGCGATAAGAATATTGTTCATACTCTGAACAAAAAGGTTGTAGAACGCCCTTGAATCAATATTAATCTTGCTCATATAGCCTGTTGAAAGCAACACTGCCGGAATTATACCAACCGTAAGGAATGCCGCCGATGTTGAATAACAGATATACCTTACCGCTCTGTGCTTCCAACGATTTGTAAAGATGATGATTACGCATAGAATTGCGACAAGGACTGCAAGCGCCGATAATCAACGGCATCATATTTTTCAATGCAATGAGATAAACAGAAAGTGTGGCAAAAAGCGGTATTCTGAGCGCCGCCGCATAAATGTTAGCAGCCTGATTGATGAGATATTCTCTGCTCCATCGTTTGCAACCTTGAGATTATTCTTACTTATGTACTGTCAAGCTCGCTGTTGAATTTCTGCTTAAACGCTGTTGTGTCAATCTTAGCCTCCTCGCCTGCATAAAAGCTGTTGAGATAGGCCTGTGTATTATCGTGAATTGTCACTTCGTCAACAAACATTTTCAAAAAACTTTTCATCAAGTCCCGACGCAAAACCGAGGTCAACAAGGCTTTCTTTGATTTCGTCACGCTTGTCAACAAAATAGTTGCTCGCATTCATATTATCCATAATATACGATGGGTTGAGGATTGTTGACTGAAGAACTATTGCAAACGAAAGCAAAAACAGTACAAACGAGAGAACGAACGAAATTATTCCGTAAATAATATGTCTTACTTTTGAATTCATCAGTTCGCCTCCTTATCAATCGGAGTACCCGACACTAACTTTGCATACACAAAATATCTCTGTGTTGTAAGACCGAGTGCATCAAACGGATAGCAGGTGTACATTATGAGATTTTCATAATCCGCCGAAAGGTCATAAGCGGTTCTGTCAGTCGCTTTTTTGACAGCCGTGTCGGTGATTTCATAGATGTAATTACCGTAGCTTGTCTTGATTTCAACCTTCTGACCGACTGCTGCGTTTTTAAGACCGTTGAAATAAGTATTGTTATGACCTGCAACAAGGATTGTTCCACCGTAACCGGGGACAAAACTTCCGGCATAAATGCCAACACCGTTTCTGAGTGCAACATCATTGTCACCGAAAAAAAGATTTGCGTCAACATTGCAGTCATTGATTATAAGCTCACCGAACAGATTTCCGTAGTTAGGGTACTGAACGGAGTCGTTTTTAACATAAGTTTTTTCCTGACCGTTTGAATCCTTTTTTGTAACGGTAGGAACGGTTGAGTTTTCTGACACGGGCACAAAAATATTATCGTACTCTGTTGAATAATCCTTTTCATTATCTGAGAAGAACATACCTACTGCCGAAATCACAGGTGAAAAGGACGGAACAAAAGCAAGATACAGCACAAGATATGTTATCAAACAAAAGATAATGGGAAGAATTATAAAACTCTTCCCATTCTTTGATTTATGACCGTGTCTGATTTTTTTATCAGACATTAGAATCAAGCTCTTTCTTTTTTAGATTTTGCAAGGTAGAAAGCACCGCCTGCTACCATTACAAATGCAACAGCAGAAACAGCGATAATGCCGCTGAAGTCAGCCTCTGCACCTGTTGTCTTGATAACACTGTTATCCTGAACACTGCCTGCCTTTGTAAGTGTAGGAACAGCTGAGAATGCAACCTTGCCGTCTTTGCCGTAAATTGTAAGCTTCTTTGAAGATGTGTCATATGACATTGTCATATCAAGCACACCTACAACTTCCTTACCGTAAGAAAGAAGTGTCTGCTTCTGAGCAAATGTGAGATCTGCAATATTAGATGCGCCTGAGTTCTCAAGGAAGCTCTCGCCCTTCTTGAGAACAGCAACGATCTGAGATGACTCATCTGCTGTCATGTCGATTGTGTTAAAGTAGTTTTCAGCCTGGTTTACAAACTCGCTCGGAATAACCATCTCTGAACCGTTCATCTTAACAGATGTCTTGAGTTCGTTGAGAACAGCCTGTTCGCTGTCATTGATTCCTGCTGCAAAAGCAGTGAAAGCAGTTGCTGCAACAAGGATGAACGCTACTAACATTGCTGATAACTTTTTCATAGTTCATACCACCTTGTATCTTATTTTGTTTTCATCAGCAAGAAGCTTCACGGATTCATTGGCATAATACGCATCTGCAAGCCGAAAACTGCAGGGAGCACAATGGAAAACTTCACCATTTAACTTCTTTGTACAGTATTATACACCACATTTCGCATTTTGTAAAGCATTTTATTATAAAAATTTGTTATATTCAGAAAAATTACAATCCTTTTGTCAAATCAGCATTTTCATTGTGCATTATGCCGTTTTAAATCAATTTTGCGCTACATCGTTTTCTTCTGATCTTGTATTTCAATTCATTTGTACACTTGCCTTTTACATAAAAATGCACCTGCCGATTTATAAATTCCTTCTTTTTCAAATATTCGTGTATAGACCTCATCCGTTTACCCTACACCTTTTTCTGTCATTGTTTTCTTATTATGACATATTGTGACATACTAATATATAAGTAGAAAATTTATCGGTTATTTGCCATATTTTTGTTTATTTTTTTTGCAAATTTTACCTGAGCTTTATTTCAGCTCGTTATTTTATATACTTATCGGCTAACTGCAACAAAATAATCACATATTTTATGTGTATTTTGTACATATGAAAAATCAGAGTAATTGCATATTCTGCAAAAAAAAGACATCTTTTTCCTTTATTGAAACCTTTGTTCATATTGATTTTTTTACTGATTTAAAATATAATAGGAGTATCATGTTTAAAAGTATTTTGTGCTTTTGTGCCGTTTTTCGCCTACAGCACTTTCGTGTCGACTGTGGCATTATCTTGTCATATGCGTACAAAAGCCGAGAAGAGGAGTAATTTAATGGAGATAACATTCAAGGACATAACGAGAATTATCAAGAAAAATATTGTGTTTATTGCGGTGCTGTCGCTTTTATGTGCAGCTGCGTCATATTTTGTAACAACATTTTTGGTTCAGAAAACATATACATCAACCGTAAAGCTTTATGTTGAAACCAACTACAAAAGCCAGTCGGCTTATGACGACTATCAGAGTATCAACTACGCAAAGAATCTTGTTCTCACCTATATCGAGTTGCTCGATTCAAATTCTTTCTACAATTCCGTTTCAAAGGAACTCAACGAAAAATACACGGCGTCACAGCTTAAATCAATGATTAAGTTTGAAAGCATTGAAGATACCGAGGTTTTTAAGGCGCTTGTAAATTCGGGCAGTCCGTCCGAATCAAAAAACATAGGAAACGCAATTGCAAAAATTGCACCAGATACAATTGCCAATGTAAAGGACAATGCAAAGCTTAAAATTGTTGACAAGGCTACAACACCGAAAGCTCCTACATCCCCGAATGTTTCGAGAAATGTTATGATAGCTTTCGCCGCAGGTCTTATTATTTCACTCATCATTTCATTCGTCCGTGACTTCCTTGATGTTAAAATCAAGTACAATGATGAAATGACAACCGTTCTTGACCTTCCGTTGCTTGCCGCTATTCCCGACTTTGAATATTTTTCAAATCAGAAGGCAGCCGAAAAGAAGTACGGTAACTACGAATCGGGTTATTAATTGTTAAAGGAGTGAAACTGCAATGAAAAAGACTAAAATCGACCGTTCAATCGACACTGAGGCACTTGGCTTTCAGGTTCGTGAATCATACAAAACAGCAAGGACAAACATCGCATACTCAATTTTCAAAAAGGGTTGTAAAAAGGTAGCCTTTACTTCTTCAACAAAAGGTGAGGGCAAAACCGTAACTTCAATCAATGTTGCATCTGCTCTTGCTCAGCAGGTTGGCACAAGGGTTATCGTTGTTGAATGTGACCTTCGCCGTCCGAGAGTTAGCACAGCTTTGAAAATCACGCCTACTCCCGGTCTTACAAACTACCTCAACGAGGAATGTTCGCTTGAAGACATTGTAAAGGATACAAAAATCGAGAATCTCAAGGCGATTACATACGGTGCTATTCCGCCGAACCCGTCAGAGCTTCTTTCGAGTGAATCCATGTTTGACCTTATCAAAACTCTTGAAAAAAATTACGACTACATTATTTTCGATACTCCGCCAATCGGTGTTGTTATTGATGCCCTGCCTATTATGAAGGCGTCTGACGGTGTTGTTATTATTGCAAGAAATAACTCAACAACATATCCCGAGCTTTCAAGAACAGTTGAAGTTATCAAAAGAACCAATGCAAAAATTCTCGGTGTTATTCTTAACCGTGTAAAGCCTCATGAAACCCGTAAGGGCAAGAGCTATTACTCAAGATACGGCGGATATTACAAGGCATCAGCAAATGACTGATACCAAACCGCCTTTGCAAACATAAACTAACAGGCTTGTCCTGCCCACGGAGGGGAAAATGGAATCCATAAAAAGCATAAACAAAAGTGCGTCATCAAGCGGACATACAACTGAACAAAAGCCTGTTTATGATTTTTTTAAACGGATTTTTGACATCATATGCTCGTCAGTTGCTCTGATTATACTATCGCCTGTCTTTTTAATTCTTGCAGCAGCTATCAAAACAACAGACAAAGGTCCTGTATTCTTTGCTCATAGGCGTGTAGGAAAAAACGGAAAACCCTTAAACATATATAAATTCAGAAGTATGGTAACAAATGCCGAAGATCTTATCAAGCAGTTTACTCCCGAGCAGAAAGCTGAGTACGAAAGAAATTCAAGCTTGAAAACGATCCCAGAGTCACAAAGGTCGGCAAATTTATGAGAAAAACAAGCCTTGACGAGCTGCCTCAGCTTTTCAATATTTTAAAAGGCGACATCTCTATTGTAGGGCCAAGGCCCGTTATGGAGGTTGAAACTGAAATTTACGGCAACTACCGTGATATGCTTTTGAGCGTTAAGCCGGGGCTTACGGGTTTCTGGGCGGCAAACGGCAGAAGCTGTACTACATACACACGCAGAAGAGCAATGGAGATTTGCTATATCAAAAACCGCTCTGTCTGCTTTGACCTGAAAATTATTCTCAAAACTATCACCTCTGTTTTCAAGGGTGAGGGTGCTGTTTAAGGAGGCAGAGTTTTGAAAGCTGTTATACTCGCAGGAGGATACGGAACAAGAATTTCCGAGGATCCCAGTTCAAACCTAAACCAATGATTGAAATCGGCGGAATGCCTATTTTGTGGCACATTATGAAGCTGTACACCCACTACGGTGTGAATGAGTTCATCATATGTGCAGGTTACAAACAGCATGTAATCAAGGAGTGGTTTGCCGACTATTTTCTTCATACATCAGACATCACCTTTGATTTTACTCAGGACGATAAGATTATCGTCCATAACAAAAGAGCCGAAAAATGGAAGGTTACTGTTGTTGACACAGGTCTTGATACGATGACGGGCGGCAGACTTAAAAGGATTCGCAATTTTATCGGAGACGAACCGTTTTTTATGACCTATGGCGACGGTGTTTCCGATGTTGACATAAACGCTCTGCTCGATTTTCACAAAAAACACGGCAAGCTTGCAACTATGTCAGCCGTAAAACCCGAAAGCAGATTCGGTGTGCTTGATTTGGCCGAAAACAACGAAGTCAGAGCTTTCCGCGAAAAAAGCGATATTGACTCAGGCTGGATTAACGCAGGCTTTATGGTGCTTGAACCGAAGGTTTTGGACTATATAAAAGACGATACAGTTATGTTTGAGCGTGAGCCGATGGAACAGCTTGCAAGAGAAGGTCAGCTTATGTGCTGCAAGCATAACGGATTTTGGCAGTGTATGGACACATTGCGTGACAAGGAGCGTCTTGAAAAGCTTTGGAACGACTGTACTGCTCCTTGGAAAGTGTGGTCGGAATGATGCTTGATTTTTATAAGGGTAAAAAAGTGTTCATTACGGGACACACAGGATTCAAGGGCAGTTGGCTCTGCAAACTGCTTGCAAATGCCGGTGCGGATGTAACGGGTTATTCGCTTAATCCGCCAACCTCACCGTCACTTTTTGAGATTGCAAATATCGAGAGCGATGTAAGTCGGTTATCGGAGATATCCGTGATTTTGATTCGCTAAAAAAGGCATTTGATGAGGCACAGCCTGAGATTGTACTTCATCTTGCGGCTCAGCCGATTGTGCGTGACAGCTACAAAATGCCTGCATATACATATGAAACAAATGTTATGGGAACGGTCAACATTCTTGAGTGTGTACGGCAGTCAGATTGTGTGAAATCGTTTCTCAATGTAACAACCGACAAGGTTTATGAAAACAGGGAATGGCAATGGGGATATCGTGAAAACGAACCGCTTGACGGGTTTGATCCGTATTCAAACAGCAAAAGCTGCTCGGAACTTGTAACCCACAGCTACAAAAATTCTTTCTTTGCCGACGGAAGAACAGCAATTTCCACAGCGAGAGCAGGAAATGTTATCGGCGGCGGAGATTTTGCAAACGACAGAATTATTCCCGACTGCGTGAGAGCATTGGAAAAGGGCGAGGATATTATCGTCCGCAATCCGCATTCCACAAGGCCGTATCAGCATGTTCTCGAACCGCTTTATGCATATCTTATGATTGCAAAAGCCCAGTACGGAGACATTAAGTTTGCCGACTGTTATAATGTAGGTCCTGACGAGTGTGACTGCATAACAACAGGCGAGCTTGTTGACTTGTTCGTAAAATATGCCGGCAATATAAACCGGATTGACAAAAGTGAAAAGAATGCAGTCCACGAGGCTAATTTTCTCAAGCTTGACTGCTCAAAACTCAAGACTGTTTTTGGCTGGAAACCTCATTGGCATGTTGATGATGCAGTTAAAAAAACGGTCGAATGGTCATGCTGTTATATGGAAAACGGCAATGTAAGAGGCTGTATGGATAGCAGATTGAAGAATTTCTGAAATAATCATACGGCAAATATAAAAAGAGGTTTACTTATGAAAAAGGCAATTGTAACAGGTTCAAACGGTTTTATCGGCTCAAATGTCTGCAAAAGACTTTGTGCGACGGTATAAAGGTGTTTGCCGTTGTTAAGGATGAAAACGAAAACATTGATAACATAAAGAATCTCAGCGGCATTGAAATTGTGTATTGCGAGCTTGATAAGATTGAAACCTTGGCTGACATGATTTCTGACAGAGATATTGATGTTTTCTACCACTTTGCATGGGTAGGCTCGGCAGGATCGCTCAGATGCGATGAAAATGTTCAGTTGCAAAACGCCCTGTGGACCGCTCGTGCTCTAAGAACAGCCGACAAAATGCAGTGCAAAAAGTTTGTAAATGCCGGTTCAATAATGGAAAAAGAAACCTACACCGCTGTTTACACTCAGGAAAGCAAGCCCGGACTTCCGTACATTTACGGTGCAGGCAAGCTGATTGCAAGAGCAATTTGCAAGCCGATTGCAAACAGCCTTTCAATTGACCTCTGTTGGGCAGTTATCACAAACGCATACGGTGTCGGTGAGCTTTCGCCCCGTTTTGTAAATTCTACAATCCGCAAAATCATTGCAAATGAGCCGTTGCAGTTCACCGCCGCAACACAGAACTATGACTTCATCTATATTGACGATGTTGCAAGAGCGTTTGAGGCAATCGGAGAACACGGTAAACCTAACAAGGAATATACAATCGGCAGCGGAAACGCAAGACTCTTAAAGAATTTATTCTTGAAATGCAACAGACGCTTGCCCCCGAAGCAAAGCCGATTTTTGGCGATGTTCCTTTTACGGGAGTAAATATGCCGCTTGAGGCATTTGATACAGCCGATATTGAAACAGACTGTTATTTCAAGCCCTCGGTTTCTTTTGCCGAAGGTGTTTCAAAAACAATGGAATGGCTTAAATCACTTAATTAGTTTTTTAAAGTAAGGTGTATTTTAATGATACAGAAATTTGAATTTTGCAATACGGACTTTGAGGGTGCATACCTCATCAAACCGTTCTGTGCAACCGATATCAGAGGTGCATTTATAAAGGACTACTCAAAGGAAGTTTTTGAGGCTAACGGCCTTGAACACAATCTTGCCGAGGTTTTCTACACGGTTTCTCACAAGGGTGTAATTCGTGCGCTTCATTTTCAGAGAGTTCACGAACAGGCAAAGCTGGTACGGTGCATTAAGGGCAAGGTTTTTGATGTTATCGTTGACCTCCGTCCCGAATCACCTACATTCAAAAAATGGCAGGGATTCTACCTTTCCGAAGAAAATATGAATGAACTCTATGTTCCCGAACATTTTGCACACGGCTATCTTGTGCTTGAACCGTCTGTTGTTTCATACAAATGCGGTGAAAAATTCTACGGCGAATATGATGACGGCATTATGTACAACGATCCGGATTTGGGGGTTGAATGGCCGTTTGATGAAATCGGCGGTATTGAAAATCTTATTATTGCCGACAAAGATAAAAATCTTCAGACTTTTAAGGAATACGAGGATAAGTATCTTAAGTAATTTTTATGTTACGACTATTTTTTGCGGAGGGTAAAATGAACATAGTATATTCAAGCTCCGACAGCTATGCCCCTATTGCCGGTGTGTCAATAATGTCACTCTTACACAACAATACCGATGCCGATGAAATCAACATTTATATGATTGACAACAATATCTCAGATGAAAACAAAAAGAGATTTGAGAATATGGTTGACAAATTCGGCAGAAATATTGTTTTATTCCCCGCCCTGATCTTAACAAAATGTCAGGTGTTGATATAGAAGTCGGAAGATGGAACATCAGCACATTTTTCAGACTGTTTCTCTGCACGATACTGCCTGATAATGTTGACCGCTGTATTTATCTTGACTGCGACACGGTTGTGCGTCACTCTTTAAGCGAATTTTGGGAAACAGATCTGGAAGATAAGATTGTTGCGGCAGTTGACGATTGCCGAAGTGACCGTTATAAAACCGAACTGAATCTTCCGTGTGACAGCACTTATACAAATAACGGTGTTTTGCTGATTGACCTTAAAAGCTGGAGAGAGATGAATGTAGAAAAAGACTTTCTCGACTTCATTATTGCCCATAACGGTGACATTACATATGTTGATCAGGGTGTTCTCAACGGTGTGCTTGCCAAAAAGAATCTCGTAAAGGTTATCCATACCAAATACGATGCTATGACCGTGTTCTTTGATTTTAATTTTAAAGATCTTATGAAGGTGCGTCGTCCCGAGCATCATCTGAGTGAAGAAGAATACATTGAGGCGGTAACCGATCCTTATATAATTCACTACACCTCGTGTTTTCTTTCGGGAACTCGCCCATGGAATGAAAATAACAATCATCCTTTTGTAGGGGATTATCTCAAATATAAAGCAATGTCACCGTGGAAAGATTTTCCGCAATATCCCGATGTCAGAAAGAAATCAAAAAAAATGATGACGAGTGTGTGCAATGCCATGCCGAAAAGAATGATGATTGCAGGGATCTCACTTGTTCACTCAAAGTTGTACCCAATGGTACGCTCACTTAAAGGAAAAAGGCGGGGTTGATAATGAAAATTCTGCTTGTTAATAAATACCACTATGTAAAAGGCGGAAGTGAAACCTACTATTTCGGTCTTGCCGACCTTCTCACAAAGCTTGGTCACGAAGTGATTTACTTTTCAATGGCAGACAGTAACAACAAACCATGTGAACAAGAAAAATACTTTGTTTCAAATGTTGATTTTAATTCTAATATTTCCACGCTTCAGAAGGTAAAGGCAGGTTTTCGCGTTCTCTATTCTTTTGAGGCGAAAAAAAATATTTCTGCTCTCATTGAACAAGAACATCCTGATATTGTTCATATTAACCTTGTTCACCGTCACATCACCCTTTCGATTGTTCGAGCAATAAAAAAATACAACATACCAATAGTGTTCACAATTCACGACCTTAACTGTGTATGTCCCAACCACGAAATGCTTGTAAACGGCCATGTGTGTGAAAAATGCCTGCACGGCAGATATTCAAATTGCATAAAAAATAAATGTGTAAAAGGTTCAACTGCAAAAAGTACTCTTGCGGCTATTGAGGCAACAAACTATAAACGAATGAAAATATACGACGACATAGACTTGTACATCACGCCGTCATATTTTTACAAAAAGAAGCTTGAAGAATCCGGTATTATCCACAGCGAAATTATCCATATAAAAAACTTTCTGCCTACCGATACTGTTTATTCCGACAATAATCCCGACAACGGTTATCTGTTATACTTTGGCAGAATTTCCGAGGAAAAGGGTGTGCTGACGCTCGTTAAGGCTGTTGAGAAGCTCGAGAACAATATTCCGCTCATAATTCTCGGCACAGGTCCTATTGAAGATGAAATCAAGGAATATATAAACGCACATAACCTTGGAAACAGAATCAAAGCATTAGGCTTCAAGTCCGGTGACGAGCTTAAAAAGTATGTTGCAGAAGCGAAATGCGTCATCCTTCCCAGTGAGTGGTACGAAAACGGCCCTATACAATTATGGAAGCAATGTCACAGGGAAAACCTGTTATCGTAACAAATTACGGCGGACTTCCTGAAATTGTAGAAGACGGAAAAACAGGCTTTATCTGCTCACCGTTTGACAGTGATGACCTTAAAAACTCAATTAAAAAAGTCTGCTCGCTTTCTGATGCTGAATACAAAGCAATGAGCAGTTGTGCCGTTGAGAAAGCAAAAATCGAATTTTCTCCGGTAACCTATGCGCAGAAACTCACACAAAAATATAATGAGATTATAAATAATCACAAAAAGAAAGGCTGATACCATGAAAAAACTTGGCCTTTGCGCTTGCTACGACCACAAAAACTACGGCAGCCAGCTTCAAAGCTATGCAACAACAGTTGAACTGAAAAAGCGTAACATTGATTACGAAATAATCCGATATAAAAAAAAGATTACACCGTTGCTTCTTATAAAAGCAATACCGCGTCTTTTTAACCCCGTTTTTATAAATGACAGGATTATTGAAACATTCCAAAAAAAGCTTATGCTTAAACTTCATTCACAGCTTGCGGAACAAAATGCCGTTAGAAATGACGCGTTTAATAATTTTTCAGAAAACAGATTTAAAAAGCTTTCACCTATTTACTACGGTTACGATGAACTTAAGAAGCAATCTGAAAAATACACCGCCGTTATGGTTGGAAGCGACCAACTCTGGTCTCCGAGCGGAATAACCTCTAATTTTTACAATCTTATGTTTGCAGGCGACAGCTGCACAAAAATATCATATGCAACAAGCTTCGGTGTTTCACAGATTGAGCAAAGATACCATAAAATTTACAAAAACTTTCTTGACCGACTTAATTATGTAAGCGTCAGAGAAAACAGCGGAAAGGTAATTGTTGACAAGCTCAGCATAAATGATGCCGTCGTCGTCTGTGACCCTGTAATTCTTCTTGATTCCGATGAATGGCTCGAAGAAATTCCAAACAAGAATCTTTTCAATGAACCGTATTATATTTGCATATTTTCTCGGTAAAGTCAAGGAATACAGTAGATGAAGTAAACCAAAGTTGCAAAAGAAAAAATTTAAAATCGTCACAGAATTGCATATGGACAGTTATAATAAGGCTGACAGGGTTTGGTGATTACACACCGTTTGACATCGGACCGGCTGAATTTGTCAATTTGATTAGAAATGCTAAGTATATATTTACCGATTCTTTCCATGGCTCAGTGTTTTCTATGCTGTACAAAAAACAGTTTTCTATATTCAACCGCTATTCAAACGATTCTGTATCTTCCAAAAACTCCCGTATTGACAGCTTTTGTGAGACATACGGATTAAACGACAGAAGATTTAGCGGTAATATAACGATGTTGAAAATGCAATAGATTATGATTGTGTTCTCGAAAAAGTTAAAAATCACAGAATGCTGTCCAAAGCATTTCTTGACAATGCACTCAGTTGTTTCTCAAACGGAGATTAAAATGATAAATATAAACGAAACAAATAAAAAACATTGTTGCGGATGTACAGCATGTGAGTCTGTGTGCCATAAAAAGTGCATATCAATGCAGACAGACAATGAGGGATTTAAATATCCGGTTGTCGATAAAACTAAATGTGTTAACTGTCGCCTTTGTGAAAAGGTTTGTCCTATACTCAATAAAACACATAATGTATTTCCAAATACCGCATATGTTGTTCGTAATAAAAATTCTGAAATTGTCCGCTCCAGTACATCAGGCGGTGCAGTTACCGCTTTCAGCAAAGAGATAATCAATAACGGGGGAATCGTATTTGGCGGTGCATTTGACAGTAACTTTTATGTCAAACATACATACGCTGAAACAGAAAGTGAACTTTCAAAATTCAGAAGTTCAAAATATGTTCAAAGTGATATGGGTACAACCTTTACCGAGGTAAAGCAACAACTTGACAACGGAAAATTTGTTATGTTTACGGGGACTCCGTGTCAGGTTGAAGGGCTTCAAAATTACTTAAGAAAACCATATGATAACCTCTTCACCATTGACTTTGTATGCAGAGCTGTCCCATCTCCATTGGTATGGGAAAAATACAGGGAATTTATGGAAAAAAAAATTCGGTTCTGAAATTACATATGCAAACTTTCGCGAAAAAACCTACGGATACCATAGTGCAAATCTGACTCTTAGATTTGCCAACGGCAAAAAAGTATAGAAAACACCAATACTGACTATATGCTTAAGAGCTTTTTTAAGGGAATATGCTCACGCCCATCATGTTATGACTGTAAATTTCGTGAGCCGGGAAGGGTATCGGATCTGACTGTATTTGACTGTTGGAATATTACGCGATATGTAAACGGACTTGCCGATGATGACAAAGGATATACAGCAGTCATTATTCAGAGTACCAAAGGTGCAAAATTATTTGAAAAGGCAAAACACAATCTCATAGTATATCCTGCCGATCCAAAACTTTTACTTGAAAATGACGGCCATATGGCAATGGAAAATCCCAAATATCACGAAAACCGAAAAGAATACTTTGAAATGCTTAACAATGGCTATAATATTGAACAAGTCGTAAAAAAATATATTCCTATTAAAATAAGCAGAAAAATTTTCGGTAAATTCAGGGGCTTTTTCTACAAAACAGGAATACTCAGATTTTTGAAAAAACTTAAAATAAAATAAGGCAGGTTTATATATGTATGATAATAAAATATCTGTAATTGTACCGGTTTATAATATCGGTCAGTATCTTGAAAGCTCTATCAAGAGCCTGATAAATCAGACATACCGTAATATTGAAATCATACTTGTCGACGACGGCTCAGTTGACAACAGCCCTGCAATCTGCGACCTTTATGCCGAAAAAGATAACCGGATTAAGGTCATTCATCAAAAAAACAAAGGTGTCTCTGCGGCAAGAAATGCAGGGATGAGAGTAGCAACAGGAGATTATATAGGCTTTTGTGACGGGGATGATGTTCCCGATGTTGATATGTTCGAATTTCTAATGAACATTGCTGTCAAAGATAATGCAGATATTTCAATCTGTGAAGTAAGATTTGAATTTGAGGATGGCACTGTTCGTAACATCGCAACGGGTAAATCCAAAATCTGGAACAACAATGAAAGTTTTCTTTGCGACTTCTTTAAAGGAAATGTTGGTATGAGTACCTACACCAAATTATTCAAAGCAAAAGTTTGCAGGGGTGTTGAATATCCCGAAAATTGTAAAACAAATGAGGACAAGTATTTTTGTTTCCTTGCTGCTCTCAATTCTAACACATTCAGCAGCAAAAGCGTTGCAAAATACACCTATTATCGCAGAGAAGGTTCGTCTTCCATAACAGAATTTACCGAAAAATATTTTGACTGCATTTATCTCGCTGACAAAATGCTTGAAACTGTAAGCAAAGAACATCCGTCAATTTACGCAAACGCTGTTTGCAACAGACTTTCTACAACTCTCAGAATATATAAACTTATGTATATGAGAAACGGGCTGAAAAAATTCAGCAGCCAAGGAAACGAACTCGTTAAGTATGTTAAAAGTTTTGACAAAGCAAACTGCAAAAAAAATATTTGTCAAAAAAGACTACATAAGATACAAAACACTCTGTACAAGTAAAAGATTGTATTTTCTTATGATAAAATACTTAGACAAATACTAATTGGTGATACTCCGTGGAAAATTTTAAGATAAGAGATTTAAAACTAAAAAAAATATGGCAAATGTTTCTTGTTATTGCCATCCCTTTTATAACTGTAACCGGTGCTACAATTTTTCCTTACACATTGCGTTTACCGTTAATTTACACTGTTGGCATACTTTTTGCTGTGGTATTCGTCCTTACTGACATAAAACTTCAATTTAATGCTGTTTCCGGAACGGCATTTATACTGTTGTCATATATATGCATATCAATCGCATACTCATATGACCCCGCATCAACATTAAACTTATTTTTGCTGTACCTGTGTGCATTCACACTACTGTTCATTGATCTCCCGGGCAGCTATTATAAAAAATATTTACGATAATATATGTTATTTGCTCGGTTATTGCCTTTTCAATTTTGATAAGTGCAGTTATCGACAACTGTATGTTAAAATATTTTTGGTTTATTGTAAATCCAAACCATTCGGTACAGGTAGCACAAACGATTCAAAATGAACTTTCAATAGGTGCGTATTCCGGATTCGCACGGGAAAAAGGTGAAGCGGCATACATTATGAATGTAGGAATTGCTCTTTTACTTTCTAAGTACTTTTCATCGCAAAAGCTGAAAAAAATTGATATTCTTATGTTGTTCGTATTTATTGTGTCGCTTATGCTGACCGGAAAACGAACCCTTTTCATTATTCCCGTCCTTTCATTTGCATTATTTATGGTCATCTCAAACATCAAAGGAAAATTTGCTAAAACAGGAGGAATAGTGCTGAGTGCCTTATCTGCCGTGTTTATTCTTTCAATGTTTATTCCAAAGGTTGCAAATATATTTGACCGTTTTATGGATGAAGAAAATATTATGGCCTTAGGTAATAGAGATTCTCTTTGGAAATATTTTTTACTGATGGGTGAAAAGTACCCGGTCTTTGGCGCAGGATTCGGCTCATACAATCAGTTCGCATATGATAACGGATTGCGTGTAGGCGGAGAAAGATGGAACTTCAACGGTCACAATTGCTACTTTCAGATTGCGGTAGAGCTCGGAATAGTCGGAAGTATATTCTTTCTTCTGTTTGCAGTGCTTTCCGTTGTACTCACAATTCTCGCAATCAGAAGGGTAAAAAATATCTGCGATGATGCAAGAATCTGCTATTTCTCGCTATATATACAAATTATGATTTTAGCTTACTCTGTAACGGGTAATCCGACATATTCAAGACAGATTATGTTTATCTGGTTTTTCTCAATCGGAGCCGTTCTTCATATTGCAAGGAAACACAATATTGACATAGTGATAAACAAAGAATCTGAAAGGCGACATTTATGAAAAAGATCGGTATTGTAACTTTTCATCAGGCACTTAACTACGGAGCAAAACTTCAAGCCTATGCCCTTCAGCAGTTTTTGGAAAAAAACGGCATAGAAAATGATGTAATTGACTACACATGTCATTTTATGTATACAAGAAACATAAGACCTATTCGCGTAGGCAAGCATCATAAGTTGAAGTCATTTATCCGTTCACTCATCACTATGCGTCAAGTAGGAATTGACAGAAAAAAGTCCGTTACATTCAGAAACGAATTTTTAAACCTCAGTCGTCCTTTTGATGCCAAAAACATTGGGGAAGCCTCCAATGAATATGCAGCATTTATTGCAGGGAGCGATCAGGTGTGGAGTCCCATCTGCGTTGGCTTTGATACGGTATATTTACTTGATTTTGCAAAGCCAAAGCAAAAATACTCCTATGCGGCAAGCTTTGCAGTTGATAAGCTTCCTGCTGATAAGGAACGTACATATAAAGAGTTGTTATCACAATTTCAGCTCTTTTCAGTTCGTGAAAAAAAGCGGAGCAGATATTATTGAAAATCTTATCAACAGAAAAGCTGAAATCAGTATTGATCCCTCGTTGTTGCTTACTGAAGATGATTGGGATAAAATAAGCAGATGTCCTGTACCAAAAGAACCGTATATTTTTCTGTTCAGCGTAAGAAAGCCAATTAAACTTATCAGCTACGCTCTTGAACTTTCTAAAAAAACCGGATACAAAATCTACTACCTGCAAAAGGAGAGGCTCCATAAGATTGACGGTATAGAATACCTCGATCCGGTGAATGCCACTGAATTTGTAGGTTTAATAAAAAACGCAGAATATATTTGCACAAATTCATTTCACGGCACTGCCTTTTCGGTAATCTATAAAAAGAATTTTGCAGTTGAATTGCAACATATCGGTGGCAGAAACATCCGTGCCGAAGAACTTCTTAACAATCTTGGAATCAATGATCGCGAGATAACAAATGATGTTTTTCCAAATATAAACGGTGCGGTTAATTGGGAAATGGTTGACAATGTACTTTTAAAGGAAAGAAATAAATCAAAGGAATATATAAACAAAATAAAGGAACTGATACAGAACGAATCTTCAGAGGTGACCGTTTAATGCCAAAATCCGTCGGAAAACAAATGTCGATAAACATAATTGCAAGTATCGTTTCATTTGCAGTTACTGTTGGAATTAACTTTTTTCTGACACCGTATCTTGTAAAAGAGGTCGGCAGTGATGCCTATGGTTTTATCGGTCTTGCTAATAACTTTGTACAGTATGCTACCATCGTTACGACCGCTTTGAATTCAATTTCAGGCAGATTTATTTCGATTGCATACCATAAGGGCGATGTTGAGAAATCATCAAAAATATTCAGTTCGGTTCTCGTTGCCGATTTGTTTCTCGCTGCAGTAATGTTGATTCTGTCGTCAATTTTTGTTTGTTTTCTTGACACTGTGCTTAACATACCTTCAAATCTTGTATCCGGCGTAAAAATAACCTTTGCTTTTGCTTTTCTCACATTTGTTGTCAGCACAGTTACTGCTATTTTCACAACAGCAGCCTTTGTAAAAAACAGAATTGATATAAATTCTATACGAGATATTATATCCAACCTTATAAAAGTTGCACTCATAGTACTTTTATTTGCAATTTTCCCTGCACAGCTTTACTTTGTTACCCTTGCAAGTTTTGGAAGCGGTATTTTCCTTTTGCTGGCAAATATTACTGTTAAAAAGAAGGTACTCCCGGAAGTAAAGGCTGATATTAGAAAATTTGACATTAAAATAGTTAAAACACTTCTTGCGTCCGGCATTTGGCTTTCACTTTCACAACTTTGTCAGGTACTTCTAAGCGGTCTTGATCTTCTGATATGCAACCTAACCCTTGGAACGGCACTGATGGGACTTCTCTCTATCGCAAAAACCGTACCGAACAGTATCGGCAACCTAACTGTAATTTTAGGTTCAGTATTTACTCCTCATTATACAATTCTTTATGCAAAGAAAAAAATACCGGAGCTAATTATCGAGGCGAAATTCAGTACCAAAATTGTAAGCTTTATACTCTCGACTCCCATTGCCGGTTTTATTGCCTTTGGCAGACAGTTCTACATATTATGGCAACCGACAAAGTCACCGGAGGAGATTACAATGATTCAGTTTATGTCGGTGTTGACTTGTATTACATTTCTTTGTTCCAGTCAAACTCAGTCGCTTATGATGATAAACACCGTATGTAATAAACTTAGATTACCTGTATTTGTAAACCTTACAGTTGGCATTGTCAGCGTTATAGTTGCAATTGCAGCCTGTAACCTCACCGACTATGGCGTATATTTTGTAGCAGGAACGAGTTCCGTTCTTATGGGACTGCGTGCACTCATCTTTACCCCTGCATATTCTGCATACATACTAAAGCAAAAACTTTCAATATTTTTCCCGACAGTAATCCGAGATTGTGTTGGATTTGTCATTATATTGGTATTATTCTCAATTATCAGCAATTTTATTACAGTAACCGGTTGGAGTTCATTTATATTCATATGTGCTGTATGCGGAATCCTTGCATATGCCTTGTCCTTGCCGTTGTTATTTAATAAAACGGAACTTTGCAAGCTCAAAAATAAGCTTACAAAAAAATGAAATGGAGTTAATTATGAGTAATGTTGAAATAACTGTATTTACCCCATCCTATAATCGTGCAAAAACTCTTCCAAGAGTTTTTGAATGTTTGAAAAAACAAACCTATAAAAGCTTTGAATGGATAATTATAGATGACGGCAGTGAAGATAATACAAAGGATGTTGTCGACGGATTTCTGAAAGAAAATAATTTTTTTGACATTATTTATGTTTATCAAAAAAATCAAGGCAAGCATATAGCCACAAACAATGCTGTAAAAATGTGCAGAGGAAACTTTTTCATTACGCTTGACTCTGATGATACCTGTACAAATGACGCCCTTGAAACATTTGTAAATGAATGGAATAAAATTCCTAAACAGGAGCAAAAAAAATATTACGGTATATCCTGCCGTACATATGATAAGGATGGTAAAATTAACGGAACACAAATGAATGTTCCGTATATTGACAGCAATGACCTTGATTTGCGTTTTAAACTCAATATCACAGGGGAATTATGGGGTATGATTAGAACCGATATTATGCGTGAATTTCCATTTCCTGTTGTCGAAGGCTATCACTTCTACCCGGAAAATGTTATCTGGCATAATGTCGGAAGAAAATATATATGCAGATATTTAAGCAAAGCATTGAGATACTATATTCAAGATCAGGAAAATGCTGTTACAAATGTCAACAGAAAAAAGGCATCAAAAGAAAAATTTGTCATGCATCTGCATTATGTAAATGACTGTTGGGATTACAGAAAATACAATCGAAAGCGTTACCTTGAACACATCGTGGCAATAACCCGTGACGGACTTGCAAACGGCTACAAACTTAGTGAAATATTGACTATGCTCAAGACTAAGCCCCGCAGATTGCTCGTTCTCCTAACAAGCCCTATCGGTTACCTGCTGTACAAGCATTCATAAGGAGATTTAACGGATATGAAAAAAATTGGAATAATTACTTTTCATCGTGCCAAAAATTACGGCGCTGTTCTCCAGGCGTATGCACTTCAACACACCCTTGAACAGCTTGGAAGTGACTGTGAAATCGTAGATTATAAATGTGAAAATATCGACAATGGCTACAAACCGTTTCAGTTTAGCAAAACTGATCCTATTAAGTCAATTTTGAAATCCATTGTTATGTATCGCAAGAGAGCTAAAAAAATTGAACAGTTTTCAAGCTTCTACAACAATTATCTTAAAATCAGCGATAAAACCTATAGTAATTCGGATATATCAGAATGCAAAAATCTTTATGATGCTTTCATCAGCGGAAGCGATCAGGTTTGGGGCGTAGGAAGGAAGATAAATCCTGATTCTATCTATTTTCTGAGCTTTGCAGACGATAACCAAAAATACAGTTATGCAGCAAGTTTTGGTGTTGCAGATATAAGCGATGTAAAGGCAATGCAGCTCAGACCTTTACTTAAAAATTTTCAGTCTTTTTCGGTTCGTGAAAAAAGCGCATTAAATATTGTAAAGAAGATAACCGGTAAGAACGGTGTGTGTCATATTGACCCTACACTTCTTCTAAAAAAGGATGAATGGCAAAAGATTTCTGTAAAAAAATTGATAAGCATATATTCTTGTATTTAATGTAAAACCTGTAAAATCACTAATAGATTTTGCGGAAAAACTTTCAAAAAAGACCGAAATTCCTGTTGTTTATATAACAGATAATCCACAAAAAAAGCGTAAAAATTTTACCTATGTATCTGCCCCAACAGTTGAAGAATTTCTTGGTTATTTTGCAAATGCAGATTATACGGTAACCAATTCATTTCACGGAACTGCCTTTTCTGTAATTTTTCACAAAAATATGTTTGTTGAATATGAAACAGCAAAAGGATTTAATCACCGTGCAAAAAATCTTCTTCAGACAATAGGCATAAACCGAGAAATTAAAGACGGGGAAGCCGTTACAACAGATATTGACTGGAATAAAGTCGATAACATACTTCAAGCAGAGCGCAAACTCTCGCTTGATTACCTTAAAGATATAATTAAAGGGGAATAAATATGCAAATTTTTCCTTCAAAAAGTGAATGCTGCGGATGTTCAGCCTGTAAACAGATATGTCCTAAAGGCGCTATAGCTATGAAGCCTGATTCAGAAGGTTTTCTCTACCCACAAATTGATGTCTCACTCTGTATTGAATGCGGCGCCTGCCAAAAAATATGCGCATTTCAGAACGGTTATGAAAAGAACCATTCAAAGACAGCATATGCAATCAAGCATAAAGACTTTAATACTCGCTTTACAAGCCGTAGCGGTGCTGCATTTGTAGCCTTATCCGATTATATTCTTAATAAAAAAGGATCTGTTTACGGTGCTGCGTTTCAGGATGATTTCTCAGTCAGCCACATAAGAGCAACGGATCGTTATGTCAGAGATAAGTTTAAGGGATCAAAATATGTCCAGAGCGATATGAAAGACACATTTAAATCTGTCAAAAATGATTTAAATAACGATATGTATGTCATGTTTTCCGGAACAGCCTGTCAGGTTGCCGGACTTAAAAGATACCTTGGTAAATGTGACACCTCAAAACTCTATACATGTGACATTGCCTGTCACGGAGTTCCCTCTCCTATTATATGGAAAGAGTACCTCAAACATTGTGAAAAAAAATTTTGCGGAAAAGTAACCAAGGCAGATTTTCGTGATAAAACTATAGGCTGGAATACCCACAAGGAAGCGATTTGGATTGATGACAATAAGCATATCCTTAACGGCTACACATACCTATCTACGAAAACGATATTGAGCGTCCATCCTGCTACAATTGTAAATATTCAAACCTTGAAAGACCCGCCGATCTCACACTTGCTGACTTTTGGGGAATCGACCGTGTAGTTGAAAATTTCAATGACAACAAAGGAGTTTCTTTATTGTTGGTAAATTCCGAAAAAGGATCTCGTATTCTCAACAAAGTAATCGACAATATTCATTGTGTAGAATGTGACCTTAACGCTTCAATAAAGTCTAACCCTAATCTGTCCCGCCCAACCGCAAAACCTGACAGTCGAGAAGATTTCTGGGATTTTTATTATAAAAACGGTTTTGAAAAGACATTTAAAAAATATTACAACAAAATCAGAATAAAGAAAATCAAAAGAAGAATAAAACTGAAGTTTTATAGCCTAAAAAACAAGGTATCCAAGCTTCATTGATTATTGAACCTCAGGAGGATTTATGAAATTATTATTTGCCTTACGCTCAATTTTTCTTCTTCCGCATTTCTTTGTATTTAAACTCTGTGAAAAACACGATGTTTTATGCAAGGATCTTGAAAGTTGGAGAAAACTTTGTCCTAAAAAAAACAATTGCAGTTATACATACTTATTTTTCTATATGATGTGTCATTTTAAGGAATTCAGAAATGTATTTTATCTGCGTCTTGGAAATATAAAATATTTTTTGAAAATTTTTTGCAAGCCCTTGGATTCGCTGTACTTAACCAGTAAAAATATGGGACCCGGCTTATTTATACAACATGGATTTTCTACAATTGTAGGGGTTGAATCTATGGGAAGTAATTGTTGGATAAATCAGCAAGTTACGGTTGGTCACACAGATAAAGGCAGACCAAAAATCGGAAACAATGTTAAAATAATGACAGGTGCAAAAAGTTCTCGGAAATGTTACTATCGGTGACAATGTCATAATCGGTGCAGGAGCAACAATCGTTAAAGATGTCCCTTCAGATTGTGTTGTTGTCGGCAGTAAGGCATATATTGTAAAACGAAACGGTAAAAAAGTCAGAGAAGAACTTTAAATATCAATAATTCAAAAACGCATACTCGGTGCAATTTATGACCCGACCCCCAAAAGTTAGACCTAAAAAATCTAACTTTGGAGGTCGGTATTTTTATGTCAAAATACAGTTATGAATTCAAGAAGAAGGTAGTAATGGACTACATAAATGGAAAAGGAGGATAT
>ENA-OQCX01000270-OQCX01000270.1-human-gut-metagenome-genome-assembly--contig:-NODE-270-length-27635-cov-2.244256_pt1 | contig 27635 bp, 27 predicted proteins | sample MGYA00242762_ERZ504587 | MGnify/ENA primary metagenome ERZ504587 (study PRJEB26092, sample SAMD00036337) | human gut metagenome | host: Homo sapiens | study: EMG produced TPA metagenomics assembly of... | reverse complement strand
GCAGGTTGAATATGGTACGTACTTGCAGTGCTTTGCGGACAGGGCCTACACTTTTCATGGCAGGATTGAACAACTGGGCATGCATATAGACCATTCCACATTCTTCCATAGAACGGGTCAGCTTATCCGGATTGTTCGTGAATTTTACACCGTGTTGTTCGATGACATTGCTGGCTCCGCTGACGGAAGTCGCGCCATAGTTGCCGTGTTTGGCAACATGATATCCGGCTCCTGCTACAATGAAGCAGGCGCAAGTAGAGATATTGAAGGTATTTTTTCCATCACCGCCTGTGCCCACAATGTCAATAGGGGTGTAAGCGGAAAAGTCTATAGGTATGCGGGTGGTGAGCAATGCTTCACGGAAACCTATCAATTCTTCTACTTTGATGCCGCGCATTTGGAAAACGGTCAGCAGGGCGGCTATCTGTGCGTCGTTATACATTCCCCGGGTTATGTTGAGCAGCAAATTCTTTGCTTCTTTTCGGGTCAGTTCCTCGTGATTGAAGAGGCGGGATAATATAGCTTTCATATTTATTATGTACGGTTGGGGTTATGCGTTTAGAAGTTGGCTATCATGGCTTTACCATCGGGGGTTAGTACGGATTCGGGATGAAACTGGATGCGTGGATATCGTATTCTTTATGTTTCAATGCCATGACGAGACCTTCCTGGCTTACTGCGGTTATTTCAAGGCACTCAGGGAAACCGTCCGTATCTACCACCCATGAGTGATAACGTCCTACCGGCACTTCATCCGGCAGTCCGTTGAAAATGTAATCGGTTTTCTTTCCTTTGTCTTTTGATTGGTTCTTTTTAATTGAGATGGGGGTCTGTACGCCATGAAATACTTCGCTCAGATTGGTCAGTTTGCCGCCAAAAGCTTCTCCTATGGCCTGTTCTCCCAAGCATACACCCAGAATCGGTTTCTTGCCGGCATATCTTTTAATTACTTCGAGCAGCAGGCCTGCTTCTGATGGAATACCGGGACCGGGTGAAAGAATGATTTTATCGAATTTTTCCAATTCTTCCAGTTGGAAAGCATCGTTACGTAATACGGTAACTTCGGCTCCCAGTTCTTTTACCAAATGACTCAAATTGTAGGTAAATGAGTCATAGTTGTCTATAATTACTGTTTTCATGATGATTCGTTTTTACATTTGTTCTGCCAGGATGATTGCTTTTTTAAGTTGCTCCCAGTTTGTTGTTTACTTCTTGTAATTCGTACTCTTCATTGCTCTTAGCTACGATGCCGCCACCGGCTTGAAACCATAGTTCGTTGTTGCGGCTGACGAATGTACGAATGGTGATAGCTTGGTTCAATGTGCCGTTCAGCCCGATAAATCCGATGCAACCTCCATAGGCTCCACGGCTGTGAGGTTCGTATTCGCTGATCAGCTGCATGGCTTTTACCTTCGGAGCGCCACTCAGGGTTCGGCCGGGAAAGTATCAATAAATGCTTTGATGGGATTGGCTTTGGGGTTCAGTTCGCCGCTGACCCGGCTTACCAGATGAATGACGTGGCTGTAATATTGAGCTTCTTTGTAAAATTCTACTTGTACATCGTGACAGTTGCGGCTCAAGTCATTGCGTGCCAGATCTACCAGCATTACATGTTCCGCATTTTCTTTGGGATCAGCCAATAGGTTGGCGGTGAGTTCAGCATCTATTTTCTTGTCTCCGTTGCGGCGGGTGGTTCCGGCGATAGGTCAATGGTGGCACGCCCGTTTTCTATTTTACAATGGGTTTCGGGAGAGGAACCAAAAATACGGAAGCCTCCGAAATCGAAGTAAAATAAGTAGGGGGACGGGTTGATGCTGCGTAAAGCACGGTAAAGTTTGAAATCATCTCCTTCGTAACGTTGGATAAAACGGCGTGAAAGGACGATTTGGAAAACATCGCCGCGCATACAGTGGGCAATGCCTTTGCGGATGTTCGCCTTATGTTCTTCATCGGTCAGGGTACTGGTGGTTTCGCCCACGGCACGGAAGTCGTAAGTAGTATAGTTACGGTTGTGGATCGCTTTTTCCACATAATCCAGATGGCTGTCCTCACCGTCCTGCAACATTTCCAGTAATAACATTTCGTTGCGGAAGTCATTGAAGACAATCAGGTATTTATATAAGATATACAACATATCCGGAGCATCGTTCTTAGGATCACGGCTGTCTTTTACATTGATATGTTCGAAATAGCGTACGGCATTGAAAGTGGTATAGCCATACAGTCCGCAGTAGTTGTTGTATTCTCCGCTTACCTTGAAACGATTCAGAAAATCGGAGATCGCATGGTCTGCCCGGAAATGTTCGCTGATGGGATGTTCTTCTATGCTGCCGTCAGGTAGGTGGCAGTGGCTGTGCATGATTGATTCCGATGCTGGCTACAGGATTCAGTCCGATGAAAGAACGGTTGTTCTCACTTCCATGATAGTCGGAACTTTCCATCAGTGCACTCTGTGGGAAAATGTCGCGCACTTTCAGATAGGTACTGACCGGTGTATGCAGGTCACCCAGTATGGTTTTGCATCGGGTGGTAATAGGTAAAAGTTTTCATTGTTTCTTTTCTGTTTATAGTTGTCCGTATAGGGTTTTTGCTCTCATGGGTTTCTATGTGTTATTGCAAGGAGGTCCTTGTGCCGGATTCTTTCAAGTAGGTTTCAATATCCTTATCTCCGCGTCCTGATACGGTGAGAACACTATATCCGTTGGCTTGAATCTCATTTTGTCCAATGCTCCCAATGCATGAGCCGATTCCAATGCAGGAATGATACCTTCCAGCCGGGTCAGCTCAAATGCGGCACGGATGGCTTCATCATCGTTTATGGCGAGTACCAAAGCGCGTTGCTGTTTGGCCAGATTGGCATGCATGGGTCCTATGCCCGGATAATCCAGACCGGCAGAAATGGAGTAAGGTTCCTCTATTTGTCCGTCCTCGTTTTGGATAACCAAGGTCTTTGCTCCGTGGATAATTCCCATTTTCCCCAGTTGGATGGTAGCGGCCGAGAAACCGGTGTCTATACCTTTGCCTCCTGCCTCGGCCAGGACAATCTGCACACGTTCATCATCTATATAGTGATAAATGGTTCCTGCCGCATTGCTTCCTCCTCCTACACAAGCCATCAAGTAATCGGGATATTCCCTTCCTTCCTGTTCTTTCAGCTGCTTTTTGATTTCTTCGCTGATAACGGATTGCAGACGTGCCACCATATCAGGGTAGGGATGAGGGCCTACGGTAGAGCCGATGACATAGTAAGTATCGGCAGGGTGGCAACACCAGTCGCGGATGGCTTCGTTTGTAGCATCTTTCAGTGTCATGTTGCCGGAAGTGACCGGGCGGACTTCGGCTCCCAGCATTTTCATCTTTTCTACATTGATATGCTGGCGTTCTACATCGGTCTTGCCCATGTAAACAATGCATTGCATGTTCATCAAAGCGCATACCGTAGCGGTGGCCACCCCATGCTGTCCAGCTCCGGTTTCTGCAATGATACGTTTTTTCCCCATACGTTTTGCCAGTAACACCTGTCCGATGGCATTATTGATTTTATGTGCTCCGGTGTGGTTTAAATCTTCACGTTTCAGGTAGATCTTACAGCCATATTTCTTGCTTAGCCGGTTTGCCAGGTAAAGAGGTGAAGGGCGTCCTACATAGTCGCGTAGTAACTGGTGGAATTCTTGTTTGAATCCTTCACTTTCCAATACTTTGGAATAGGCATTCTGCAATTCTTCCACACAGCGGTGAAGGATTTCGGGAATATACGCCCCTCCAAATTCGCCATAATAACCTTCTTTGTTTACCTGATAAGTTTTCATTGTCGTTCTATATTTTAATGTTAATTGCACTAACGAAAAAAGGCCTGTCGTAAGTACGACAGGCCTTCAGTTTGAATATCCTTTTAGAATGTCAGGTATATATACATGGTCTGGTTCCCTTACGACTTGTTTAGTTGTAAGAAACGCCACCAATATGTATTTACATGATTCTATTCATAAAATCTGTTTTTTATTTTGGGACAAATGTAAAGCGTTTTTGTTTTTAAACTACCAAAGAAAAACTTACTTTTTTTTTATTTTAATTTGTCAGCTTACGTTGTTATTTTCCCTTTCTACTTCTTCCACTTTCTTCACCTACTTTTCCGGCTACTTCACTGCTTACTTCTTCTGCTTTATGTTTTGCATGATGAGCCAGGTCTTTTGCATCTTCTTGTAAGTCCTGAATGGCATCATACACGTCTCTTCTCAATTTGCGACCTCTGTTGCTGTGCGCAAAACAACTTAATGCACTGCCGACCAGCGCTCCTAGTGCCAGTCCGGCAAAGAATTTTCCATTATTCATAATCTTATTACTTTAAATTGGTTTTATAAATGAACATTTCGGGTGGCGGAATGGTTTTAATACATCAGTTAATAAATCATTAAAATGAAGTGTATGAAACGTAAACTTTGGATAAGAATAGGTGCCGTGTTGTTGGCAGGATTGCTGTTATGGTGGCTCTTTTGGGCTATTTTGATCGATGAGGACGAGAATGAACAAAGTCTGCCTGAAACAGAACAGATAGAGTGATTTGTCATAAGACAAAAGGATGATCTTCAGGCATGGGTACGAAAGAATAGATTGGAATAGTCGGTATAACATTCTGTTTGCTAAAGTCTATAGAACAATAGAATTAGTTCTAAGCTTATGGCAGGAAAATTTGTTTTGGCTTTCTTTTTTTGTTCTTTTGTTCTTCTGTCTGAAAATTAATATCCATTTTGCATCTGTCTTCTCAGAAATAATCAGTATATTCGCTTCATTAACCAATTAGACATGATTGAATATGAAAACAATGAATTATTCTATAATCAGATGTATCTGTGCGTTGGTCATCGGTGTGTTGCTGGTGGCATGGCCTGAGGCTGCCATTCTTTATCTGGTTATTACAATCGGTGTGTTGTTTCTAGTACCGGGACTCTTTTCTTTATCCGGGTATTTGATTCGTGGCAAGCAGGATGGCAGTCGTTTTCCTATTGCCGGGCTTGGCAGCCTTTTGTTCGGATTATGGCTGATGATTATGCCGGCATTTTTTGTCGGTATCCTGATGTATGTGCTGGGTGCTGTTTTGGTACTGGCGGGAATCAGTCAGATTGTGAATTTATCTGCTGCGCGTAGTTGGACGGTGGTACCGGGAGGTTTCTTTGTGATACCTGTGTTGGTGCTGATTGCAGGTATTGTGGTATTATTTAATCCATTTACGGCTGCTGCTGTTCCATTCATCATTCTGGGAGTGAGCAGCATTGTATACGGACTGTCCGATTTGATAAACATCATCCGCTTCCGTCAGAAGAAAGAACCGGGGATGCCTGAAATAGAGGATATTACTCCTATAGAAGAGATAAAAGACTAATCCGATTGATATGAAAACACGAGGAAGCTATATTTTATATCTTTTGATTTTATGTGTGGTTGTAGGTTGTAAGGGAACTTCTTCACCTTCCACCGCGTCCGAAACGGATGAGTATGCCGGAACATGTGAGGGGGAAAAAGCGAAAGCTATTTTGTGGGTGGATTATAAAAGAGGACGTAAGATAACGGACGGGACTCCGATAAGAACGGTAAAGGTTTATGCGGATGTTCATGCCGATGGAAGTCTGAAAGTGCTTTCCTGGTGTAAAAAGCAGCCGATGAAGGTAGAAAATTACTTATTGAAAAGAGTGGAAGTTTACCGGATCAGGAAAGAAATATTCGAAGGGGGATATCTGAAACCGGGGGAACAGTATTTGCAGTTACGCTATCTGCCGGGAGAGGTGAAATAATATGTTGTAGGAAGCATTGAAAATCGTAGGAAAAGGTTTTTGTTTCTTTTATATTTCGTATCTTTGTGTAACACAAATTGTTAGAAATATGAAGAAACAAATCTTATTGTCTTGTGCACTTGCCTGGGCTGTGATGGCAGGTGCTGAAACGATTGACATTACTACTTTCCGTTATGCCGGCCCCTACGTTGTACAGGCCCCTTTTCAGGTGGACAGCGTGGATGTGAATTCAAAGACTTTTGTATCCGGACGTCTGTTGGACACTCATCTTTCTGTGGACGTATTGCAACAGGGAACTTTATTTACAGGCGGGGTTTTGCCGGGAAGTGACTCGGGATATGCCTTGCACATGATGGGTTTTGTGTTGGAGAATACTCGTTATGCCACAGCCAAGCTGAAGATTGACGGGCTGAAAAGATACCAGCTTTATGTAGATGGAAAGAAGCAGGAAGGAACTGAACTCGCTTTGGAGCCGGCCACCCATTCTGTAGTTATTAAATATCTTTCTGAAGCAGGGAAAACAGATTCCTTGAAAGTGAGTGTGGATACGGATCAAGAGGGAAGCATTTCACTTAAGCAAGATAACAAAAAGCTATATACTTTGGCGGATGTGTTGCATGGAACTCGTTTTGCCGGAGTAGGGCTTTCCCCTGATGGCAGATATTTGATTGCCAATTATCGTACGACTTATGTAGGTGGTCGGTCAGCCGGTAGTACGCGCATTACTGAACTTGCCAGCGGTAAGGTTTTGGCGGAGCTACTGAAAATATGCAATGGATGCCTCGTTCTAACCGTTATTATTATACCCGTACGGGGGTGGATGGCAGGCAGCTGATAGTTGTGGATCCGCTTACCGGAATGGAAACTGTGCTGGTGAATAAATTACCTGACGGGTATTTCCAGTTCGCACCTACGGAAGACTACCTGCTTTTCACCATGACCCAGGAAGGTCCGAAAGAACGTAAAGAAATTTATGAGGTCCTGGAACCGGATGATCGCCAGCCGGGGTGGCGTAACCGTTCTTATCTGGCTAAATATGATTTGAAGACCGGTTTGTTGCAGCCACTGACTTTCGGTTATCACAATGTCTGGGCTGCCGATATTTCCAATGACGGCCGGTATCTTTTGATGATGACCAGTCAGAGCCGTCTGACCAAGCGTCCTACTACTTTATTCTCACTATATCGGTTGGATATGCAGACTTTACAGGCGGAACTGCTGATAGATAAAGATGGTTTTATCAGTGGAGCCCGTTTTTCACCTGACGGAACGCAGGTATTGGTATCCGGCTCGCCTGAATCGCTGGGTGGAATAGGGAAAAATGTAAAGGAGGGGCAGACTCCGAGTATGACGGACGGTCAGCTTTATTTGCTGAATATAGCTGATAAGAGAGTCACTCCGCTGACGAAAGATTTTAATCCCAGCGTACAGCGTGCCGTGTGGAATAAGCCGACGGGCAAATATATTTCACGGCCGAGAACCGTGACTGTTACAGTTTGTACCGGATGAATCCCGCTGATGGGAAAATTCAGCAACTGGAGGTTTCAGAAGATTTGGTCAACTCATTCTCATTGGCGCAAAATGCTCCGGTTATGGTCTATTATGGACAGAGCGCCTCAAATTCCGACCGTTTATACACCATGAATACCAAAAAGATGAAATCATCTTTGTTGGAAGACTTAAGTAAAGACATATTGAAAGATGTGGAGCTGGGCGAATGCAAGGCCTGGAGTTTTACCAATTCTCGTGGTGATACCATTTATGGTCGTTATTACCTGCCGCCTCATTTTGACGCCAACCGGAAATATCCTATGATTGTGAATTATTATGGTGGGTGCAGTCCGGTCAGCCGTAATTTCGAAAGCCGTTATCCGCATCATGCATACGCGGCATTGGGCTATGTGGTGTATGTGATAGAACCTAGCGGTGCTACCGGTTTCGGACAGGAATTTTCTGCCCGCCACGTCAATACAGCTGGGGAAGGGGTGGCACAGGATATCATAGAAGGTACAAAGCAGTTTTGTAAAGAACATGCTTTTGTCAATGACAAGAAAATAGGCTGTATAGGTGCATCCTATGGCGGCTTCATGACACAATACCTGCAAACACAGACCGATATTTTTGCAGCGGCCATCTCTCATGCCGGTATCAGTGATCATACCAGTTATTGGGGGGAAGGATATTGGGGATATTCGTACAGTGAAGTTTCCATGGCGAATAGTTATCCGTGGAGCAATCCTGATCTTTTTGTAAAACAAAGCCCGTTGTTCAATGCGGACAAGATACATACGCCTTTGCTGTTCTTGCACGGTGATGCGGATGTGAATGTACCGGTGGGAGAGAGCATTCAGATGTTTACAGCACTGAAGTTACTGGGGCGCGAAACGGCTTTTGTGGCTGTAACGGGACAAGATCATCATATAGTGGATTATGGCAAGAGGATTCAGTGGCAGAACACGATTTTTGCCTGGTTTGCCAAATGGTTGCAGGATGATGCGACTTGGTGGAACGCTATTTATAAGCCGAAGTATTTATAGATGAATAATAAAAGAAGGTGCGTCGTAATGTGAACTGCACCTTCTTTTTATGTTTGTTATACCGATTCATTGATAATTTCCCAGCCATTAATTTTTATACTCACAGGAATATAATCGTTGAATGATATTTCAATGGTAAAGTCATGATTGTAGTCGAAATCAATGTAAGGTTTTTTTTGCAGCAGTTTGCCTATAAGATTTTCATCATAACGGATGACTCCTGTATCATCTGAAATCTTCAGTCGTGGCTCTCTGTTTTTATCCAGCTTCATTACCGTGAAATCGGCTATGAGAGAAGATGTGGTGTTTGATGGATTTGAGTAGGTGGGAAGATAAGTAATTTTTTCATCATCGGCATACTGCAAGAAAGAGTCATATTTCCCATTGTTGTCTTCAATATAGATGATATGTTTCTTTTTATCATTCAAATTATGGACGATAACTTGGATATGGTTGGTGATTTGTTTTAAGTCAATCCATACAATGTTTTCTTTTCCTTCTCTGATTTTCACAATGTCATGTATTCCATGATAGAGCAGACTAGGCTGGTTGATAGTTTGATTGTCTTTTTCACGTTTCAGAGATAAAAAGAAATCGTGTATGTCAGTCTGTTGTGGAATGCATGCGGACAATTGGTAACAGGTTTCATCATAACCTGTCCAGGCTACGAATTGATAGCTGCCTTGTTTGAAAGGCAGTTTCATGGTGTAGTCGTCATTAACTTGATTTAATGAGTCATTTATTTGGGAAACGAATGTTCCTTTGTCATCAAAAATAAAAACAGCCAGCATGCGTTGGAGGGAACTCTGTTTGCTGATGTATGCTTTTGTTTGTTGCGTAGCGGAATTTGAGTCCCAGGACTGTATAGTCCTGAGAACAGCAACATTCATTCTCTTTAATGCAATTGGTTAGAACAAATAACAACAGAACAAGAGATGCCAGTTTCAATCTGATTTTCATTTTGTTAATGAATAATTATTACCCATTTATAGATCATGGTCTTCCTCTATTACTTCCCATGGAATGACTTCTATATCTGCACTGATCCATGTGTTAGGCTGGATAGGTTGATTATTATCAAAATTATCGGATGGTTTTCCCGGGGCTTGTATGGAATTGACAGTAATTTTGAAATATTGATTTCGATATATATTATAAGGTGCTTGGGGCGCTGTTACGTTACCGTTGACCTGTACATGAAAATAACATATGCCATTGGTGTAGGTATTGTCTGCCAACACATAATCACCGGTGAGTGCAGGCATACCTGTAGTATTGTTTGCACAAAGTTCGGCATATTTTTCTGCAATAGCACCATCTATAAAGTAATTGGCTGTCCCATCAGCGGTATGTACTACATAAAAAGTTGTTCCGGGGCCACTTGTATTATTCTCTATTGTAAAATCACTTTCACCGGTAGGGGAGTCATTTTTGCTAGTTACGATTTTGGCAGGAGTGAAGACTCCGCTGATACTGATAAAAGTGCTTTCATTTACATTTGATGTTCCCGATACATATTGAAACGTATTTTCCGGAGCATAAGAGAAGACAGAGGAGGAGTATCATTTCCGTAAACGTTTATAGCATCTGTGCCTCTTGAAAAATCTTGCTCTGTATAGCTGTTCCAGTTATAGTCTTTGACAATTCCATCTCTGCTATCTTGAATAAAATAGAATTTCTTATTTAAGTTTCGCCAACCGAATTTCAAATCTGTCATGGATCCTCCTCCTTTTACTTTAAACGTAGGTGAAGTGAATACAGCACTCTTTGCAGTAACACGGCTGACTGGTATTGAAATATGATGTTTTTCTGCTTCGGCTTTATCTTCATATAAATTTGTGGCTGGAGTGATATTGGGATAATTTTCATTAAACATAATGAACCCGTTTGTTTGATCTGCCAGTTTGCCGACCTCTTGCGTAAACTCTTTATAATTGAATGCTCCCAAGCCATTAGAGGTAATATAATCTACAATTTCTGTATTCAGGTTTACTGCCGCAAAGATATATTTATCCGCTTTTTTGGTATTGACGGGCCGAGTGGTAATCCATTGGGAAGTATTTCCGGGGGCTTGTTGGAGTGTGTTTGCGGCAACGCTGAATTCTGCTACCGTAGAAGTGAAAGGTGCTTCCTTATCGTAAATAAATATATGAAGGGATTTTACGATATTTTCTGCATCTGTTCCTGGTTCAGTGGAACGGGTGGTTACAGAGCGTGTTCCCGAAGTATGGGGGATACTGATGGAGAAAGATGCGTATGCTTCTGGAACTTGCATTTCCAGCTCTGGCTGATTGGCGAACTCTTTGTCATTGTTGCACGAAGCCATTGCCAAAGCAGTGACTATGGTTATAAACATTTTACTTGTTTTCATATTCTTATTGTTTTAATGAATATGATTAGAACCAAGAACCTCTGTCTTTTGTTTCAAAATAAAACAAACTTGAACAATTATGAGTAAATTAATGGCTATATTGGTTATCATCTTTTTATGTATATCTTGTACAGATAATGCAGAATTACCCGTAAAGCCCGATAAAAATGAAGGTACAGAAAATGTTTTGATAGAGTTGGCTGTAACTGTACCGGCGGTCACCTATACCGTACAAGGGGGATAGTTCGTACGATTGATCATGAAACTTTGATAAATGAGATTCAAATATTGGTATTTGAGGAGGGTAAATATAAATATCGTGTGCCGGGGTTGTCTATCAACAACACTGCTTCTACCATAACTTTTACGGCGTTACTGAAATCCGGTGATATCCCTATGAAGTTATTGATTTTGGCAAATGCCACCGATGTGGTAGTGGCTGATGAGCCTGTCGTTGGTGATAGTGAAGAAATGATAAAGAAGAAAATGAATCGAAAATTTGATTATCTGACATCTGTTTTTCCCATGTCTGGAGAATATGAATTGCCGGAAGGTTTGAAGCCGACGGGAACAGGTACTATTTTAGGATTGAAAATGTTACGTTCCATAGCTAGAGTGGATGTGACAGCTACGGAAGTGGCTAATTTTAGAATGACAGGGGTAAAAGCTTATCGGGCCAATAATTATCTGCAAGTTATTCCGGATGAAACGGGAGTGAGCAAAGTAACTTTTCCAAGTGTACCCGAAGGTAGTGACAGGAATGTGGACAGTTCGATATTTCCTGTTTCTTCAGAGAATTGGAATAATTTTTCCGCCCGGCTTTATTTATCCGAAACTTGGTCGCCTGAACCTGCAGACCAGGTAGATAAAGCTACTTGTATAGTGTAGAGGGATACTATGCTGATAGCAATACGCCAAGTTATTATCGAATGGATTTTGATCCGGATAATAACCATAATGCTTTTGGGCAAGTTTTACGTAACCATAAATATATATTTAATATAAAGAAGGTATCGGCTCCGGGATGGAGTACGCCGGATGATGCAGCCCATAACCGTTCATCTAATATAGTGGCGGAGGTACAAGCATGGGATGATGATACTATGGATATGTATTTTGACGGAGAACATCATTTCGGAATATCAACACGTGAAGTTGTTTTGAAGCATAAAACCGGCTCTGAGGGAATTATTAGTGTCAGTACAGACCTTTTGGATTATACGTTGCAGTGGGCAGATGATGCAGGTGTGCTCCAAGGAACCGGAGCCCAGTCTTTGTCTAATGATTATTTTACAGTAACGAAGGAGGATAATGGAAGTCGGTTGGTGATAACAGCTTTGCAAAATAATTTGGCAGATGGTAGCAACCGTATACAGCATTTTGTGATTACAGCTCAGCGGTGGACTATTTATGTCAGCATACAGCAGAAGTATGATATAGCAGCTTATAAAACGATCAATTTGATGTCATTTACTTCCGGTCTGGGGTATTTGGGTACTAATATTTTAGGTTCTAGTAGTGCTGAAGCTCGTGCTACCGGACTTCGTGGTATTTTGACTAATCAAACTAATTTTGGACCGATGGGGTAGTGGAGTGTGGCGGTTATAATTTGGTGGGAGTAGGGGTTAATGCTAATAATTTGACAGATGCTCTTTTTTCTCTGTTTGATGTAGTATATATAAATTATGTGCCAACCTCGCAGTTTGGTAGTCAAGATGCTCATAAACTTCATAACTGGCTGAAAACAAAGAAGAATCGTGTCTTGATCGCCTCTTATGATGCTTCCGATGTAAGTCAGAATTTGTTAGCGGAAATTCTTGCGGGGAAGAGTGGCATCAAATATTTTACATCAAACGGAGGACCTTATCCTTTGGCTGCTTCTACTATTGGTAATCATTATTTACTACTGACGGACCTTTTACCAAAAATGCTCCTGTCACTTCGAATTTTGCATTACGGAATTATGATATATATCATGGTGAGATACAGGTGAATACTAGTGCTTCTGAGGCATAACTCCTATTTTGATGGGGCCTGGTGGGGGAATAGTGTTGGGTATAGATTATTCCAGGAGAATTGTATATTGGGGGGATACAGATATGAGCAGTAATTTATCCGGTACAGGGGCGACTAGTGAGAATCACATTAATAACACAGCAGAACCATCAATAATGATGCTTCCAAATTGATAGCCAATGTTTTTGCATGGATTACCGAAACCGTATTATATGGGGAATGAGCATTGTTATGTGCTCTCCCTATACTGTTTCGGTGACATTCCTGTATATCTTTTAAAATATTTCCCAAAGAATGAGATGTCTGGGAAATTAAGTGAATAGGCTATTTCCTGAATGGTAAAGTCTGTGGATTTTAGTTTGGCTTCCGCATCTGTTATCACTAGTTTGGCGATGATATCTGTAACAGTTTTTCCCGTAATCTTATTGACAGTAGTGCTGAGGTGCTGAGGGGATATATGAAGCAGGTCGGCATAAAAAGCTACACTCCGTTCTTTCGTATAATGTTTGATGATATATTGGACCAGGCGTTTCACAATTTCTTCTCCACGGTTGAAAGTACGTGTGGTTACATTGGTGTTCTGATGGAATGCTGCCTACACCGTGCAATATAGTGAGCAGCATGGTGCTGATTAACTCTTTATTGGGCTTGGCTCCCATACGTTTCATTTTTATCAGCAACCGGAAATAGTCTTGAAACAACTCGGTTATTTCGGGACGCAGAGGGATAATGGGTGTGTCAATCAGGGCTGAAAGATAGTTCATGGTGGAATTGAAGAGATTTATTCCGTTCAGCAACTCTTTGTTGAATCCTATCAAGTACAGACGACAGTCGGGACTTTGCCGGTGAACATGTACAAAGGTTTCTGGCAGAATAGTGACAATGTCGTTCTTTTGTATCTTGTGTTCAGACAGATGGATCGTTATGTCACATTCACCTCGCAGGCACAGAAGGAACAAGCATCCTTCCATTCGTTGCGGATAGTGGTAAATACGGCCTAATGATCCTGTCATGTCAATTTCTGCAACGAAATCCTTATTCGATTTAAATAAGTTAATGTCATCTATATACTTCATAAAAATAAAGAAGGTTTTGATTATGCACCACAAATATAGGGCAGTTAGAGCAGATAACAAAGAAAATGCTTAAAAATAGACTAATATATCTTACTGTTAGCACTTGTACGCTTTTAATAATTATAAGAACTTTGCAGCGAAACTAATAGTGAAGATAAACAGTATGAAAGGTAAAAATTTGTCTATTATGGCAATGATTGCGGCAGTGTTCTGTTCTTGCGGACAGCAACCTGCACAAGAACGCGGTCCTCGGCCCGTGAAATTGGCGGAAGTGACCTCGTTAAGCAGGATCGAAAAATCGTATTCAGGTGTTGTGTCGCCTGATCAGTTCAGTGACTTGGCATTTAAAATGTCCGGTCCGCTGGTAGCAATGAATGTACTCGAAGGACAACGGGTGAAGAAAGGACAGGTAGTGGCCGAAATTGATCCGACAGATTACAAACTGGATTATGACGCTAAGAGGGCTTCATTCCAAAAGGCGTCATCACAAATGCAACGCGCAGAGAAACTGTTGGCCAAGAATGCTATTTCCATGCAAGAGTTCGAAACGACCCAAGCTTCGTATACCAATGCCAAATCGGCATTTGAAAATGCGCAAAACACATTGAATGACACCAAACTACGCGCTCCATTTGATGGCTTTATCCAAAAAAAATATGTTGAAAACTATCAGCGTGTACAGCCAGGACAAGGAGTGGTGTGTTTGATTAATCCGGCTAAATTGCAAGTGGAGTTCACTATCCCCGAAACGAATATTTCTTATGTAACTTCTCCTTCTACTATTTACGTAGAATTTGATGCCTATAAAGGAAAATTATTTCAGGCAAAAGTAAAGGAGTATGTAGAGGCTTCTCCCGATGGGGCAGGAGTTCCTGTATTCCTTTACATTGATGATCCGGAATTTGATTTGAAAAAATATAAGGTATCGGTGGGCTTTTCTTGCCGTGTTATTGTCAATATTGAGAATGATGTGGTAAAAGAAGGAATTACAGTGCCTTTGTCCGCTGTAGTGTTTGATAATAACTTGAATAGCAAGATCGTATTTATATATAATCCGTCTACACAGAAAGTAGAACTGCGTAAAGTCAGTGATGAGGGAATTATTGTAGGACGTAACGACCTGATAGTATCCGGAAATATTGAACCGGGCGAACAGGTTGTGTCTGCCGGAGCGTCTTATCTGGTAGATGGCCAGCAAGTAAAAATATTAACAGAATAAAAAAGGAGAGAGCATATCATGAATATTCCAAAATATTCTTTGGAGAACCGGAAGGTTATCTATTTCTTTTTGGCTATTTTGTTGATAGGCGGAGTAATCTCCTTCTTCAAGCTGCCTAAGAAAGAAGATGCGCCTTTCGTGATAAAGACTGCGGTATTGGTTACCCAGTATCCGGGAGCGAATCCACATGAAGTGGAGAAACTGATTACGGAACCGATTGAACGTGAAATTCAGTCCATGACAGATGTATATCAGATTAAATCGGAATCTTATTTCGGACTGTCTAAGATTTCTATTGAACTTCAGCCTACGATTGATCCGGATTATATGCCTGTAAAATGGGACGAATTACGTCGTAAAGTGGCAAATATACAACCCAAGTTGCCCAGTGGGGCGTCTACCATTACTGTAAATGATGACTTTGGTGATGTGTATGGTATTTATTATGCTTTGACAGCTGATGAGGGCTTCTCGTATACCGATTTGCGTGACTGGGCACAGCGTATCCGTACTCAGTTGACTCCGATTGAGGGAGTACAGAAAGTAATGTTATACGGAGAGCAGACCGAAGTGATCAATGTCAAGATATCTACCTCCAAACTTTCGGCATTGGGTATTGATCCCACTTCGATTATGGGCATTTTGCAGAAGCAGAACATACAGGTGAATACAGGAGATATAGCGACAGAAATTTATCAGTTGCGCTTGCGTACGGAAGGGACTTATACCAGTCTGGAAGATATAGAAAACCAGTTGATTATCAGCAAGGACGGACGGGAAGCCCGTTTGGGGGGATATTTGCGAACAGTGGAGCGTGGATATTATGATCCGCCTTCAACCTTGATGCGGGTCAATGGTAAACGTGCTATCGGTATAGGTGTGGCCAGTGGAGCAAAAGATAATGTGGTAGCTGTGGGTAAAGCAGTGGACGAAAGGTTGGCGGAAATAGAGCAATTGTTGCCTATCGGCATTGAACTGACCTCGCTTTATCCTGAGGACAAGATTGCCGATGAGGCGAATAATGGCTTTATCCTGAATTTGATAGAATCATTGGTTATTGTTATCCTGATTATCTTTGTGGTGATGGGATCGCGTGCCGGTATGCTGATAGGTAGTTCGTTACTTTTCTCGGTAGGTGGTACTTTGCTTATTATGTTGATGTGGGGGGTAGGATTGAACCGTACTTCCTTGGCGGCATTTATTATCGCCATGGGGATGCTGGTGGATAATGCCATTGTGGTGACAGATAATGCGCAGATAGGTATCAAGCGCGGAAAATCACGTTATCAGTCATTGATAGAGGGAGCCATCAAGCCGCAATGGGCATTGCTGGGCGCTACTTTTATTGCTATCTGCTCTTTCCTGCCTTTGTATCTGGCACCGGCATCCGTGCTGAGATTGTGAAACCGCTATTTGTTGTATTGGCTGTATCACTGGGATTGAGCTGGATTCTGGCTTTGTGCCAGACTACGACTTTTGGTAATTTTATTTTGAAAGAAGCTGTTCCCGGCGGTGCGATGAAAGACCCGTATGATACTAAACTCTATCATAAATTCGAGAAGTTTCTGACCTTGCTGATTAAACGCCGTTTTGTGACATTGACCACGGTTTTTGTAACTTTGGTGCTTTCTTTGGTTATTATGGCTGTTATGCCTCAGAGTTTTTTCCCGAAAATGAATAAGCCTTATTTCCGTGCTGATCTGGTATTCCCTGAGGGATTTAGTATTCATGCGGTAGATCAGGATGTGATGAAGGTGGAGGATTACTTGAAGAATCATGAGAAAGTTAAATCATATTCGGTGACATTGGGTGGTACTCCGTTGCGTTACTATTTGGCAAGTTCTTCTTTTGGACCGAAGTCTAACTATGCCAATGTGATGGTGGAAACTAAAGACCCCGAAGATGCAGCCGAAGTAGAACAGCAGTTTTATGAGCACATGACTCAGAACTTTCCCAATATCATTACCCGTTCGGCACTTTTTGCTTTGTCTCCGGTGCCTGAAGCTGCTATTGAGATCGGTTTTATCGGTGAAAATCCCGATACATTGACCGCATTGGTTGAAAGGGCGAAAAAAATAGCCCGCCAGTGTGATATGGTGACGGATATCCGTTCCAACTGGGGAGATAAGGTGCCCGTGTGGAAACCGATGTTCTCTCAACAGAAAGGTTTACGCTTGGGGATTACCCGTCAGCAGGTTGCCAACTCATTCCGTACGGCTACCAATGGTTTGCCTTTGGGAGAATATCGTGAGGGGGATGTTTCCTTGCCTATCCTGCTGAAAGATGAGGATGTGGAAAAAATGAACTTGAATGATGTGAAAAGTGTGCCTGTATTCAGTACGAAAGGAAATTCCGTGAAAGTGGAACAGGTAATCGATAATTTCGCTTTGGGTTATGATTATAATGTAGTCCGTCGCTTTAACCGCGAGCGTTGTATGATGATGCAATGTGAACCTAAACGTGGAGCCAATACGATGGCTGCGTTTAAACAGGTGCTTACTGCCGTACAAGAGCAGATGCAGTTGCCGAAGTATAAAATGAAATATTTCGGTGAGCAGGAAACACAGGATGTAAGTAATGCTGCATTGGCGAAGAATATTCCGCTGACTTTCCTGTTGATTTATGTGGTTCTGCTGTTTCTTTTCCCCAGCAACTACCGCAAGCCGGTATTGATTATGCTTATGTTGCCGCTGGTGTTTATCGGTGTGGTATGGGGATTGCTCTTGTTTGGCAAGTTCATTGGACTTCTTTGCCATCCTCGGTCTGTTGGGATTGATTGGTATGAATATCAAGAATGCCATTGTGCTGGTCGATGAAATCGGACTTCAGTTGAAGGATGGAAAGGGGGCTGTGCCTGCCGTGGTCGAGGCTACCAAGACACGTATCGTTCCGGTGACCATGGCTTCCGGAACTACTATTCTGGGTATGCTTCCATTGTTGGGCGATGCCATGTTTGCAGGTATGGCGGCTACCATTATGGGTGGTTTGTTCGTATCGACGGTACTGACCATTTTTGTTCTTCCGGTAACTTATTGTATTTTCTTTAAAATCAGAGCAGACAGATAATGAAAACTAAGATGATCTATATTATAGGTATGGCTTGTATGACCGGTACACTTTCGGCTCAGACTGTCGTGGATTATTCTACCTTTGAACAAAAGGTACTGGATTATAGCCAAACCTTAAAACAGAGTGTGGCACAACGTACAGCTATGCAGAAGGCTATGAAAGCGGCAAAAACCGCTTTCTTCCCGGCTGTTGATGCAACGGGAAGCTATCAGTATCGTATTAACAAATACGAGATGGATTTTGGCGGAATGGCTGTTCCTATGGAGCACGATTCATACAGTGCCGAAGTAGGGGTATCACAACCTATTTATGCCGGTGGAAGCATCTATCACAATTACAAGGCTTCCCAAATACAAACCCAGATGGCGGATAAGTCGGTGGATTTGACAACGGATAATATTATCTATGCTGCTGAAGCCAGTTATTGGGGAACAGCCGCACAAAAAGAAATGTATGAAACGATGTGCCAGTATGTGCAGATTATTGAGCAGTTGACCAAAGTGCTGCAAGATAAGTACGATGATGGCTATATCAGCAAGACGGATCTCATTCAGATGCAGACCCGTTTGAAAGAGGCTGAATTGCAACGTTCCAGCAGCTACCAGTCTTATCAGGTCGCCTTGCAGAATATGAATGTGCTGATGGGATTGGAACCGCTGGCTGAAATGGATTTGACGGATTCTATTTCTACCATATTGCCTATGCCTGCCTTTATTGGAGCGGAAACAGCCTTGAATGTGCGTCCCGATTATGCTATCTCACAGTTGGATGTGGATTATCAGAAAAGACAGGTAAGTCTGGCTGCCGCCAAGTACAATCCTTCTCTTTCTATCGGTTTTAAAGAGACATGGGGAACACAGATGTTGAACATTTCGGGCGAAACTATGTTTAATAGTAATGTGTATGCCTCTATTAAATTGCCGATTTTCCATTGGGGAGCCCGCTTTAAATCGACGGCTGCACAGAAGGCTATTTTATTAAGCAAGCAGTATGCATTGCAAGATAAGCAAGACCAAATAAGCAAAGAAGTGGCGAAGGCGTGGACTAGTCTGACCGAGAATACCCGTCAGATAAGTATTGCCGAGGAGAACTGCAAACTGGCAGAAGAGAACTTGGATTTGAACACTTTTAGTTATACTGAAGGTAAGTTGACTATTTTGGATGTGCTTTCTGCACAGCTGACATGGATACAGGCATATACAAACCTTATCCAATCTTATTATGAGCAGAAGATTGCGTTGGCTGATTACAGAAAAGCAACCGGTATAAGGTATTTAGGACAGAAATAGGTAAATTCAGACCAGATTCTTATTATATAAAAAAGTCACAATAAAGCAGGTTTGGCTATCTTTGTATCCAGACCTGCTTTATTTGTTTTTATTCAGTTTATGTTTACTGTAAAGCTTGTTTTAACAGTGGAAAAAAGAATAGATTACAATGAAGAAAATATCATTTTGGATCGTAATCTTTATATGTATGGCAGATGCGGCTTTGGCAGTCACGCAAGAGGGTGGGCTGTTTTATTTGCCTGAAGATACGACAACGCAACACAAAGACAGCACAGTACAGAAAAGGACTTTTTTCAAAAAGTTTCTGGACTATTTTAATGATGCTAATAAAGATAAGAATCATAAGAAATTTGATTTCAGTATTATTGGCGGACCACATTACAGTACGGATACCAAACTGGGGCTGGGACTGGTGGCGGCGGGGCTTTATCGTACCGATAGAAATGACATGCTTCTTCCTCCGTCCAATGTGTCTTTATTCGGAGATGTTTCCACTGTTGGCTTCTATATGTTGGGGATACGCGGAACTCATATCTTTCCGCAGGACAAATACCGGCTGGATTATACTCTTTATTTTTATTCCTTTCCTTCCAGGTTTTGGGGAATAGGGTACGATATGGGTAAGGTAGATGCCAATGAATCTGATTTAGATCGCTGGCAAGCACAAGTTAAAGCTAGTTTCCTGTTTCGGATAGCGGATAATCTATATGTAGGTCCTATGGCATCTTATGATTATGTGCATGGTAAGAATATGGAACGCCCCGAACTACTGGAGGGGATGAATCTTACTACTGCTAATTATGGAGTGGGCCTTTCTTTGGCATATGATTCGCGCGATGTGTTGACCAATCCCCATAAGGGATATTATTTGAATATTACCCAGTGTTTCCGTCCTAAGTTTTTAGGAAACGATTATGCATTCAGTACTACGGATTTGCGTACCAGTTATTATCATCCTGTATGGAAAGGAGGATTGTTGGCAGGAGAATTACGCGGTACTTTTAATTTCGGTAATCCGTCATGGGCCATGATGGCGTTGTTGGGAAACTCGTATTCCATGCGTGGTTATTACGAAGGGCGCTATCGTGACAAGCATAAAATAGAGGGGCAGGTGGAATTGCGTCAGCATGTATGGAACGTAATGGTGTTGTAGTTTGGATAGGGGCCGGAACTGTATTCAATAAGTTCAGTGCTTTGTGCATGGGCAGAGTGTTGCCTAATTATGGAATAGGTTATCGTTGGGAGTTTAAAAAGAATGTAAATGTTCGTCTGGACTATGGATTTGGAAAAAATGGACAGTCTGGTTTTATCTTTAATATAAATGAAGCATTTTAAAGAATTTATTCAGTGGTGTTGTGAGCCACAACGGTTGTTCGTTCTGTTCATCGTTGTCTTGGCCATTCCCAATGTGGCATTGTTTTTTACAGAACAGCAAATGACACTTTGGGCACGTATTTGTAATGTCATTCTGCCGGTATCGGTTTATTGGTTGATTATGACATTGGAGCGTAAACCTGGAAAGACTATTTGGATCTTATTTCCGTTTGTTTTCTTTGCGGCATTCCAACTGGTATTGCTATACCTGTTCGGGCGTTCTATCATTGCAGTAGATATGTTCCTGAATCTGACAACTACTAATTCCGGGGAGGCGCTGGAACTGTTGGATAATTTACTGCCGGCTGTAATTGGTGTTTTTGTTGTTTACATTCCTGCTTTGGTCTTGGGAGGTTTTTCATGGGCCCGGGGTAATCAGTTGGAATATTCTTTTATTCGTTCTCAACGTAAGTATGCCTTGGCAGGCATTGTTGCAGGAGCGTTATTGACCGTTATCTGCTATGCGACGCAACGTGATTATCAAGTAAAGATCGAAATGTATCCGGCTAATGTATGTTATAATCTAGTATTGGCTGCAGAACGTGCGGGCGAAACAGCCGGATATGCGGAAACTTCAAGGGATTTTACTTTTAATGCCAGTGCCGCACATGATGAAAACAGCCGGGAAGTTTATGTCTTGGTGATAGGGGAAACGGCCCGTGCCTGTAATTTCGGACTTTATGGTTATGAAAGGAATACTACTCCATTACTTGATAAAATGGAGGGGGTGGTAACTTTCACGGATGTGCTTACCCAGTCTAATACTACTCATAAAAGTGTGCCTATGTTGCTTTCGGCAGCTTCGGCTGAGGATTATGACTGTCTTTATAGACAGAAAGGAATCATTACCGCTTTCAAGGAAGCAGGATTTCATACTGCCTTTTTTTCGAACCAGCTTCCTAACCATTCTTTTATTGATTTTTTGGGGATGGAGGCAGATGATTGGAAGTTTATCAAGAAAGATGCTCCGAAAGGAGCCAATATTTCGGATGACGAACTATTGTTTCTGGTAGAAAAGGAGCTAAAGGCAGGTCATCAAAAATTATTCATCGTGCTGCATGCCTATGGATCACATTTTAATTATAAAGAACGTTATCCCGAATCCATGTCTGTCTTTAAACCGGATAATCTGACAGACGCCAAATATGAGAATAAAGAGTATTTGATGAATGCATATGATAATACCATCCGTTATACAGATGGTTTCCTGGCTTCTTTGATCACTTTATTGCAGAAAACAAACTCTTTTTCGGCTATGCTTTATACTTCGGATCATGGAGAGGATATTTTTGATGATAATCGAAAATTATTTTTACATGCATCCCCAGTCCCGTCTTATTATCAACTGCATGTGCCATTTTTAATTTGGTTGTCCAAAACATATAGAGAAAAGAATGTGGAAGTACATGAAGCTATATTGCAGAACCGTGAAAAACCGGTGGCGGGAAATGCCTCCGTGTTTCATACCATGCTGAATTTGGCAGGGGTACAGACACCTTATAGGCAGATAGCCTATCGGTAGCAAACAGACAATATCTCATTCGTCCGCGTTATTATCTTAATGACCATAATCTTCCTAAGTCATTGGATAAGATAGGATTAAAAAAGGAAGACATAGAACAGTTCAGACGGAATAATCTTGTTTTTCCTTGATGTGAAAAAGATTTAAAATGGTTGGAGAATTATAATAGAATTACGTATTAATGATTATTTTCGCACAGCTTTGTTATTGTATTTATTACGAAAACTATTATAATTCTTTTATTATGAAAAACAAGAAAAACAATTTCTATCTGATGGGAGTGGTGTTTATAGCCATTCTCGGCGGTTTACTTTTCGGTTATGATACAGCTGTTATTTCGGGGGCGGAGCAGGCTCTGCAAAAACATTTGGATTAGATGCTTTCTGGCATGGCGTGACTGCTTCCAGTGCATTGATAGGTTGCGTCATTGGCAGTGCTTTTTCCGGTTATTTTGCTTCGGGGCTAGGACGTCGTAATTCGTTGCGTCTGGCTGCTTTATTGTTCTTCCTGTCTGCTTTAGGCTCTTATTATCCCGAATTTTTATTTTTCTCGAAAGGAGATACTTCGTTTGCATTGATCCTTGCTTTTAACTTTTATCGTATCATCGGGGGAATCGGTGTAGGACTTGCCTCTGCTGTTTGTCCGATGTACATTGCCGAAATTGCCCCTTCCGAAATTCGTGGTAAATTGGTTTCCTGTAATCAGTTTGCTATTATTTTTGGCATGTTGGTAGTCTATTTTGTCAATTATATGATTAAAGATGGTATGCCGGATGAAGTGCTTGTTTCCGATGGTTGGAGATATATGTTTGGTTCAGAAGCGGTTCCGGCTGCATTATTTGGCATTTTATTGTTTTTGGTTCCTGAAACTCCGCGCTATTTGGCTATGACCCATCAGGATGATAAAGCGTTTTCTGTACTTGAAAAAGTAAATGGAACAGATAAGGCTAAAACTATTTTGTCTGAAATAAAGGCTGTAACTTCCGAGAAAACGGAAAAACTGCTTACATACGGGCTGACAGTTATTGTAGTCGGCATCTTGCTTTCTGTATTCAGCAAGCTATCGGCATTAATGCTGTGCTTTATTATGCACCGCGTATTTTTGAAAAAATCGGTGGCGGTGGCGATGGTATGATGCAGACTGTGGTAATGGGGGTAGTTAATATTCTCTTTACATTGATTGCCATCTTTACCGTAGAGAAGATGGGACGTAAACCCTTGTTGATTGTTGGTTCTATTGGCATGGCTGTAGGTGCATTCTGTGTTGCGTTTTGTGATGAGTTTCAGGTGGAAGGTATTCTTCCTGTTCTTTCCATCATAGTTTATGCTGCATTCTTTATGATGTCATGGGGACCTATCTGCTGGGTGTTGATTGCAGAGATATTTCCGAATACTATCCGCGGTAAGGCAGTGGCTATCGCTGTAGCTTTCCAGTGGATATTCAATTATCTGGTTTCTTCCACTTTTCCTGCCATGTATGAATTCAGTCCGGTATTTGCCTATGGGCTTTATGGCGTGATTTGTGTGCTTGCAGCTCTGTTTGTGTGGAAGATGGTTCCTGAAACAAAAGGAAAGACTTTGGAAGATATGACTCGTCTTTGGAAAGAAAGAGCAAGATAAGTTGGTGCGATGCCGGAAACGGTGTCTTTCATACCGGAGAATAGAAACCATCCCTTTCAACTTAACAAATAGAAAGTTGGACGCGAAAATGCCCTCATGCCCTCACTTTGGCTCTAACTGGTTTATAATGAACTGCTTATTAGTGATGGTAGTATCTGTGTTAGTGAGGGCATTGCCCTCACTAACACAGATGCTTGAAAATAAATTATTCTAACTTTATCATGTGATATAAAGTACCTTTTCTGCTGGCTTTTGGGTGAATGTTCAGTTTGCGGATAATGTGTCTGTATTAATTTATCTTGTTGATTGACAGGTTTTTCACGCTTGTACTCTTGCAAATAATTGAAAATCTTCATGTGCGGTCAGCCTTTCTCCCTTCTTCTCTGTAGTGGCGGAATAGAAGTGACATTTAAACAACTGTTCCAAAGGCGAAATTTACTCAAATTCGGTGTTATTTTGCCAAAATACCTTCTCATTTTCATCATTCAACCCATAACGTTCGTTCTTATAAAGCAGCTGCATGGCTTGTGCAGCGAGTTGGCGGTAGTCTATGTATGCATATTTCCCTGTCTCTTATCTGTTTTCTCCCTTTTATTTTCTCACTTTTATATGTTTGTAATTGCTTATTCACTACTGTGACTAAGTTTAATTACAGTAGTGGTTAAAGTTAACTACAATAGTGATTAGACTTAATTACATTCGTGATTAACAGATATTGAACTTTTAATCGTCAAAGAAGAACAGTATGATACAAACTACGACACCGTTATTTATGCCGTTTGTGCAAGGAAGAAAAACTGAAAAAACAGGGGGCTTACCAAATAACCGGTTTATAGGCTTGTGAATGTATATTATATTGTGAATGAGTGTCTTAAGAGATGAGAATGAGGAATAAGGAGTGAGGGTAATGACTTTACAATGAGTGGGTTATAGTTGGAAATGAGGGCATGAGTGGGAACAACTTATAGAGCATCATTATGACATATTTAAGTATGCTCAGCATAGATGCCCCATACATTATCTTGCTGTAATGTATAAAAAAGAGCCGTATCATTACTTGGGAGTAGAGTTGATACGGCTCTTTTTATGGCTGATAAAGGGTGTCAAAGTATCCTCGGATGAAAAAGTCCTTTTCCTCAAAGGTTGTGTTTTGACACCTTTTTCTTTTTATCAGGATGGGATTGTTTTATTTCTTTTCCCCTATTGTTTTCAGCATTTCTTGTACGGCTGCTTCCAACTGCTGGTCTTCACCTGCCAATGCCTTTTCTGGAGTATTATAAACTTCAATGTCTGGAGAAAGTTGGTGATTTTCCGCATATTGTCCACGCATATCCATACAACCCACCTGAGGAATACCGAACACAATACTCGGGTCGATCTGGTTTTCCCACCATACGGCAGTCATTGTGCCCGGAACCGGAGCACCAATCAGTTTGCCTATCTTTAATTCCTTGTAAACCCATGGGAAGCCATGTGCGTTACTGTAATTGTCCTCGCATACCAATACGCAGGATGGCTTGAGCCATTTATTGAATGGGTCGCTGCCTATGTATTGTCCGCGTGGAACGAAACGCTGATATTCCTTGCCGCTTAATAAAGTGGCCAAGTCATCATGTAGCCATCCGCCTCCATTGTGGCGTGTGTCTACAATAATAGCTTCTTTGTTGCGGCAGCGTCCCAATACTTCACTATATACTTCGCGGAAACTTTGACTGTCCATGCCTTTTACGTGTACATAGCCGATGCGGCCTTCGGATAACTTATCGACTATATTGCGGCAACGTTCTACCCAACGTTTGTACAGCAAGTTACTTTGTTCGCCCATGCTGATAGCTTTGATGGTGATATCAAAACGTTTGCCGGTAGCCGGATTATATATGGCCAGTAACACTTTTCTTCCGGCTTTGCCTTCCAGCAGCGGGAAGTAGTCTTGCCCTTTCACGATAGGTTTGCCGTCAATTTTCTCGATGATGCAACCGGGAGTAACATCCGTTTTTTTCACGCAAATGGCCTTTTGCCAATATTTCTTTAATTTTTAACCCGTCACCATCATAAGTTTCGTCATAGAATACTCCTAGGGTCGCTGTGGATAGTATAGGACCGTTTGAGTAGTAACGTGCTCCGGTGTGCGAACCGTTTAACTCACCCAGCATTTCACTCAGCATTTCCTGAAAATCATAATTGTTATTGATGTATGGAAGAAAGCGTGCGTATGCTTCGTGATAGCCTTTCCAGTCTACTCCGTGCAGATCTTTTACATAGAATTTATCTTCTACTTGTTGCCATACATGATCGAAAATATATTCGCGTTCACCATAGTTGGTAGTCGAAGAAAGCTTCGAATTCTACAGGTTTGGTTTCACCACTGCTGACAGTGACTTTCTTGATACCACCTTGGCTGCAAAGGAACAGATTCTCGCCTTTCTTATCAGGAAGCAGGGCTCCGCCACCGACTTTTTTCATGACGATTTTAGTCTTGTTTTCTTTAAGATCGTGTTCCCATAAATCATATCCGCTTTCGAAGGCTGCTTGATAATATAGTTTGTCACCCTTCGGAGTTAATACAGCATCTCCCAATCGTGAAGAATTTACAGTCAGACGAATCACACGGTCACGGCTGTTTTCAAGGTCGAAAACCAGTGGCTTTACTTCCTTCTTGTCATCTTCTTTCTTGGAGTCTTTCTTTTTATCTTTTTTATGATCGGCCTTCTCCTTCTCTTCACTCTTCTCTTTGTCTTTCTTTTCCGAGTCTTCCAGTAAGGCAAGCTCTTCCTTGCTCATTCTGAAACGGTCGTATGCGTCCAGGTCGAAGAACATGATATAGATATCCGCTTCAGCACCCCAGCTTCCGTGACTGCGGAATCCTGCGCGGTCACTTTCCCAAATCATGGCTTTTCCATCCAATACCCATTTGGCATTGCCGTCACTGTATCCACTTTCGGTCAGATTATGAATTTCTCCGTTACCAGATGCGTTGACCAGTGCAACATCCTTGTTATTCCATCCGCCAATACCTATGTAGTTGGTAAGAATCCATTTGCTGTCCGGACTCCATTGATACCATTGGTCGCCGTCACTATAAGAATATTCGTACTTGCCGTCCATGACGGTGCGTACAGCTTTTGATTTCAGATTCAGAACACGGATGGTAGTACGGTTTTCAAGAAAGGCTACTTCTTTACCGTCAGGACTGTATTGAGGTTGGAATGAAGTGATATCCGAATTGGTCAGTCTTTCCTCTTTGATATCGGTTGCGTAAGCGAACTGTTTTTCTTCCTTTTTAGCTAGACTGGTTTGATAAATCTGCCATAATCCGTTTCTTTCGGCAGCGTAAACAATACTTCTTCCGTCCGGAGAAAAGTGAATATCGCGTTCCTGTTGCGGAGTATTGGTGATTTGTTTAGTAGTGCTGTATTCTGTTGATGTGACATATACATCTCCGCGTAGTACAAAAGCAATTTCCTTTGCATCGGACGAAAGGGATATCTCTGTTGCTCCGCTACGCTTGATCTGGCGGATGAGATCTTTGTCGTTCTTGTCGGTGACAATGGAAATCTGAACTTTTTGCGGAATGGCACCTTCTTTTACCGTGTAGATTTCGCCATCATATCCATAGCATAATGTTCCATTGGAGGCGGCACTCAGGAAGCGTACCGGATGTTTGGTATGGTTGGTAATTTGTTTGGATGTATTACCGTCAATATCACGTTTGAAAATATTAAATGAGCCTTTTTCCTCACTTTAAATAATAGAA
>ENA-OQCX01000269-OQCX01000269.1-human-gut-metagenome-genome-assembly--contig:-NODE-269-length-27689-cov-3.153037_pt1 | contig 27689 bp, 31 predicted proteins | sample MGYA00242762_ERZ504587 | MGnify/ENA primary metagenome ERZ504587 (study PRJEB26092, sample SAMD00036337) | human gut metagenome | host: Homo sapiens | study: EMG produced TPA metagenomics assembly of... | reverse complement strand
TGCACACGGACTTTTCCGCGAGGCGATAAAGTCATGCAGATCCGGAATAACTACCAGATGGAATGGGAAATCCGGGGCCTGTATGGTATTCCAATTGAGAAAGGTATTGGTGCATTTAATGGAGATACCGGAATCCTCAGGACGATCAATGACTTTGCCGAGACAGCCGAGGTGGAATTTGAGGATGGCAGATGGGCAGAATATTCTTTCAAACAGCTGGATGAACTGGAACTTGCCTATGCGATCACGATACATAAATCGCAGGGGTCTGAATATCCTGCAGTTGTAATTCCGCTTCTGTCCGGACCAAGGATGCTTCTGAACAGAAATCTTCTTTATACAGCTGTCACCAGGGCGCGTAAGTGCGTAACCGTTGTCGGCAGTGAGGAGACATTCCGGGAAATGATCCGGAATGAGAAACAACAGCAGAGATACAGCTCACTGGATCGGAGAATCTGTGAGACAGAAGAGTAAGAGTGCTTCATCGGGGAGAAAGGACTTACTTGGAGAAATTTTTGAATATCCTGTATCCGAGACGCTGCCCGGTCTGTCATCAGATCCTTACTGAAAAGGGAATACTTGTCTGCCGGGCATGTGAGAACCAGCTGCATCCGATCATAAAGGATTATTGTCTCAAATGCGGAAGACCGGTGGCGCCGGAGGTGGAATTCTGTCCGGAGTGTCGGAAAGTGCACAGAGAGTTCGACAGAGGGAGAGGCGTTTTTCTCTATAATAACAGAATGCGGCAGTCGCTGCTTCACTACAAATATTATGGGAGCCGGGAATATGGTGAATACTATGCTGCTTCTATATGCAGATATATGGAAAGAGACATCCGGGCATGGAACCGGATGTGATCATTCCCGTTCCTATGTATCCGCGGAAGCAGCGGGAGAGAGGATTTAACCAGGCGGCAGACATTGCAGACAGGGTCGGAAGAAATCTGAAGATTCCGGTACCGGATCAGATCATACGAAAGACAAAGAATACCCGGTCGCAGAAAAAACTGAGTGCTGCTGAAAGAAAGCAGAATCTGAGAGAGGCCTTTCAGATTACTGAGAGAATGGACGGACTCAGTATACTTGTCATGGATGACGTGTACACAACAGGAAGTACGATAGAAGCAATGGCTCATGTCCTTAAGGGAGCAGGTGCAGACAGAGTGTTTTTTGTGACTCTCTGCATGGGCTGGATATGATAACAGCAGGGCATTGGCGGTGAAAAAAGGCTTTTCATGGTCATGGATATATGTTACAATTAATCTATATGAGTATTTCTGTCCGGTGGAAAGAAATACGGTTTTGTAAGGAGCAGACTATGATCAACGAAGAAAAAGTTAAGATAATGACAAAGCTCGCCATGTATGAGCAGGGCAGGGGCAGGAAACATCTTCCGGTCAGCAGATATTACAGAAGTGACTATATCGGGCTGGCACTGATCAAGAATTTTTTCCTGGTTACGATCGGATATGTGCTGATTGTTGCGGCAGTAGCGGTATATTTTGGAGAATATCTTCTGGAGAATATTCACAGAATGAATCTGGTCACACTTGGAATCTATCTGATTATCGGTTATGTGATTGTTCTTGCAGCGTATTCTATTCTGACGTATATTCAGTATTCCGTGAAATATTATCAGGCAAAGAAGAGTGTACGGGAATATTACAGCCAGCTTACAGAGCTGAATAAGATCTATGCGCGGGAAGAAAAGAAAATGTCCGCCAGAGGAACAGCGGGAGGTTATCGGAAATGACAGCATTACTGGAATTTAAACAGAAAATCAAAGGCTTATTTGCACAGTATGAAGTGTATGTGATGCCTCTTTTGAAATTTATCCTGGCACTGGTTTATTTTATATGGATTAACAGCAACATGGGATATGTGAAAGCTCTTGATAATATATTTGTAGTATTGATTCTGGCACTTGTCTGCAGTGTCCTTCCGACAGGAATGATTGTTTTTGCAGGATGTGCGATGATGGTGGCACACTGTTATGCACTCGGAATAGAAGTTGCCGGTTTCCTGCTGGTGCTTCTTCTTTTCATGCTGATTCTGTTTCTGAGATTCAGCGCAGGCAAGAACATTGTAATGGTGTTTACGCCACTGGCATTTGCATTTGATCTTCCGGCATTGCTGCCAATCGGATGCGGCCTTCTGAGTTCACCGGTATCTGGCACTTCCGGCAGGCGGTGGCGTGATCATTTACTATTTTGTTCGCTATGTGAGAGTACAGTCCCAGGCACTTATGAGTGCTGATATGCAGATAGTAGACAAACATGACACTTCTTTCAGATGGCATTATGAAGAATGGTGAGATGTGGCTGACACTGCTTACATTTGTTGTTGTGATTCTTGCAGTCCAGCTGATCCGTACGAGACAGTTTGATTATGCATGGAGAATTGCAATCATTGCAGGCGGCGTGCTCTATCTTGTACTTATGCTTGCAGGTAGCATGTATTTTGGATTTTCTGTTCCTGTTGCATCACAGGTTATTTTTACCGTAGTTGCAGTTCTGCTTGGAATTGTTCTTGAATTCTTTGTGTTCGGAGGCGATTATACAAGAACAGAGCGTCTGGAATATGAGGATGATGATTATTACTATTATGTCAAGGCTGTGCCGAAGGCGCTGGTTGCAACTTCTGAGAGAAGCATCAAGAAGATCAACGGCGAGCCTGCACGCGATGACAGGAAACAGAATGAGCGTGTAGTGAATTTTTCTGCACCATTGTTCCAGGGAGCGGTTCCTCCGGAAAAAGAAAAAGCAGAACCGGATGTGACAGAAAATACGGCTGCTATCGAGAAAGCAGATCTCGATGACATCGATTTCGAAAAGAAACTGGAAGAATCACTGAAGGATCTGTGATCAGAACCGTAATTTATAACAGACAGAATATAACAACAAATAAAAAGACTAGGAGGAAAGCGTGTTTATGCAGAATATCACGGGTATAATGGGAAGGTATCTTTCGGATATCAATTTACCATCCATGAATATCATTGATATCATAGAAATTATTCTGATCTCATTTTTTGTGTATCAGTTTATGGTATGGATCAAATTTACCCGTGCTTATACCTGCTCAAAGGACTTCTGGTCATTGCGCTTTTCTTGTGATCGCTTATATCTTCAAGATGAATACGATCCTCTGGATCGTGTCCAGGCTGGCGGGGGCGCTGATTACGGCAATCGTGGTTATTTTCCAGCCGGAACTCCGCAAGGTTGTGGAGCAGCTTGGACAGAAGAAGATCATGGCTTCTATTATTCCGTTTGATTCCGGCAGGGAAGTCAAGGAGCGTTTTGCAGACAAAACAGTTAACGAACTGATCAAAGCCTGCTTCGACATGGGTGAAGTCAAGACAGGAGCACTGATTGTAATTGAGCAGGAGATCCGCCTGGATGAGTATATCCGGACAGGTATTAATGTAGATGCGATCCTGACGAGCCAGCTTCTGATCAATATCTTTGAACACAATACACCACTTCATGATGGGGCGGTGATCGTAAGAAAGAACCGGATCGTGGCGGCTACCTGTTATCTTCCGCTTTCAGATAATATGGAACTGAGCAAGCAGCTTGGAACGAGACACCGTGCAGGTGTGGGAATCAGTGAGGTGACAGATTCTGTGACGATCATTGTTTCTGAGGAAACCGGTCAGGTTTCCGTGGCAGAGGGAGGAAGGCTGATGCGGAATGTCAGCAGCACTGAACTCCGTGAAGTGCTTGAGAGGGCACAGAACAAGAAAATTGTAGATAACAATAAACTGAGACAATTTTTTAAGGGGAGAGTGAAGCATGAAGAAAAAAGTGGCAAATAATATCTCTCTGAAAATCCTGTCTCTTATTATTGCAGTAGTCGTATGGCTCCTGGTTGTAAACATTGACAATCCGATCGGGACGAAGTCTTTCGTGGTTTCAGATGTACAGCTTCTAAATGAGGCATATATTGATGCAGACGGTAAGATGTGTATACAGGACAGTGAACAGACACCGATCCGTGTGACGATCAAGCACAGCGCAAGATCCTTGATAAGCTCACAGTCGCGGATCTTCGCGCAACAGCAGATCTGCAGCAGGCAGTAAGCCTGGATACAGATCCTGTGATGGTGCCGATTACGGTTTCCTGTGAGAAGGTTTTACCGAATAATATTGAGGTAACTCCGAATAATTTGAGTCTCCATCTGGAAGATAAGGATACACAGGAATTTGTGGTAAATGTTACTACCAATAATACGAAACCAGACAAGAGATATGAGGTAGGTTCTCTGACCTCCAATCCGGAGAAAATCAAGATTACAGGACCGAAGTCTCTTATTAATAAAATAGATAAAGTGAATGCTTCTATTGATGTGGACGGGGCAACAGAGGATGTGACCCAGGAAACAGAAGTGAAGATCATTGACAAGAATGGAGAGGAATTCTCCGACACAGATGCAGGTTATCTTAATATTTCCAAAGTTTATGTGACTGCAAGGTTGTGGAAAGTTCAAACTGATGTTAAAATAAGTGCGGAATACACAGGTACTCCGGCAAGTGGATATCAGGTGGAGAGTGTCAGTACGACTCCGAATGTGATCAGTATCGCAGGAAGTGAGGAGGCACTGGACAGCCTGAAGGATCAGAATAATACAATCTGGGTATCAGGAAATGCGGTTGATATTTCAGGTCGGGACAGTGATTTTGAGGCAAAGATCAATATTTCAGATTATTTGCCGGAAGGACTGAAGCTGACCAGTGATTCCAGTGAGGATGTTTTTGTCAGAGTGAATATTCTGCCGGAAGGCAGCAATGTCTGTGAGGTTCCAACCAAGAACATTACTGTTGAGAACCAGCCGGATGGAATGCAGGTGGCATTTGATACCGCCAATATAGAGTCCGGATAAAGAAATCGATGAAAGTGGATGATCTGACAGAAGATGAAATCAAAGCTTCTATTGATCTGGATGGCAAGGAAGAGGGCAGTTATGAAGTTCCGGTAAATGTCAGTGTTCCGAAGGGATATGAACTGGTAGATGAAGTTACCACAGGCGTGGAAGTTTCCAGAATTTCCACAGCAGATACAGGTAATTAATTACAGGAGATACAGAAGATGATCAGTCAGAAGATAACAGTCAGCAATCCGTCAGGGCTGCATCTGCGCCCGGCAGGGAATTTGTGTAATGAAGCAATTAAGTATGAATCCAGAATTGAATTTCTCTTTAGCGGAGGAAGCGCAAATGCCAAAAGCGTTTTGAGCGTTCTGGGTGCCTGCGTGAAATGTGGAGATGAGATTGAACTTATCTGTGATGGCATTGATGAGCAGGCGGCAATGGAAGCTTTGACCAGTGCAATCAGCAATGGTCTTGGTGAATAAAGGTGTTATGAGAATAAGGAGGAGAAGTTGTGAAGAAACGAGTTGTGGCAGTTTTACTGAGTTTGTCTATGTGCATGGCTACTGCAGCAGAAGCGACAGTTGCCAGTGCAGCGGATTTTTCTGCGGAAATTACAGCTGCAGAGGATAATGATGAATCTGTTGCAGATGAAGCAGCGGACAGTCAGGATGTAGAGGATTCTACAGTAACAATAGAGGACGGTGAAGTATCTGATGAAGAACAGAATGATGCAGAGACAACACCGGAAGCAGATGTGCAGATGCAGCTGATTCAGAGGATGAAGTAGTTGTAGATTTCAGCCCAGAAGAAGATTTTACTTCTGATGCAGTATCAGCAGACCAGGTTGTTGATGACAGCACAGCTGATGCAGTTTCTTATACAGGAGAGAATGTAGTAAGCAGCACAGAGGCAGTTCTTTCTTATCACAGATGGGAGCCAATCACTGTTGGTGGACAGCTTAGATGGAAACTTGAAAAAATCAGTGGAACCAAGACAGCATCCGCAGAGGAAGCAGGAGATGCTGTACAGACAGACGATGCAGCAGATGCTGATGTTTCAACAGATGAGGCTGTTGAGGCAGATGTGGCAGGAGAAGCAGAAGAAACATCTGAAACAGATGGAGAAACAGCGGAGGTATCCGGAACAGTCGAGGAAACAGCAGATGCAGCAGAAGAAGTATCTGAAATTACCGAAGATACGGATACAGATGCAGTGAGTACAACAAAATCTTACTACACAGCAACGGATGGTCTGGTAAAGATCACCACACTGGATGGAGATGGAAATACAGTTTTCACCGCAAAATACGCTTTTGATGAGAAAGGCTATCTGATCACAGGAACAAGCCTTGTAGGCACCAACGGAGATGACCGCTATTATTTTGCAACAGCAGATGAAGTAGAGATCACAAAACCGGATGTAAACAGTGCTTACAGTGAAGTTGTAGCTCCATACAACTCCGCACTTGGTCAGATGCAGACAAATAAATGGGTATGGGATGGAAAGAAATTCACATACTTTAACAAGACAGGTGTCCTGGAATCCAAAAAAGAGGGAATCTACAAGATCGACAGTGACTATTATTATCTCAAGAGCACCGGTGTGCCGTTCATAGGAGAAAAAAGCACTACATACAATGGCAAATCAGGACTTTACTGGTTCAAGAGTGCATCCGGTTCAAAGGATATTCCGGGTAAGATGGCAAGAAATACCTGGATTGGAATCAACAACAACAGATGGCGTTACTTCGGAAGTGACGGACGTTATGTAAAGAAAGGTGTCGGAGCATACAAGGTTCTGAATAACAGCTCCAGGCTGTATCTCCTTGATGCAAACGGATATCTTATCAAAGGAAAACAGGTCAAAGGCGCTGATGGATATTATTACATGTCCAACAGCTCAGGTATTGCATATGCAAACCGTCTTGTTAAGGTTGGAAACTATAGATACTACTTTACTTCCAACGGCCGTCGTGCAACATGGAGAAATCGCTGGGTACAGCTTGCAGGAACAGGTTCTACCAAGTACGGCAGATATTACTACTTCGGAAGCGTTGCAGGACGTGTAGAAGAAAAGAAGGGAATGCAGAAGGTAGTTGTTAACAACAAATTTATCGGATGGTTCCTGTTTACAAATGGTGGTAACAACTATCAGAAAGCATGGAGTGGTTCCAGATACTTCCTCGAAGACGGACGTATGGCAAGTGGTGTTACCAAGGTAAATGGCAAATACTACTTCTTCCAGAGATCCAGCACAACACAGTATCGTGGTCAGATGTATAAAGGAACCTGGATCAAGTATAATAATAAGTATTATTATGCAGCATCCAATGGTATTCTTCCGGTTTCTGGATGGAGAAGAATCAGATGTGACGGTAAGATGTATTACTTCTGCTTCTCCAATTGTGCAGCACTGACAAACAGAAGTGCTACCCGCGCAGGAACCAAGGGATGGCTGGACAGCAGAGGAAGATTTACAACAGGATGGGTAACCATCGATTCCAGCAGAAACCTGGCACGTTATATCAACCCGGCAACAGGTAAATGGTATACAAATACCACAGCATGGATTGACGGTGTAAACTATCGTTTCAATAAATACGGAAACCGTGTTTATGACAGAACCAGCGAGTTCAAGCGCAGCAGATATTATCTGGAATGTGACCGTACAAACGGTGTTATGACTGTATACACAGACAGCAGCAAGAAGTATCCGATCAAGACGATCCGTGTTTCCGTAGGTAATCCTACATCACTGACTATAGCAGGAACCTTCACACTGACAAGATCTCTTCGCTGGCAGCCGCTGATGGGACCATCCTGGGGACAGTATGGTACTCATGTAGTAAATGGAATCTTTGTTCATTCCGTAGCAAGTGGTCTGATGAATGGAAATAACCTTCCGGCAAGCGAATATCTGAAACTTGGAAGCCCTGCATCTCATGGATGTATCCGTGCCTGCGTTGCAGACGCGAAATGGGTATATGAGAACTGCAATGGTTCCAAGCTCCGCGTATTCGATGGTAAATACAGTGCCGATGAATGCTACAAGGGACCTCTGAAGAAGACCTCTTACACCACTGAGAGGGAGCAAGACTTTCGACCCGACAGACCCGAATTACGCAAACAGATAATCAGAACAAAATAAACGCTCTCCCCTGGGGGGAGGGCGTTTTTCAGGAGGAAAAGAAAATATGAGAACATACCTGGTAACAGGCGGTGCCGGATTCATCGGTTCCAACTACATTCATTACATGTTTCAGAAATACGACAACGAGATCCGTATCATCAATGTAGACAAGCTGACGTATGCAGGAAACCTTGAGAACCTCAAGGACATTGAGAATAGAGAGAACTACACTTTCGTTAAGGCTGATATCTGCGACAGCGAAGCTATCATGAAGATCTTTGATGAGAATGATATTGACCGTGTCGTTCATTTTGCAGCAGAGAGCCATGTAGACAGAAGCATCCGTAACCCGGAAGTCTTTGTCAAGACAAACGTACTTGGTACTCTGGTCATGCTGAATGCAGCCAAATCTGCATGGGAACTTCCGGATGGAACCTTTAAACCGGACAAGAAATTCCTTCATGTATCCACAGACGAAGTATACGGCTCCCTCGAGGAAGATGGCGGCTTTTTCTATGAGACAACTCCATATGATCCGCACAGCCCGTACTCTGCAAGCAAGGCATCCTCTGATATGCTGGTAAAATCCTACATGGATACCTACAAATTCCCGGCAAACATCACAAACTGCAGTAACAACTACGGACCATACCAGTTCCCGGAGAAACTGATCCCGCTGATCATCAACAATGCGCTCCAGGGCAAGAAGCTTCCGGTATATGGTGACGGCAAGAATGTCCGCGACTGGCTCTATGTTATGGATCATGCCAAGGGAATCGACATGGTACAGGAGAAGGGACGTCTGTTCGAGACATATAACATCGGCGGACACAATGAGAAACAGAATATCCAGATCATCCATATCATTCTTGATACTCTTCAGGAAATGCTTCCGGAGGGAGATCCGCGTAAAGAACTCGTAAGCGAAAACCTGATCACTTACGTAGAGGACCGCAAGGGTCATGACCGTCGTTATGCGATCGCACCGGACAAGATCAAAGAAGAAGTTGGCTGGTATCCGGAGACATGTTTTGAGGATGGAATTCGCCTGACGATCCAGTGGTTCTTTGAGCATGAGGACTGGATGAAGAATGTTACCAGTGGTGACTATCAGAAATATTACAACGAAATGTACAAAACCAAATAAAACGCTCCGATCATTCAGACGGAGGCTGGAAATGCTGCAGGCATCGGAGGAGTCTCTGAGGCTTGCGGCATTTTTTGATGTTAGAAAGGATAATCATGAAAAAGATTGTAATCATCGGGCAAATGATTTTCAGAAGCCACTGATTCAAAAAGCAAAAGAAATGGGATATGAAACGCACGTATTCGCCTGGAGAGAGGGCGCAACCGGTGCGGAGGATGCGGATTTTTTTTATGAGATCAGTATTGTGGAGATGGATGCGATCCTGGAAGAATGCCGGAAGATCAAACCGGATGCAGTTGCTACCATAGGCTCAGATCTTGCGAATATCACGGTACAGTATCTGGCAGAGAAACTGGGACTTCCGGGAAACAGCAGTGAATGTATCAGGCAGTCTACCAACAAATATGCCATGCGGAGCGCTTTCCAGAAAGCCGGGATCCCGGTTCCGTATTTTGCATGCGTCGGAGAAGGCGAGAGCGTGGAACCGGAGCATTTCCCGGTGATCGTCAAACCGACAGATCGTTCCGGCAGCAGAGCGATCACCAAGGTCACAGATCCGTCTGAACTTCCGGCAGCGATCGAAGCGCGATCGCACAGTCTTTTGAGAAGAAAGCGATCGTGGAAGAATATATTTCCGGAGCAGAATACAGTGTGGAAACGATCAGCTATCAGGGAAAACACACCTGCCTTGCAATTACCAGGAAATTTACGACTGGAAGTCCGCATTATATCGAGGTTGTCATTTACAGCCGGCTCCACTGACAGATGATATAAGAAAGCAGGTAGAAGAGACCGTATTTCGTGCACTGGATGCACTGGGAGTGGAATTTGGAGCGGGACACAGTGAACTCAGGATCAATAAAAAAGGCGAGATCCGCATTATAGAGATCGGGTCACGTATGGGCGGCGACTGCATTGGTTCCGACCTTGTACCTCTTTCGACCGGACAGGATTTTGTGGGCATGGTTGTGGACACCGCAGCCGGAAATCCGCCTGTCATCAAAGCGAATGAGCCGCATATATCTGCGATCCGTTTCCTGATGAATGAAAATGACCTGCGTCTTTTGAATGATATCAAACAGAATCATCCATCTAATCTCAAAAAAGTTGTGATCGAGGGCGATGTAAAAACCGCCAGCATCACAGACAGCAGCAGCCGTCCGGGATTTTTTATCCTGCAGGCAGAGTCTTATGAAGAGATGGAAACACTCCTTCATCATGGACCGTGGGAAAATCCAATCCATGTTTTTGACACACCGGTTCAGAAACTCCGCTATAATGATGGCAAAAATACATTTTTTATGAAGAGAGATGATCTTCTTCCGTTTGCTTTTGGTGGAAACAAGGTGCGTTTTGCGCGGAAGTTTGTGGAAGATATGCAGGAAGAGCATTGCGACAGCATGATCATCTACGGAAATTATCACTCCAATCTCTGCCGTATCCTTGCAACGCTTTGTCATGAGCTGGAGATCCCGTGCTATATGGTCCATAATACTGAGGATATCAAAGAAGACAGAGAGACGAGTAACAGCCGTATCATCCGGCAGATGGGAGTTGTAGAGATCCCATGCGGCAAGGCGGGAATCGCAGCAGCAGTGGAACAGGCTATGGCAGAACTGCGTGAAAAGGGATACAAACCGTATTATATTTACGGGAATTCCAGGGGCCAGGGCAGAGAATGGGTTCCGATGAGAAGCTACGAAGCTGTGTATGACGAGATCTGCTGTTACGAAAACAGACACGGTGTTCATTTTGACTATATTTTTCTTGCATCCAGTACAAATGCGACACAGTCCGGACTTCTTGCGGGAAGTCTGCGTCAGGGAGATGACCGCAGGATCGTGGGGATCTCCGTTTCCCGAAATGCCGCAAGAGGCAGGGAAGTCATCACCGGAAATCTCAGAGAATATGCAGAAAAATTCCACAGAACACTTCCGGACGATCTGGAAGACCATATTCATTTTACAGATTCCTATATGGAGGGCGGATATGGTGCATGGTCAGAACCGGCAGCAGATCTGATCCGTCAGATCTATGGCAGTGAAGGAATCCCTCTTGATATGACCTATACAGGAAAGGCTTTTTATGGTATGGTTAAATATCTGGAAGAGAATCAGATCCAGGGAAAACAGATCCAGGGAAAACAGATCCTGTTTCTTCATACAGGAGGAACACCTCTGTTTTTTGACTTTCTTGAACAAGAGGATAAATAAGCATGAAAAAAATTAATGATCCTGGGAGCGAGTTATTCTCAGCTCCCTCTTTATGAAGCTGCCAGGAAGCTTGGTGCAGCAACCGTAGCCGCCAGCACACCGGGAGACTGGCCGGGATTTGCAGTGGCAGATGAGAGCGTCTATGCAGACATCACCAATCCGGAAGCAATCCTTAAAGCAGCACAGGAAAAGGGAATCGATGGCATTGCAACCTGTTGTCTGGATGCAGGCGTGCGTGCACTTGGATACACCTGTGAGAAGATGGGGCTGATCGGTCCGTCAGCCAGAGCTGCTGATATTAGCAATGATAAATTCAAGATGAAAGAAGCTTTTATGGCAGGAGGCGTGCAGTGCGCGAGACATATCTGCATCCACAGTCTGGAAGAACTGGAAGAAGCACTTGAGAAACTGAAATTTCCGGTAGTCCTCAAGGCTGTAGACCTTATGGGAAGCAGAGGAATCTTTCGCTGCAATACCAGGGAGGAGACTTTCTTCTATTATAATAAGACTATGGAAGCAACACGAAAGGACTACTGTCTGGTCGAAGAATTTATCGAGGGTCAGGTGCTCGGATGTGAAGCTATGATCCGTGATGGAAAACTGCTTTACTGTCTGCCGAACAATATCGAAGCTTTTCAGAGCTATGTGCCGACTCCGATCGGTCATTCCGTTCCGTACAGGAAACAGGAAGAACTTGGGGCAGAGGTCCGGCATCAGGTAGAACTTGCCATCAAAGCAGTGGGACTTGATAACTGTCCGGTCAACTGCGACCTGATCGAAAAAGACGGAAAGATCTATGTGATCGAGATCACCGGAAGAGCGGGAGGAACCTGCCTGCCGGAAATGGTAAGCATTTATTATGGAATCAACTATTACGAGGCGATTGTTCGACTGGCTCTCGGAATGGATGTGGAAGAGATGTTCCGTGGCAAAACATCCGGTGTGGCAAATCTTTCCAGAACGCTGCTTTCAGAGAAAGATGGTGTTGTAAAAGCTATCCACAATGAGAATGAACCGGCAGAGGATATTGTGGATCTTTCCTTTAATATTGCACCGGGTGAGGAAGTACATCACTACACAAACGGCAGAGACCGGCTGGGTCAGGTGATCCTTCGGGGAGAAAGCCTTGAGTCCTGCGAGAAACGTCTGCAGGAGATTTTGTCGAAAATAAACATTGAATTTACGGTATGATTGTGAGAGAATAACATGAGAAATTACATTAGTTCAAAAAAAAGTATTTTTCTGATGCTTCATATCAGCCTTCTGTTCAGTTCACTGAGTGGAGTCTGCTCCAAAATGGCATCTCGGTATACAGATCATATATTCTCTGTGAGCTTTATTTTCTGGTTCGGGCTTGTTTTTGTGATCATGTTTGGATATGCGATCATCTGGCAGCAGATCCTGAAACGGATGCCGCTGACTGTTGCCTATGCCAACCGTCCGGTCACACTGATATGGGGAATCATATGGGGAGCACTGATCTTTGGCGAAAAAGTCACCTGGAATATGATCGCAGGTGCAGCCGTAATCTTTGCCGGGATTTATCTTGTAACAGGAGAGGATGGAGAGAAAGGCGGTGAGAATTCATGAACCGTCTGGAGATATCTGTCTGCATTCTGCTTTTTTCTGTGTTTATTTCATCTGTTTCCCAGATCTTACTGAAAAAAGCAGCCAACAGAACCTACGAGAGTCCACTGAAAGAATATCTGAATCCGCTGGTGATAGGAGCGTATGGAATGTTTTTCTGCTCTGTGATCCTGACGATGCTGGCACTTAAGTATGTGCCGCTTTCCATGTCACCGATCCTGGAATCCACAGGTTATATTTTTGTGTCGGTGATGGGATACTTTTTTCTGAAAGAGAAATTTACGAAGAGAAAACTGGCAGGATTTGCACTGATCCTGGCAGGAGTTATTATATTTAACATATAGAGAAATGAGGGATATAGGACATGCTGGTATCCATTGTCATACCATGCTATAATTCAGAACATACCATCGGCAAAGTGGTAGAACTGGCTATAGAAGAATTTGAGAAACTGAAAGACTACGAGTGTGAATTTGTGCTGGTCAACGATTATTCCAGGGATGGAACGTGGAATGCAATCCATGCATTGGCAGAGAAACATCCGAATGTCAAGGGAATCAACCTTGCCAAGAATTTCGGACAGCACAATGCGATCATGGCGGCTATGAATCATACGGAGGGAGATCTGATCATTGGAATGGATGATGACATGCAGAACCATCCGTCGCAGATTCCACTTTTTCTGGACAAGATCCAGGAGGGATATGACATTGTATTCGGCGTGTTCAAAGAACGAAAGTTTTCTGCATTCAAGAATCTGACAGGAGCAGTCAGCAGATTTCTTCTGTGGCATCTGCTGGACCGTCCGAAGGATATCCAGATGAGCAGTTTCTGGTGCTGCCGCCGTTATGTGCGTGATGAGATCGTGAAGTATGATGGATACAATATCTTCCTTCAGGTACTGTTTTTCCGCACAACACATAATATTGCCAATATCGAGATCGAGCACTTTGAACGTGAGGTAGGAACGTCTAACTATAACTTCCGCAAGGGACTGAATCTGTTTCTTTCCTGCCTGAATTTTACAGTGATCCCGCTCCGTGTGTCGACATTTTTCGGAACATTGTTTTCAGCGGCTGGCTTTATCGGGGCAATCGTTGTACTGGTCCGTAAGCTTCTGGATCCGACGATCGCGATTGGCTGGTCTTCTCTGATGTGCGCGATGCTGGTGCTCTTTGGAATTGCATTCCTGATGCTCGGAATCATCGGAGAATATCTCGGTAAGCTGATGCTGAATATCAACAGGACTCCTCAGTACGTGATCCGGGATAAGGCAAATATCACATCCGAAGAAGAAAAGAGGTAATACATGATAGATTTTAACAGACCCGGCGATCGTCGGAAATGAATTAAAATATATTCAGGATGCTGTGGCGCAGGGGATGCTCTGTGGAGACGGCAAGTATACAAAGCTCTGCTCAGAGTGGATGAAGAAACGCTTTGATGTAAATCAGGTTTTTCTTACGACTTCCTGTACACATGCACTGGAGATGGCGGCTTTTCTCTGTGACATTCAGCCGGGGGATGAGGTGATCATGCCTTCCTACACGTTTGTTTCAACTGCAGATGCATTCGTGCTTCGCGGAGCAAAGATCGTTTTTGTAGATATCCGTCCGGATACCATGAATATCGATGAGAACCTGATCGAGCAGGCGATCACAGACAAGACCAGGGCGATTGTTCCTGTCCACTATGCAGGTGTGGGCTGTGAGATGAACAAGATCATGGAACTTGCGAAGAAATACAACCTCAAAGTTGTTGAGGATGCCGCACAGGGCGTGGAGGCATATTACCACGGCAAGGCTCTTGGAACGATCGGCGATTTTGGCTGCTACAGTTTCCATGAGACAAAGAACTATACGATGGGAGAGGGCGGCGCGCTCGTTTTCCAGAAAGACGAATACCAGGAAAAAGCAGAGATCCTTCGTGAGAAGGGAACTGACAGAAGCAAATTTTTCCGTGGACAGGTAGACAAATACCGTTGGATCGATTATGGATCTTCCTATCTTCCGAGTGAGATGAATGCGGCATATCTTTATGCACAGCTTGAGGAATGTGAAAAGATCAATCACAAACGCCATGAGATCTATGATTATTATCATGCAAATCTTAAGAATCTTGAGGATGAGGGCAAGATCCAGCGTCCGTTTGTGCCGGAAGGCTGTGTGCATAATGCACATATGTATTATATCAAGACCAGGGATCTGTCCGTAAGGAGCCGTCTGATCGCTTACCTCAAAGAAAATGGTATCTGTACAGCATTCCACTATGTTCCGCTGCACAGTTCACCGGCCGGCGAAAAATTCGGCAGATTCAGCGGCGAGGATGTATATACAACAAGAGAGAGTGAGCGTCTGGTGCGTCTTCCGATGTTCTACGATCTCTCAGAGACAGATATGGAATACATTGTAGAAAAAATACAGCAATTTGAATTTTAAATGGAGGTAACACCATGAAAAAAAGAATATGCCAGATGGCTGCGTTGGGAAGTGCTCTGCTTCTGGCGTTTTCTGCACCCGTACAGGCAGCTGCTGTTACTACGAACGGTACGCCTGCGGCAGTTGCGACCAATAATATTCAGAACTGGCCGGCTGGTCCGGAAACTACATCGGAAGCAGCGGTTCTGATCGATGCCGATACAGGAGCGGTTCTTTATGACAAGGGAATGAATGAATGCCGTTATCCTGCAAGTACGACGAAATTGATGACGATCCTTCTGGCAACCGAAAACAGTTCGCCGAGGGATATTGTAACATTTACAGAGACAGGAATCCGTGATGTGACCTGGGACAGCAGTAATATCAATGCACAGCTCGGGGAGCAGATGACAATGAAAGACTGCTGGTTTGCTGCCTACATTAAGTCTGCGAATGAAGTCTGTGCACAGATTGCAGAGCATGTCGGCGGTTCAGAGGCGAATTTTGTCGATATGATGAATCAGAGAGCCAAAGAGCTTGGCTGTACGCACACACATTTCGCAAATGCCAGCGGTCTTCCGGATGAAAATCATTATTCCAGTGCCCTGGATCTCGCAAAGATCATGCGTGCAGGACTCCAGAATGCGAGATTCCGCAAGGTGATCGAGAGTGTCGGCTACACGATTCCGGCAACAAACTTAAGTGAATCCAGACCGATGCACACACATATGCCGCTGATGGCAAAGGAATCTGATCTTTATTATGAAGGATGTATCGGAGGAAAGACCGGGTTTGCGAATGAAGCAGAGCATACACTGGTTGTTGCGGCGGAGAGAAACGGCAGGACTTATATTGCAGTGACCATGAGGGCTGCTGATCTGGGAATCAACTGTACAGACAGTACTGCATTATTTGACTATGCATTTAATAATTTTGATACAATTGATGTAAATGGAACAAAGATGACGGTTCCGGCGGGAACTACAGTCAATGATCTGACTACAGAAAGCGTAGACAGAAACGGAAAAACCATGAACCGTTATTATTACAATGGGCAGTATGTAGGGTATGTGGTGGCTGCAGATCCTACACCGACACCTACGGAGGCTCCGCAGAATGAGGAGGAAGCGACAGCAGACATTTCGACGGATCAGACTGCAGAGCAGACGGAAACAGCAGTACAGGACAGCCAGACGGAAACAAAGGGACTTTCCCAGACATCCAAAATCCTTCTTGGAGTTATGGCTGGTATGGGTGTACTCCTGATCATTCTTCTGATCCTGCTTCACAGAAAAAATTATTAGAGTACTTTTATAAGATAAAAGGAGGACAATCAATGAAAGGTATTATTTTAGCAGGCGGCTCCGGAACCAGATTATATCCGCTGACCAAAGCAATTTCCAAACAGATCATGCCGGTATACGACAAAACCGATGATCTATTATCCACTGTCAACTCTGATGCTTGCAGGATCCGTGAGATCCTGATCATCTCCACACCACGTGCCTTCCGGTATTCCGTGAACTGCTCGGAGATGGTAAGCAGCTTGGCATGAGATTTGAATATGCAGTGCAGGAACAGCCAAGAGGACTGGCAGATGCGTTCATCATCGGTGCTGACTTTATCGGCAATGATGCAGTGGCACTTGTCCTCGGAGACAATATCTTCTATGGACAGAGCTTCTCCAGAGTACTTCTGAATGCTTACAAGCGTACAGAGGAAGAAAAGGGAGCAATTATTTTCGGCTACTATGTAAGAGACCCGAGAGAATACGGTGTTGTAGAATTTGATGAAAACGGCAGAGCCTTTCCATCGAAGAAAAACCGGAGCATCCGAAGTCAAACTATGCAGTTCCGGGGCTTTATTTCTATGACAATGATGTTGTAGAGATCGCAAAGAGCGTGAAACCGTCCGCAAGAGGCGAGATCGAGATCACCAGCATCAACAACGAATACCTGAGAAGAGGAACTCTTAAAGTAGAAACTCTTGGAAGAGGATTTGCATGGCTGGATACAGGAAACCATGATTCTCTTCTTGATGCGGCAGATTTCGTTGCGGCATTCCAGAAACGTCAGGGACTTTATATTTCCTGTATCGAGGAGATCGCGTACAAACGTGGATTTATCACAAAAGAGCAGCTTGTCGAACTGGCACAGCCGCTTCTCAAGACTGCCTATGGCAAATATCTGATCGAAGTAGCGGAGGGATTATAAAATGGGTAAGATCACAGTAGAAACCTGTCATATCGAAGGACTTAAGGTCATCACACCAACTGTATTCGGAGATGAACGCGGTTATTTCATGGAAACATACAATTACAATGATTACAAGGCAGCAGGAATCGACATGGGATTCGTTCAGGATAACCAGTCAAGCTCCCGCAAGGGCGTTCTCCGCGGACTTCATTTCCAGATCAACTATCCGCAGGACAAGCTTGTACGTGTTGTAAGCGGAGAAGTGTTTGATGTTGCCGTTGATCTGAGAGAAGGTTCTGAGACTTATGGACAGTGGTACGGTGTTGTTCTGTCTGCTGAGAATAAGAAACAGTTCTTCATCCCGAAGAATTTTGCACACGGATTTGTTGTACTTTCTGATACAGCAGAGTTCGCATACAAATGTACAGACTTCTATCATCCGAATGATGAGGGTGGACTTGCATACAATGATCCTGACATCGGCGTACAGTGGCCGATCCCGGAGGATATGGAACTGATTCTTTCTGACAAAGACCAGAAATGGGGAAGCTTCAAGGAATACACTGCAAACAGGGGTAAAAAGGATTGAATAAAAATACCTGGCTGCCTGGAGAAATCTACAGAAACAGAAGATTAGTCTTTTCTCTGGCAAAAAATGATTTCAAAACAAAATATGCCGGTTCCTATTTCGGAACAGTATGGGCGTTTATCCAGCCGATCGTTACGATCTGTGTCTACTGGTTTGTGTTTGGTCTGGCACTTCGGAATGGTTCTGACAAGGGCGTTCCGTTTGTACTCTGGCTGATCGCAGGTCTTATCCCGTGGTTTTTCTTCCAGGAGGGACTGACGGGTGGAACGAATGCACTTCTGGAATACAATTATCTGGTCAAGAAAGTGGTATTCAATATCCGCATCCTGCCGGTAGTAAAGGTATTTTCAGCGGTGTTTGTCCATTGCTTTTTTGTAGTGATCGTTCTGGTGATCTACACCTGCATGGGATACCCGCCGAGCCTGTACGCCCTGCAGCTTGTGTACTACAGTTTCTGTATTTTTATGCTGATCCTTGCTGTGACTTATATGACAAGTGCGGCAGTCGTATTTTTCCGCGACTTAAGCCAGATCATCAACATTGCCCTGCAAGTAGGTGTCTGGGTGACTCCGATCATGTGGGACTTCAATGATCTCGGGCTTGGCGGGATCCTTCAGAAAATACTCAAACTGAATCCGCTGTTTTATATTGTCCAGGGGTATCGTGACTCCCTGATAAACAAAGTGGCGATCTGGGACCACCCTGTACTGACACTTTATTTCTGGTATTCACGCTGGCAGTATTTATCTTCGGAACCAGACTGTTCAAAAAACTTCAGGTACACTTTGCAGATGTACTGTAACATGGAGAGTAAAATGAGTGAATTTGCAATTCAGGTAAAACATCTGGACAAGATGTACAAATTATATAACAAACCCTCAGACCGTCTCAAAGAGGCACTGGGGTTCAAGGTTCCGGTGCGGGAGCATTATGCGCTCCGCGATGTGAGCTTTGAGGTCCGAAGGGGCGAGACCGTGGGAATCATCGGAACAAATGGTTCCGGTAAATCCACGATCCTTAAGATCATCACAGGCGTACTGAATCCTACCGGCGGCGAAGTGACGGTAGATGGACGTATCTCAGCACTTCTTGAGCTGGGAGCCGGATTCAATATGGAATACACAGGGATCGAAAACGTTTATCTCAACGGAACCATGATGGGATTTTCAAAAGAAGAAATTGATTCCCGTCTGCAGGATATTCTGGATTTTGCTGATATCGGAGATTTTGTTCACCAACCGGTCAAGGCATATTCAAGCGGTATGTTTGTCCGCCTTGCTTTTGCAGTGGCGATCAATATCGATCCGGAGATCCTGATCGTAGATGAGGCACTTTCTGTAGGAGATGTTTTCTTCCAGGCAAAATGCTACCGTAAGTTCGAAGAATTCAAGAAGATGGGAAGGACCATCCTTTTTGTAAGCCATGATCTGAGCAGTATCGCGAGATACTGTGACAGGGTCGTTCTTCTGAACAAGGGTGTGAAGCTGGAAGAGGGATCACCGAAGCAGATGGTAGATATGTACAAGCAGCTTCTGGTCGGGCAGGACCCGACGAAGCAGCAGGTGCAGGAAGAGAAGCCGAAGGAAAGCTGGAGTGAAGAATTCCAGGTCAATCCGAACATGCTGGAATATGGCAGTAAGCTTGCGGAGATCACAGACTTTGCCGTGATCGATGACAAGGGCAGATCCACGAATACCATCGAGAAAGGAAGTTCCTTCCAGATCCGCATGAAAGCTGTGTTCCACGAGGCGATCCAGGAGCCGATCATGGCATATACTTTCAAGGATATCAAGGGTACGGAGATCACCGGAACCAATACCATGTTCGAAAAGATGCATATCGAGCATTCGGATGAAGGTGACACCTGTACGGTGACTTTCACACAGAAGATGTTCCTTCAGGGTGGAGAGTATCTGCTCGCATTTGGCTGCACGGGATACAAGGATGGAGAATTCACGGTATTCCACAGACTTTATGATGCATGCAACATCACGGTTGTTTCCGAACAGAACACCGTAGGTTTTATGACATGGATTCACAGGTAGAGATACAATACGGAGAAGAAAAATGAGTGAAAAAATAGGACAGGTTGTGCTGGATGACACGTATTATCCGGGAAAAGATTTATATACAGACGGTGCGATCGAAGATGAGATGCTGGAGATCGCCAGGACTTATCCAGAAGAAAAATGGAATCAGGTGATCGCAGAGCGCAAAAGCTGGCCGATCCTGTATCATTTTTCACATATCAGAGAAAATATCTTAAGCTGGCTTCCATTCACAGGAGAAGAAAATGTCCTGGAGATCGGTTCCGGCTGCGGCGCAGTGACTGGCGCACTGTGCAAGAAGGCAAAGAGCGTGACCTGCATCGAACTGTCACGCAAGAGAAGCCTGATCAATGCCAACAGACATAAGGACTTTGATAATCTTAAGATTCTTATGGGCAACTTTCAGGATATTGAGAAAAATCTTACCGAAAAGTATGATTACATCACGCTGATCGGTGTATTTGAATATGGAGAGGCTTATATTCAGAGCAGTACTCCTTATGTAGATTTCCTGAAGATCATTTCCAGACATCTCAAACCGGACGGCAAGATCGTCCTTGCGATCGAAAACCGTTTTGGACTGAAATACTGGGCGGGCTGTACAGAAGATCATTTCGGAACGCTTTTTGAAGGACTGGAAGGATATCCGACGACAAAAGGTGTCAAGACCTTTACGAAGAAGGAATTCAATGCCATCTTACGAGAGGCAGGGGACCTCAAAGCATCCTGGTATTATCCATTTCCGGACTACAAACTTCCAATGACGATCTATTCTGATGAGCGTCTTCCGTTCAAGGGCGAACTGAACAGGCTGGAGACGAATTATGACAGACTGCGCCTGCAGCTTTTCCAGGAGTCACCAGTATATGATTCTCTTCTGGACAATGATCTGTTCCCGGAGTTTTCCAATTCGTTCCTTCTTCTGATCGGCAGGGAAAAGCCGGAGATCGCAACGGTATATTCCAAATTTTCCAATGAGAGATCATCGGAATTCGCCCTTCGTACCGATATCTGCAAAGAAGGCAAAAAAGATCGTTTTGTTCGAAAAGTTCCGACAGAAACTACAGCAGAGAAACATGTACGGAATCTGGAATCCCTTTCCAGAGAGATGGCAAGGATCTATGCCAAAGAAGGTCTGGAACTGAACCAGTGCATACTGGAAAAACAGGGTGTCCGTCTGGAATTCCTCAAGGGAAAGACGCTGGAAGAACATCTCGATGCGCTGGTAGAACAGGCAGAAACGAAGAGGCAGAGAAGCTTCTGTTCCGTTATGTTGAGAAGGTACGCCGGATCCACAGTGGAGAAGCTTTTTATAAAACACCGGAATTTGTCAAAGTATTCGGAAATGTTTCACAGGAAGGAACACTTTCCTGTAGTGGAATTTCCAATATCGATCTGGTTCCGGCAAATATCCTGATCGACAATGACAGGATTTCCGTGATCGATTACGAGTGGACGTTCCGTTTCCCGATCCCGGGCAACTTTATCATTTACAGGATGATCCATTATTATCTGGAAAGTGACGGCAAGCGCCGTGCGCTCAAGGATATGGATTTCTATACGAAGGCAGGTCTGACAGAGAAAGAACTGGAGATCTATGCTGCAATGGAGCGTAATTTCCAGAATTATATCAAGGGCAGCCATGTACCGCTTCTTGACATGTATGAGGATGTTTCACCGGGCAAAGTTGATGTACTGTCTTATTATGAGCAGCTCCGGATCGCAGGTGCAGAGCGGAAACTGCAGGTATTTTATGACAGAGGAAATGATTTCAACGAAAGCGATTCAGCCGTCTATCCGATGGCGAAGACCGGACTTTCTCTGAAGATTCCGATTTCGAAGGATGACAAACGTCTGAGTTGATCCTGGTGAGGCAGGCAGGAGGACTTCTCCTTCACAGACTTGCCTTTGATGATGGCAGCAAGGCTGTTTTTACAGTAACGGATTTGACATGGGCGATGGAAGATATTATTTCGGAGCCGGTGACCCGCAGTTTATCATTGAGCATGTTCAGGGCAAAACTCTGGATATCGAGATTGAAGTATTGAAAGAGCAGGAAGCAAGGGAAGAATTCTGGCAGAAATTCTCACAGGTATCTTCACAGAAAGAGCAGGAGATCCAGAGACTGAACCAGAAAATACAGCAGATGGAAAACACAAAAGTCTGGAAGCTGTACCGAATCATTAAAAAAAGTTAAGTAACTATTCAGTAGGTAGTATCCCGCGAGGTGTTTTGGCATGAATATGCAATCCCGAGACATACAAGGCAAAATGCCATCACCGAAGGTGATTTGGAATGCATTTTGACTCGTAACTGTGAGGTACTGAACAGTTACGGAATTAAGAGGATGTAGAATGGGTGATTTTTGTTTCAGCATAGATGAAGAACGTTACGATGACAGACATGGTCATGTGCTGAGTCTGGACGGATGGTATTCACATCCTGACAGAAAAATATATGGATTTGAACTTCTGGGAGATGGCTATGATACGGTAGAACTGCCAGAGATCCAGAGACGGGAGCGGCCGGATGTCGCACAGGCTCTTGGATGTGAATTCGGGGATTTTCTGCCGGGATTTACCGTTCAGATCCGGAGATACTGAAACTGGCAGAGAAATATCAGAGTCTGGAACTTTTTCTCCGCGACGGTGAAGAACGTGTCAGTATCTGGGAGATCAGTGCAGACGAACTGGATGAATTGATCAAAGAAAATCTTGTGCAATATCATCTGGACTGTGTTGAGATCCTGTATGATACGATGCTGGAGATCCAGGGATGGGTCGTTGATCAGAGAGGAAGCGTGGAAGTGACGGTACATCAGGAGGATGCATCACTTCTGGACTGCCGGATCAGCAGAGGACGCAGACCGGATGTGGTCGAGAGAAGGAATCTTGATGAGGAATATAAGACGCAGGAGATCGGATTCCGGATCTCTGCGGCGCTTCCGGAGATCAAAGGCGGAGAGATCATTCTTCATTTCTGTGGTGATTCTGTCACCAAAACATATACGATTGACATCGAGGAACTTCGGAAACAAAATAAACCAAAAGGATTCTTAAGCAGGCTTTTTGGCAAAGAGAGTGTGGCAGAAGGTGGATATGAAGCATGGCTTGCGCGCCATAAGGTGGATAAGAGAACCCTTCGCAGGCAGAAACATGCTGCTTTTGCACAGAAGCCGCTCATCAGCATTGTGATTCCGCTGTACTGCACACCGCTTCCTTATCTTAAGGAACTGCTGGAGTCTGTCCGCAGACAGTCCTATGAGAACTGGCAGCTCTGCCTGGCAGACGGAAGCCCGGATGACAAGGCAAAAGAATTCATTGAGAAGCATTACGGCAGAGAGAAACGTATTGTTTACCGCAAGCTGGAAGAGAATGGCGGGATCTCCGTCAACACAAATGAGGCGGTCGCGCTGGCAGCAGGCGAGTATCTTATGCTCTGCGATCACGATGACACCCTGGAACCGGATGCTCTCTATGAGATCGTCAAAGCGATCAACGATACAGGTGCCGATGTGCTTTATACCGATGAGGATAAGGTCAGCATGGACGGCCGGCATTACTTTGACCCGAATTTCAAACCTGACTTTAACCTGTTCCGTCTGAGGGAAAACAACTATATATGTCATATTTTTGTTGTGAAAAAAAGCCTGACAGACGAAACGGGACTTCTCCGGTCTGAATTTGACGGCGCGCAGGATTTTGATTTTATCTTACGCTGCTGCGAAAAGGCGCAGAAGATCACGCATATCCCGAAAGTGCTGTATCACTGGAGATGCCACATGGACTCCACAGCGGCAGATCCTTCCAGCAAGGCATACGCATATGAAGCAGGAAGAAAAGCCGTCCGTGAGCATTACCAGAGACTGGGCATCGATGCGAAGGTGGAGATGACAGAACGTCCTGGCTGGTATCGAAGCCATGTGAAGGTTCAGGGAAATCCACTTATTTCTGTCATTATTCCGAACAAAGATCATACAGATGATCTGGAGCTGTGCCTGTTTTCCATGACACGGAAATCAACATATCGCAATTATGAGATCCTGATCGTAGAGAACAACAGCGAGAAGGAAGAAACCTTTGAATATTACAGAAAACTCCCGGACCGTTATCCGAAGGCGAGGGTACTGACCTGGGAAAAAGAATTCAACTATTCCGCGATCAACAATTTCGCTGCGAAGGAAGCGAAGGGAGAGTATCTTCTTTTCCTGAACAACGATGTGGAGATCCTGACACCGGACTGGATGGAAGAAATGCTCCAGAACTGCCAGCAGGAAAACGTGGCGGCTGTGGGAGCGAAGCTTTATTACCCGGATGATACGATCCAGCATGCGGGTGTTGTCCTGGGACTTGGAGGCATCGCAGGCCATATCATGTGCCGTGCATCGAAAGAAGACCCGGGCTATTTTGGACGTATGATCAGCGTGCAGGAGATCAGTGCGGTGACAGCGGCGTGCATGATGGTAAAGAAATCCGATTTTGATGCCGTGGGCGGTCTTGATGAGACTTTCCAGGTGGCATTTAATGATATCGATCTGTGCATGAAATTCCGTGCGGCAGGAAAGAAGATCATTTTACACCGTATGCAGAACTGTATCACTATGAATCAAAATCAAGAGGACTGGAAGATACACCGGAAAAACAGTTCCGCTTTGACAAAGAAGTAAAGAGATTCCAGGAGAAATGGGCGCAGCAGCTTGAGATGGAGGACCCGTATTACAGCCCGAATCTTTCTGTGACAGAAGGGGACTGTTCCCTGAGAGAAGACTGAGAAATGAGGTTGGATATAGATTATGGCAAGAGAAATTTTTGAAGTGACCAAGGACAGGTTCCATCTTCAGAATCCATGTTGTTACATCCTTCAGGGAACCTGGCCAAAAGAAGCAAGAATGCGTGCCTGCCTGGACGGATCAGAAGTAAAGGCAGAGATCAAGAAACTGGAGATGGTCAGTGCACTGGAGCGTTTCAAGGATCCTGATCTGATGCGCGGCGAGAGGATCACGGCTGAGATCCGTCTCCCGGAATCGCTGGAAGCTTTCAGAAACTTTCCGTTTATGCAGATATGCCGGACAAAAACTTCTGCTGGTTTTCTGTTCCGGTCAAAGAACTGGAACGACGCAGAGGCAAACCGCAGTTTTTTATCGAAGAAGAAAAGGTGCAGCAGGGCTTCCTGAGAGTACGTGGATGGGCTGTGGCATCTGAACCGGTCAAAATTCAGATCTTTGATGAAAATAAAGAGAAGATTTCAGCAGAAATCCTCCGTACAGAACGTGTCGACGTGGAACAGCTTTATGAGGAGACAGAGATCCATGATAAGACAGGATTCTTTGTAGAACTGACAAACCTTACAGGCAAATTTGTCTATATTGTTTTTTATGCAGGAAATACGAAGTCTGTCCATATCGCACACCTTCAGCCGACTGTCGTCCTTCGCAAAAAGGTCGAGAAATATGCAAAAAAGGGCTTACGTTACTGGAGAAGCCAGGGAAGCGTGGCGCTGGTGGGCAAAATCGCAGCCAAGGTTAAGACAGCTTCTACAAGAGAAATTCCATATCAGAAGTGGATCCTCAGGCATCTTCCGAGCCAGAAAGAACTGGAGAAACAGAGAAGAGAGAAATTCGACTTTCAGCCAAAAATCTCTATCGTGATCCCGTTATACAAGACCCCTGAGAAATACTTAAGACAGCTGGTTGATACCGTCAAGGCACAGACTTATCCGAACTGGGAACTCTGTCTTTCTGACGGAAGCGGTGCAGATTCACCGATCGCAGGACTCCTTAAGGAGCTTGCAGCATCGGATGAACGTATCAAAGTAGTTTCTCATGACCAGCAGCTTCAGATCTCTGAGAATACCAATGCAGGAATCGAGATCGCAACGGGGGGATTACATCGCTTTTGCAGATCATGACGATGAACTGACACCGCATGCACTGTTTGAGTGCGTCAAGGCTTTGAATAAAGACCGCAGGATCCGTGTTCTGTATTCCGATGAAGATAAGATGTCGATGGATGGACATAAGTTCTTCCAGCCGCATTTCAAACCAGATTACAACCCGGATCTTCTCTGTACCGTAAACTATATCTGCCATCTGTTTGTGGTTGACAGAGAGATCATTAATAAAGTCGGTACTCTCCGCAGTGAATTTGACGGCGCGCAGGATTATGATTTTATTTTCCGCTGTATTGAGGCGGTAGATCATTCAGAAATCTATCATATCCCGAAGATCCTGTACCACTGGAGATGTCATGAGGACTCCACGGCCGAGAATCCGGAGAGCAAGGCGTATGCATTTGAGGCAGGAAAACGTGCGATCGAGGCACATTATGAGAGAACAGGCATCCATGCGGAAGTATACCAGGGAGAGTTCCTGGGACTTTACAGAACAAGATTTATCCGTGACCATGATCCGCTGATCTCCATCATCATTCCGAATAAGGATCATATTGATGATCTGAAACGCTGCATGGATTCAATCGATAAGAAATCAACGTATCAGAACTACGAATACATCATTGTGGAAAATAACAGTACAGATGATAAGACCTTTGCATATTACAAGGAACTGGAAGCATCCAACCCGAAAGCACATGTTGTTTACTGGGACAGAGAGTTCAACTATTCCGCGATCAACAACTACGGCGCATCCTTTGCGAAGGGCGAGTATATCCTGCTTCTGAACAATGACACAGAGATCATCAATGATGACTGTCTGGAAGAACTTCTTGGCTACTGTATGAGAAGTGATGTAGGTGCAGTCGGTGCGAGAATGTATTATGAGGATGATACGATCCAGCATGCCGGTGTAGTTATTGGCTTTGGTGGAATCGCAGGACACTGTTTCGTGCTCCAGCCTCGTGGAACGACAGGCTATTGCCACAGGATCATCTGCGCGCAGGATTACAGTGCGGTGACAGCAGCCTGCATGATGGTGAAGAAAGAAGCATTTGATAAGGTAGGTGGTCTGACAGAAGAACTTGCCGTTGCCTTTAATGATATTGATTTCTGTATGAAGCTCCGTGCAGCCGGATACCTGATCGTGTATAATCCATATGCAGAACTGTATCACTACGAATCCAAATCCAGAGGACTTGAGGACACACCGGAAAAAGTGGCACGTTTCAACAAAGAGATCCAGATATTTGAGAAACGCTGGCCGGATATCCTGAGAAACGGCGATCCGTATTACAATCCAAATCTGACCTTAAAGAGTCAGGATTTTTCACTGAGACGTATATAGGAGGATTTTCTGATGAAAGTATTAGTAACAGGCGTAAAAGGACAGCTTGGCTATGATGTAATGAACGAGCTGGCAAAAAGAGGCTACGAAGGAGTCGGCGTTGATGTTGCCGAGATGGACATCACAGACAGCGCGGCCGTAGAAAAAGTGATCTCAGAAGTTCATCCGGATAAAGTTGTCCACTGTGCAGCGTGGACTGCTGTGGATGCAGCGGAGGATAACCAGGAGGTCTGCCACAAAGTAAATGTGGATGGAACA
>ENA-OQCX01000268-OQCX01000268.1-human-gut-metagenome-genome-assembly--contig:-NODE-268-length-27689-cov-9.174117_pt1 | contig 27689 bp, 29 predicted proteins | sample MGYA00242762_ERZ504587 | MGnify/ENA primary metagenome ERZ504587 (study PRJEB26092, sample SAMD00036337) | human gut metagenome | host: Homo sapiens | study: EMG produced TPA metagenomics assembly of... | reverse complement strand
TGACTGCAGGTGCTAATAAATTTCTCAGAATATACTATGGACGAGTGAAAGAATATCTTTCTGTTCTTCCTGATCCAAGCTAATTCAAAACTTTTACTTTCAGACCAGCACTGGTTGTGGTGGCCTTATTTTAATGCCTAATTTTTAACCTGTAAAGTTTTTTAACTTTCTTCAATTTTAGTATTGACTTTTTATTTGCAGGCTAAAGTAACGAGAATGCGACGCGCAGTTTTCAATGATAAACTTTCATTTTGCCGCATAAAAAATACGCGCCGCATTTCTCATCCAAATCATGAGTATGCGGTGCGCCGTTTTTATTTTGCTTTTTTCTTCTCTCTTTTCACAAAAAGACAGACACATACAACAACAAAAACAGCCGTTGCAGCGATCAGTACCGGCCATACCGGCAGTGGACAGACGCTTGCGCTGATCAGTTTCAGTCCCTGGTAAAGTGTGTATACACCGAAAATTGAAAAGATGACAAACGCCAGTGTATTCAGCAGCCCATCCGGTGTCTTGCTCTTTAAGAGATAGCCGACCAGCATTCCGAGAATATCCGCTGCGAACAGTCCGAGAGAACATCCGATCCATACAACGAATGCGGATCCCATACCTTCATTTGCACCAAAGGTGATTGCGGTAAGCTGTGTTTTGTCTCCGAGCTCTGCTACGAAGAACGTACAGAAAACGGCGAGCGGTGCGAACCGAATTTTGGATTTGCCGCCTTCTTCCTCTTCCTCGTCATCATCACCGGAAATGGTGGATGCTGCGAAGTAAAGAAATGCGAGTGCTGCAATCGTCTTAATCAGCCAGTCCGGAATGAATTCGCTGACGAGGCCGCCTGCGAGAACCGCCATTCCATTCAGTACCAGAATCGCGGCTGCGGTTCCCAGGATAATGTCTTTCAGCTTGTACTTCGAAGTAAGCGCAATCAGCATGAGCTGCGTCTTATCGCCCATCTCTGCGATGAACTCGGTAAGAAACACCTTTAGAAATAACACCATTTTCCATTCCCCTTATCTTATAATGATATAAATGGCATATGCGGCATAAAATGCGACCATACAGAAACCTTCGACTCTTCCGATTTTCTTTTTGGTTCCTGCAAAAATCCATACACATACCGTGAATACGATCAATACACACAAATCAATTATATTTTCCGTAATGATGGCCATCGGGCTGATTGCGGATGCAATGCCAAGTACCATAAGAATGTTGAAGATATTAGAACCGATCGCGTTGCCAAGTGCCATATCAACTTCATTCTTTCTCGCAGCAACGATAGAAGTTACGAGTTCCGGAAGGGAAGTTCCGATGGAAACAATGGTCAGTCCGATCAGAGTCTGGCTCATTCCGAGATCGCCCGCGATTCTCGCTGCGGCATCTACGGTCACATCTCCGCCGACTGCAATGGCGACTGCTCCGCCGACGATGAACACGATACTCTTCGGAACGGAAAGCAGCTTGATGTCCTCGTCGGAACCACCTTCAATTTCGACTTTTTTTCCTTCGCGGTTTGCCTTTAACGCAATCTGAACCATGTAGACAATATAGCCTGCGAAAAAACCAATTAAGATCACACCGTCCAGGTGACCAAGCATCATCCCTGATTTGTCTCCAATTCCGATGATTCCCAAAAGCATCAGAAGTCCGGCGCAGATCAGGGACAGCGGGATGTCTCTTTTGATGGTTTCCTTTGCAACTTCTACGGTAGTCAGTACGGCACAGACACCGATGACAACCATCAGGTTAAAGATATTGGAACCGATGACATTGCTGACGGCAAGCTCGTTGTTGCCGGTAAGCGAAGCCGATACACTGACCGCGGTCTCCGGAAGCGATGTTCCCATGGCAACAATGGTCAGTCCGATGATGATCGACGGAACATGCAGTCTCTTTGCCGCGCTTGAGCTTCCTTCTACGAAAAAGTCCGCACCTTTGATCAGCAGGACAAAACCGATAACGAGACAGACAAGCACAAGAACAAACGGGGCGTTGTTGATGAAATTTTCCATGTTTTCCTCCTTTGTTTTCCACAATAGTATCGTTAGCAGAAGCGGATTTTACTCGTTACCCGCGAAAAAAAAGACTCATGTATATCAATAAACAGCCAGCCTTTTTCATGCTGTTCACTGATATACATGAGTCTCATTATTTAAGATTTGCCAGATTATACTCTTTTCTTATAATCAGAATGTTGACAAATCACACATTCGTGCTAACTACTCCCTCATGGAATATTACATTACTTGATAAATACTATCAAATGTCGCTGGGGTTGTCAACCGGATTTGCATCTTTTTTACTTTTAATTTTACTCAATTAATGTCCCGATGCCTTGTGCTCCAAACGGTCTTTTCCATTGGTCTTATTATCACAAAACATCCAGCCGCACATCCAGATATGTCCTCTGCTTTTCCTCCTCGGTCATCTCTTCTGCCAACTCATTTACCTGACGATATAATTCATCCGCTCGGCCATGCCTCCAGATAGAGCCAAGAGCGCAGTTGGCTGAACCAGCCGCGAATGCATGGATCTCCTGTGAGTTGCCGCCTGCAATCTGATCGGGGTTATGCAGCGCCGCACCGCCCCGCAGTTCTTCTTCTGTTGCAAGTTCCGCTTCTTCCAGGCTGTATCCCTCCTCCATTTTATCCTCAACCAGGGCAGTTTCCAGTCTATCGCGAAAGTCTGCCTGCGCACGGCTTCCTGCCGGATCTCTTCCATTTTCCAAATAAGTTTCATGATTTTTTAAGAGCTCTTCTACTGTAAGCATGTTGAGTCCATCTTCCTGCATCTGTGTCTGCTCCAGAAACTCCTCTGCGGAATAACTGGCTGATGAATTTAACGGCATATCGATATGAATCTCTGCCGTCCGGCTGTTGCTTCCGCCTGTCCTGACACTGCCAAGATCACTGGAAGTACCTCGTCGAACTCTCCGCTTTCCTCCATTTCCCGTACCACGGCAAGGTCTGCTTCTCCGATTGTGGGATCCCGCAATTCCTCCAGATCCGGTTCTTCCAGATCCCACTCCGAATCGTTTGCACTCAAATCCATGCGATCATCCTCTGCCAAATCAGCATTGTCATCCCAAATATCCTCATCCAGATCGAAACTGTCATCCTGGGTATCCTCGGTCATATCATCCGCGTCATATTCCATATCACTCATATCTGCACTCATGCTTTTGATCCTCCTGTTTTCTTTTTGCTTTCTGCCAGTTTCCGCAGTGCCTCTACATAAATTTCCCGCACCAGATGCGACGATGCTGACTCCCGATTCAGCTGCCGGATCAGCTGCGTGATACAGCAGTCGGTATTGTCGGCTTTTGCAATTTTCACAGCCATATAATCCAGAACTTTCCGCAGCTGTTCCTTTGCCATCCTGCTCTCTCTCTGACTTTTTTCGTCCCCCGTTTTCTCTTCTGCCGCTGCACGTTCTGACGCACGGACTGCATTCCAGAACAGACCGCGGCACTCCGCATCCACACTGATCGCAGTCTGACGGGCCTGCTGTTTCTGTTCCAGGGTACAATGTCCGCGGGAAGCACAGGTCCGGCATTCCAGATAGGTTTCAAAAAGTGTACGGGCATTCCTTTCCACAAAAGAATTCTCTGCAGGATATCTCTCTTTCATCTGATAACGGTCTATAATATTGGGCATAGAAAAATACGCTCCGACTGACAATCCATATGTAGTATAAACACCTTCTCCCGGTCCCAGAAGATACAGATGTTCCAATGTCGTTTCATCTGCCCGGAAAAGTGCCGCATAACGCTCGATTCCGGAAAATCTGGAAGGTCCAAGGAAAACTTTTGTCCCACAGATATCCGGTATTGTCGTCGGAACGTTGTCTGCCGTCTGATCAGCAATGATAAATCCAACCCCAATCGAGCGCATTTCAAGGAGAAGATTCTGAAAGTTTTCTGCAAAAGAATACACCCCTTCGCCGTCACTTTTTTCTGCTCCCCGAAGAAGATTGTGGGCCTCATCTAAAATGATCACCAACTGAAGTCTGCTGCTGTGTTTTGCATTGATCCGAAGGTATGCTGCCAGTGAAATGAGAATCATAGTCGCAAACATCTGCTTCGCCTCGATCGTTGTAAGACAATTCAGCTGCAGAAGATTTTCTCCATTCAGCAATTCTGTGATGGGGATCGGCTGCACTGCTGTATCATAAACATCCGGGTTTGCATCAAGAAGTGCGTGCATGCGTGTACGGCCTGCTGATTTTATATCGGCCATCGTTTTTCCGCTGTATCCGTTCTGATCCAGAAGACGGTTGAACTCGAGCATAAACTCATGAAGACCAAATGGGATCGTGCCCGGACTGTACATCATACTGGCCTGCGTATATCCATACTTTGCAAAACATCTGGTCAGCGTCGTCTGATACAGTTCTTCCAGCGGGCCGTCTCCCTTAACGCAGGTCTGCAGGATCTCTTTCAGAGAGGCACGGTATTGTTCCAGTGTAACATTGGGCGGGAGGGCAAACGGATTCAGGACAAAGTTACCGCTCTGCGGCCTCCAGACCCGTAAATTCTGCATCGTCTTTCTGAGGTAATGCTGCTCTTCCTTTGCCGATTCCAGCAGCAGCACCGGAATCTTCTGCCGGTGAAGCTGATTGGCGATCGAAAAAATGAAATTTCCTTTGCCGGAACCGGGAGCTCCTGCAACAAACATGTGCTTTTTTAATTCTCGGAATGGGATTCTCTGCTCCTCTCCCATCTCATTTTTCCCCAGCAGCAGAGAGGTATCTTTAGACCAGATACTCTTATTTTCCTGCTCTGAAAACAGTGTGTCATGATTTCGCCGAATTCCATTTTTCTGTGACACTCCTTCCAGACAGGTTAATGTCTGAATCTCCTCCGCCAGAAACAGAAAAGCTGCCGTGCTGCTTCTTGGCATAACCTGCTGGGCAGTCTGTTCTGCTGCTTTCCATACCGTTTCGGTATCTACACAAATCTTAGTCTTCGGAATGTTATATGTCTTCATCCCAGCAAACGCATGCATCAGCTCCGTCTCGAGCTGCTTTCGCTCTTCCGGATTCTGTCCAAAAACCGCCATGACACACTGATACCGCGTATCTGCATGAAACAGCTTCTCATAAAGCTGCATGTCGGCATTCTGATTCTGTTCTGCCATATTTTTCAGCAGGTAGATGTGCGCATGTCCAGCTGCGGAGACTTTCGAATCAGCACCGAATATCCGTATCCCTCAGGCATCTGGCCAAGCGTATAATACAAGCTTTTGCTGCGTCCTGCGTCTGGAACAATTTCCCGCATCAAAAGCGTACTTCCCCGATTCTGTCCCGGAATGATGTGATATGTTTCTGACGCACCGCGCAACAGCAGTGTTTCGGTGCTCATTTCCGAAAGCGGCTCCGCTGAGTGAAAGCCGCAGCGTAGCTGCTTCAACAGCAAAACGAGAGTTTTTGCACAACTAAGGGAAGAGACACCCATGTAGCAGTGAATCGCATCTGCTTCTTTCTGGAGGCGTAATTCCACTGCCTCTCCTCCCTGTGCAAGCCGCTCTGCCAGCTCTGCGGCCGGAGCCAGAAGCGGTGTGTTTTCTCTTGCAATCGGAACGCTTGTAAGTTCTATGTAGGCCTTCATCTGGTAACTCCTCCTGTAAGAGCCTTCACATTTTTCAGTAAAAGTTCCGGCGTATATTTTTCTGACAGTGCTTTCAGCTTGCCGCAGAGCGCTGTCAGTTCATCCGCACTGACCATGGGCTGATTCTGTGCGTAGACTGCCACAATCTGAAGCATCTCCGGCGGGATGGCTGATTGACCATAGGCAGCAATCAAGCATCGCCTGCTTTTTCCACAAGGCGCATCTGCATAGCCCTTTGTTCTGCTGATTCCGCTTCTTTCTGCCTCCATCTGTAGTTTTTCTTTTTTCCAGTATGCTCTCATCCAGATCCAGTACCTCCAAGGTCACTTCGCAGGATACTACTTCAAGCCAGGGAAGCATCTGCTCTGCATGGCTGGCCGCTGTCTGACCAATGGAATCAGCTTCCTCATCCAGTTCGGCAGTGCCTTCCAGTACATGACCGGTTGTAATAATCTGCGGCATCTTACGAGAGATCTCCCGTTTCAGACACTTCTTTATAATCCTCTCGGCACGTTTTTCCGGCGCTGTACCTTTTCCACGTTTTACTTCTTCCATCAAAAGGTCACTGTCACGCACACGAATGGAAATCTCTGCTTCACCATAAATACGGACAGCAGCCTGCTCTCCATCTGAGAGTGTAACAATAACAGGACTCACCGGAATCTCCAGTGGATCAAGAAGAAATTCTTCTACATCAACTGCCATCACCTGTGCAGCGTGACAGCCTGCTCGGAGCGCTTCCAGAATTCCAATCCCATTTTGAACAGTCACTGCGCATTCTCCGCGGAAAATGGCCCTGCATATCTACCGTCTATGCAAGTATAGAGCAGTTTTTTGCGGCTGCCATCAGACAGTCTGAATCGAAGCATCCGCCCATTGCGCGGCGGTGTGAATCTCTCTGTCAGCAGCATGGTTTCTGTCCACTCATCAATCTCTACTTCATCATATAAAAACGGCATCTTTCCACCCCCTTCTGCATTCTGTACAACACAGATTTATTCTGCCATTTCGTTAAGAAGACATTCCAGCTTTACGCAGACGGCATTGTAAGCCTGATATCTCGGTTTGAGACTTTTTTCACGAAATACTGCTGCTTCTGCATTATTTTCCATTTCCCTGTATTTTCTGATTCCTGCCGTCAGGAAAGCCTCTAATTCACGTTTTTCCTCAAGAAGTTTTTCCTGCTTGTGGAACTTATGAACTCTCAATGCTTCTTCAGCGGCCTGCTCTTTTACCGCTTTTATATACGTTTCCGTAAAAGTGATTTCATTCAGAAAGATGATAATTGTCTGATCATCGCCGCGGTGATCTTCCGAAACCATTTCCTCTCTCAGATCACTTTCCTGATATGTTTTCCAGTTTTCTACAGCGTTCCCTAACAGTTTCCATGGAAATCCTCCTTCCGGCTCGTATCCATCGCTGTTAAGAACTACAGCGGATGCGGAATCCTCCTGATAGCTGATGCGGAATCGCTCCGCTGCATCAGGCTGTACCAGCGATGATGTGATATTTCCATAACAGTTTGGATCCGCAGGCAATTCATTAAACGGAGCTCCAAATGTATCAAGCACCGACAGTTTTCCGTCACCAAGCTGAACACGATATGTACCTTTTGGTGAAATCTTTACTGCCAGTAATGTCGTACCATAGGCATACGTTTCAGGTCTGGAACCAAGTTTTTTCTTTTCCTCATCTGTGAGGGGATGGAGATGGAGATGCTTCTCTGTGTAGGCATCAAAAGCTGCTTTGATCTTTTTCGGATATTCTTCCACCGGAATTGTTTCATCTGCCATAATTTTCTGTGCTGTTCTGCATGCAATTTGGGCTCCAAAACCAGAACGTACATATGGAAAACCTCCGTGACCATCTGCTAAAGTCAGAATCCATGTGTTCTCACCAATTTTTTTTACCAGAGAGCGATCCTGACATGGTTTTTTTAATTTTTCGTGAACACGTCCTCTTTTACTGACACTCAGAATCACCATAATAAATCACACATCCTTTCCTGTTCTGCTGTGCACTCCGGCTTCTGCTCATTCCTCACTGCAGAAGCTGAAGCTTTCTTTTCATTTGTCTTCCTTTTAAAACCCAAGCAGTTTCTTCAATTCATCATGAAGCTGCTGGTCCTTCTGAGCCTGGGCACTGGCAGAACCCTCAAGCGCACGTTTTTTCTCCTGCTCTGCCAGTTCGGCCGGCGTGTTTGTTTCATTATTTGTGTTTGTGTGAGTCATATCTGTGCTGAGCAAGGTAGAGCCGATCAACACAGGACTTAAAAGTGTTCCTACCAGTCAGGGTCAAAAACAACTACGTTGTCCTCACCGCCCACAAGTTCTGCTGCATCTGAACGATGGCTTTCGTTTCCAATATACAGACAAAGTCTTCTTGTTTTCTTGTAGAAACGGTTGGACAGGAGCGCAGTTTTAGCGTCATCATAAACTTTCTTTTCGTCTGTACTAATGTAATCACTCACATAAACTACCATTGGGTAATGATCACCAGGTTTCAGGTTTGCCAGAAGTCCGTTATCTTTACGGCTAAAAATATTGTCCAGTTTCGTGAATACTCTTGCCAGGCTCGTTCCGCCGCCGCATTTGTAGTCGCTACGTGCAAAGAGCTCAAGAATCTGTTCCGGCGGAAGAGGGGTATCATTTAACACATGTACATCATTGTCAAAAGTCACCAGAATAATCTTAATCTGCACGTCCAAAGAAGTCTCATTCTGATCAGCCAACTTTTTCATGAGCTCTTTAAATGCATCATAAATGTCATCTTCTCTCGGGCTCATACTGCCGGATTTGTCCAAAAACAGAATCAGGACGCAGGTTCGGATCCCATTTTCCTCTTTTACTTTGATATACATTTTTTCTTTTCTATACATATGATTTACCTCCTCAGGTTTTCTTTTTCTTAATTTTCATATCAACAATCAACAGAATCGCTGCAGAATTGTGAGCAGCATCTGTGCGGTAGGGCGTTTTTCTGGATGATGCAGAGATTCCTTTGAAAACATCACGTTAAAATACAACTGGAGCTGCGGTGGAAGATGTTCAAAACGTTCTCTGTAATATTCTTCCGTTGGACCATTTTTCGTTCCCTCAGAAAAAATGTATTCCGGCGTTTTTCCGAAGTATTCCTGTACAAGTTCCGGAGTGAGTGGCTGTCTGTGTGTATAGATACCATCAAGAGGATGACTGCCAGTGAGGATCCGGAAAACAGCCACGGTAAGGGCATAGGCATCGCTAAATTCTGTAGGGGCTGAACAACCAAGCATCACCTCAGGAGCGCGAAACAACCCCGACCCGGCAACACCTAGAGATTCTCCTCGTAATGAGACGTTGTCGCAGTCAATAACTCGAACATCTGTTCTTCCATTGGAATCAATGCCATAACGAATATTTGTACCAGAGATATCTGAATAGATAAAGCCATTGCTTCCAAGACTGGAAAACACCTCTGCCATCTGGATGCAGACCTGAATCTTCTGCTCTGCTGTCAATCGGTTCTGATGTTTCATAATCAAAGCGATTGGCTCATACTCTTCTGGAACTTCTTCCATTAAATAGACAAAACTGTCTGTTTTCTCATCGAAAGCACTTACCCCCTGCGGCCAGATCAGACGCGCATGAGGAGCTGGATGTGTACTGAGAATTTTTACTTTGTTGAAAAATAATTTCTTATTATTGCAGTAGTCACCGTACAGATGTTTAATAACCATATGCTTTCCGTGCTTTCCGCGATCGACGTCAATCACGCGATAAACGTCGGCCTGCATCCCAGATGACAGAAACTCGTCGATTACAATGCGGTCTCCGCCAACAGTGAGGCAGTCTCCTCTTTCAAAATATGACATATTCTTTTCACCTTATCTTTCTCAAATTTGATAGTTTCTCTGTTGTCTTCCGGGCATTTGTAGTCCTCTTCACTCCATAAGTGAGAATGCTCTTCCATAAACTGATCGCTCTTCAGAAAATAGCTGCTTTTCATACTGCAGGATAGTCCTAAGCTCCACGTCACATCCACATGGTACTGTTTTAACGTTACGTTCCCATTTTTTTCAGATTCCGGAAGTGTGACAATATTCCATGCATGAAGTCCAGCATCCTCGGTAAGCCCCTTGTTCCAGGCAAATCCAATAACAATGCTGCATTCGATTCCAAGACTGTAACAGAGAATACAATACAGTTCTGAAAAGCCCATGCAGACTGAGTTTCCAGTAATTAATGCAGAGACATATACAAAACGATTCTCATTCTCTTCGTCAACATATGTACCTCTTTTTACCAGGATTTCAAACAGAAGCGCCGCTTTCTGTTTCGGTGAAAAGTCAGCTGGAATCATTTCTGTGAATTTCCTGATAAGTCTACGTATGCATTCTATTTCTTTTTGATTCATCAGACGAAACGTCCGTTCAAGGTGCCATGGAACATAATCATTTCCAACTTCCTTCCTCAGAAATTCTAATGCTTCCTTTTCATCCTTTGGAATCATTTTGCTCACCCCCTTTCGGTGACCTTACGATATCATAGTGCAACCCTTTTATCAATTTCCGCTCTCCGTTTTTCCATTGTTTTTTCCTGTCTTTTTCCGTTTTTCCGTCTGTTTGATTGTATTTTTTCATTTTTCCCGTTTTTTTCCTTTTTTCCGAGGAAATTTCGTTTTTTTCAAATTGACGCTTCCCTTTTTTCCTGTTACACTACAGAAAAAGAGAGTTTAAACACTGCGTTTATTCTGTATTCTCAGGAGGAAATATATCATGATGAACCATTCCACTACTTCCCCTGCCGGATTTGAGGAACTGGAACAGCAGATGCGGCAGATTCTGCAGCAACAGGCAGGACTTCAGCATTCCATTCTGGCGCTTCGGGACACCACAGCATCGCTTGGGGAAACACTCCGTCAGGCTGATCTGCAGCCCGGTTTAGAAAAACTGTTTGATCTCTGGAATATGATTACCCGATCTTCCGGAGAACTGAATCCCTGTTATGCGGATCTTCTGGAGGAGGCACTGCTGCTGCTCGGTGCCGAGCCGATTATTCCAAATCCCGGAGACCTCTACGATCCTGCACTGCATCTGAAACAGGTATTTTCCTCTCCTTCTGACCGCATCGTTTCCTGTGATCCCTGCAATCGCGGATGGAAATTCCACGATGTTGTTCTGCGGAAGGCAGTTGTTATAACGGATGATTCCGGAAAGGAGGAACGCAAGGATGACCTGGAAAACTGATTCAAGTTCTCATCCAGAAGCATCGCTGTTTGACGATTTATTCTCCTTATTTTACGGATACGGTCTTGACTTTGGTACCTATCGTTCTATGATGGCCTGCAAATCAACAGAAGAACCTTTTCCTCTTGCCGCCCCTTATGAAACGCCATCCACACGCAGCGGAGTCCCAAGCCTTTTCTGGTACTCTGCACGCAGTAACCGGGAATATCTCTGCGAAGAGGTTGCCGATTACAACGGACTTTCTGACGATCCGGCCGGGATCTGTTCTTCCATCAAAATGAAACTCGACGAACCTTTTGTCACTCTACATGGAAAGCAGTTTTCTACCGCAGATATCGCAGAAAAAGAAATCCGCCGGATTTTGTCTGTCAGCCATCAGGCACTGGAAAAATCCCTGTTCTCCAAACCTGCCTATCACAAACTGGTAGTCGGTGTCCCGGTCCGCTTCGGTGCTGCCAAACGTCAGACACTCCTGCAGATTCTGGAACGCGCCTCCGACGGCAAAGAAATTGTTCTTCTTCCGGAACCGATCGCAGCCGCCCTTACTTATTCTCACTATGCACGAAAGACTTTGGAAAAAGTGCTTGTTTTTGATCTTGGCGCCGGAACGTTTGATACCGTTCTTCTTGTTCCTAATCTGCACAGGACAGATAAACATCCTTACGAATATAAGGCTCTCTGCCCGGACGGCCTTACCCTTGCCGGTGATTTTTTGATTCTGCGATGGCCGAACTAATTCTGGATGCACTGCATGCCCATCCCGGAAATCTGGATCCGGACCGCCTTTCCGTTTCCGGAACCGCAGACCATCAAAAGCTTCTGCACACTGCAAGACAGATTAAAGAACAGCTTTCTTCCGCAGAATCCTGTTCTGCTTTTATCGAAGGTACGGATGTTTCCGGCCGCCCTGGTATTCAAAAGGTAATCATCACCCGAAAAGATTTTGAACGGAAAATTTTTCCTGCTCTGCAGCAGTGTGTCGACTGTGCCGCCCGCGTACTTGACCGCGCCGGAGAATCCACCAATCCCCAAATTGAAATTCTTCTGACCGGCGGTTCCTCTTATATCCCGCTTGTCCGCACTCTGTTAGAACAAAAATTTCCGCATCTTGCCAAAGATCATATCCTGCAGCGTTTTCCGGAACAGGCTGTTGCGCTCGGCTGTGCATTGTATGCAAACCGGCAGCTTTCCGACACCCCGGTTGCCTATGCCTATGCTCTGCGGGTACGGCTGCCTGGCAGCGGACAGCAAAAGCTGAAAGTGCAGATCCCCTCCAATGCGCCGCTTCCATTTCAGGTCAGCGGAACCTACACAACACATTCCGCAGATCAGACTTCTGCCCGCTTCGCTTTTTTCGAGGTGGAAAACGGAGCCGCAAATTCTTATCTTGAGCTTGATGATGGAAATCCTACTTCTCTGGTCATTCAGCATCACTTCTCACATCCGGTTCCTGCCGGTACGCAAATGCTGCTGACAATGACGCTGACTCCAAACGGAACACTGATGGTCGTTGTTGATGACCATGGTATTTCCCCTGTTACTTCTCACTCAATGAGTCTTGCAGACCTCAGGCATTCGAACGATACCTGACGCAGAAAGGAGACATTATTTTGAAAAATTCTTTTGCATTTGCAGATGATATCTGGTATTCTTTTTTCTTCAGTCTTGCAGACTGCGGTCATGCGGCTGTGATCCGGTGTTTTCTGGCCCCGGCTTATCTTCCCGCGTTTGCAAAAGAAGCCGGTTTACCAGAGGAGAAAACCACCTCCAAATACTGGTTTAACTATTTGATGGGACAAGTTAAATCTTATAAGACCGATCCTCCGGAAAGTACCAACGAGAAAAAAATCATAAAACAGCGGATTAAAGCCCTTGGCACTTTTCTCTGTGATGCTGTTTTGAACGATCATAATCTTGATTGCAGTGATTATCTTGGAAAAAACCGTAATGTTCTTGCTTTTCCAGAACGATACTTCCAGGCAATTTTTCCTTTTCATGAAAAAATTTCGGAAAATCTGCTTTCCGTCGCCGACACCTGGTATCATACCCTTTTAAAAACGCTGTATGCCGGACTTCCCCGGGCACTTTCTGAGCTTTTATCTAACCTGCGGAGCCAGAACAAAAAACTCTCCTGGATGCAGGTACCGGAGATCACTTCTTCTACGGATTATTTAAGTGCATCCTCACTTTTGTCTGCCTTTGCTTTATTAAGCTCTGCACGTCAGACGGAACGAGCCGACAAAGGCGGGCTGCTCCCGGAAGAAAAAACGGGGATCTTTCGGATGGTACAGAATATTCTCGAAGTTCCTGTAACATCAGACAGTACTCTGGAAAGTACCTCTGTTTCTTTTCACCCATCCGCTCCCGTTCCAGGTTCCGGTACTTTTTCTGTCCCTGTTTTTGATTTTATTCTGTTTTGTACTGCCGCTTTGGATGCCCCCAACTGTGATCTTTTACGGCACATGTACCAGCTTTCTCTCTTTCTTCCCGGCAAACTGCCATCTGGCAGCAAAGCATCTTCCGCTGCCCGTGATCTGCTTGAAAAAATCCAGTTCTGCAGACAGGACATTCTAATCAGCCTCACAAAAAATCCGAACGCGGATGATAGCTTTTATGACGCAGAAGAAGAACTGCATCTGCTTGTAAAGCTGGAAAGATACTGGAAAGATGTTGCACTGGCTGGAGAATTGTAAGAGCAATAAAAATATCCCCATTTCACTGAACATAAAATCCAGTAAAACAGGGATATTTTTATTGCTCTTTTCATATTTTATCTGTACTTAAAATATTTTTTAGATTTCCACCGTATACAGCCATGCAATCGGATCAAGTTCTTCTTTTTTCAGATCTTTGTTTTTGAAGTAATGCTCAACCAGTTCGCACACATCCGGCTGTTTTCGCCCTGTTCGGTATAAGCCACTACACCGACCGGTTTTTCATCAACATAGATGATAAAGCTGACCGCATCGTCTTCCACGAACCGTTCAATGCCTGGAATATGGAACATTCCCTCTTCATTGATGCTCTTTCCAATCTCCTTTACGCTCAAAGACGCTTCATATCCATACAGTGATACTAACTGAAAAAATACATTTTTCTTTTCCGAAGATTTTACTATAGCAAGACCCGAAAATAATGCAAAAAAGACAGTGCTGCAGAGCGCGAATTGCAAGGAACAGATTTGAAGGCGTACCGGGGTACGACGTTATGTATCAGGGCCGGGATAAGAGTGTGGCGCAGAAAGACAGTGTTCTTTCGCCTGATTTAATTCTGCAATGGACTGTGATATCTTTTCGATCGTTCTCACCTCGCTTTACTCCTCTGCCTCGTATTCTTCCAGTTCCAGTTCTGTCTCCATCATGCGCTCCAACAGGGATTCCTGTGCCTGATTTTCTTCGTCTATTTTCGTCTGAAGCTCCATCAGCTGTTCGTAATTTGCGGAAAGTTCCGGGTCCATCATTTCCAGTTGAAGTTCTGACATTCTGCTCTCACTCTCCGCAAGCTGCTCCTCGTATTTTTCGAGCTGCCGTTTTAAGCGGGACAGAATTTTTCCCGGGTTATAATATTTCTTTTTGTCAAACACATCATCCAGTGTCGGAACGTCGGCTGATTTCCGTACAATTCCTCCTGCATTTCCCGTTTCTCTGCCCGGTGTCTGCCGTTTGATTTCTTCGAGATACTGTGCATAATTCATTCCGTAAAATTGTACGTCGCTCTCGCCGAACTCCAGAATGCCGGTTGCCACCTGGTTGATGAAATAACGGTCGTGCGATACGAACAAAACGGTTCCCTCGTAGCTGGTCAGCATTTTTTCCAGCGCTTCTTTTCCCGCCAGATCCATGTGATTCGTCGGCTCGTCCAAGATCAGGAAATTCGGTTTCGTATAGAAAATCCGGCAGAGCTCCAGCCGCACTTTTTCACCGCCGGAGAGCTGCCCCATTTTCTTTTCGACATCCTCACCGGAAAACAGAAAGGCTCCCAGTGCACTTCGGACATCGTTGCGAAGCAGGTTCGGATAAAGACTCCAGAAATAGTCGAGCACCGTCTGCTCCGGGTCGAATTTCTGGTTGACTGCTTTGTGCTGATCGAAATAGGCAAAATCCACGCGGTTTCCAAATTGATAACTTCCGCCCAGTGGATTGATTTCGCCCACAACGGTTTTCAGAAGCGTCGATTTTCCTTTTCCGTTTTCTCCGATGATCGCAATCCGTTCTGCTTTTTTGATGACGGCCGAAACCTCGCTCAGGACGGTATCGTATCCGATTTTCAGTTTTTTCATCGTGAGCACATCCGTATAGCTCTCCCGCGCCGGGCGAAACAAGGCATGGAAGGTTTTCGTATCAAACCGCCGCGGTTTTTCGATTTTCACCATATGCTCGATCGCCATTCGCTTGGAACGGGTCGCCGCAACTTTCGTCGGAGTGTTTTTCCATTTTTCGATCCATGCCGTCAGACGCTCAATTTCTTTCTGCTGCGCTTCATAGTCTTTTTCCTGTTTGATCTGCGCTTCTTCTTTTAACTTCACAAACGCCGAATAATTTCCCGGATACCGTTTGATGTCGCCGTATTCGATTTCATACGTCACATCAATCACACGGTCCAGAAACATGCGGTCATGTGATACAATGACAACGGCATTTTCGTAGCTTTTCAGATAATTTTCCAACCACTCCACTGCAGCGATGTCGAGGTGGTTGGTCGGCTCGTCCAGAAGCAGGATGTCCGGGCGCTGTAAGAGGAGCTGAATCAGGGCAATTTTTGTCTGCTGTCCGCCCGAAAATTCACCGATCGGTTTTTCCAGATCTTCGAGCGCAAAACCAAATTTCTGGAACATCGTTTCCATATCTTTTTTCCAGCTGTACCCGTGCAGACTCTCGATTCTCCGCTCCAGAAAATCGTACTCCGCCAGCAGCTTTTTGTGATCTTCCGTCTCGGCGAGCAGCTTTTCGATTTCCTTTTTTCGTGCCTCGCACGCAAAGACTTCTGAGAAAGCCTTCTCCAGCTCCTCTTTTACCGGCACATCTCCATCGGTAAAATTAATCTGGCGCAGAAAACCGATGTTCTGTTTTCCGCTCATTGTAATCCCGCAGGTCTCGTCGCTGTCCAGATTACTCATCTCAATATCCCCGGCAATCAGCCGCAGCAGCGTCGTTTTTCCACAGCCGTTTCTACCGACAATTGCAATTTTTTCTGTATCGTGAATTTCGAAATTCACACTGTTTAAAATCATATCCGCGCCAAACTGGACTCTGGCATTTCTGATCTGATATCTCATGTTTTATACCTTTTCTGTTAAATCATATTCTCCACTTATTATACCGTCTCCGCCCTTCGTTCTCAATGCCAAAAATTTTTCGAATCAAATTTGATACGCCTGCGGCATAAAAATATCTCTGTTTTACTGATTTGCTCCAGTAAACAGAGATATTTAACTTCCTATCACAAATACAAATCTTCCACTGTCAACAGAACCGCATTTTCTCTTTCCGCCCGTTCTTTTACGGGTTCTGTAAATCCTGACTTACTGAAAAACATAAAATGTTTTTCCTCTACATTTTTAAAAATTTCCGCTGCCATAACCAGATCATCATACTCTTCCATTGGCATCGGTTTATTTCGAAATTTACATTCACAGAACAAAGCTTTCTTTCCTGTTTTGTCAAATGCAAGAATATCCACATCATCCTGCGCTTTCAATAATGGATTATTTCCCCACCATTTTCCCATTTTATATGGAATAAACGGGAGCTTTTTCTTTCGTGCTGTCCTGATCAGGTATTGTTCACATATTTTTTCAAAAACAGGTCCCATATAGTCATTTATGCTTTCCATGATCTCTTCACAGGACAGATCCAATCCTAACATAGAGTAATAATTTTGATTTGTAAAAAGATAGCGGTACCAGAATTTATAATAATGATCTGTTATCTCATAAATTCCCTTTTTACTTGTCTCTGGCTCTGTACAGGGAACGCTTTTTTCAATCAGTCTTAATGTCTGCAGAGTAAGTATATATTTACTGCATTTGCTTTTATCTTCATGAATCCTATCAGAAATTTCACGGATTTTATTGCATCCATTCGAAATTGCTTCCAAAATGGAATTATATACCGACGGTTCTCTTAACTCAATTCGCAAAAGTGTCTGCGGTTCATCATTCAAAAATGATCCTTCTGTAAGTAAATTAGTTTTTATATTTTCTTCCAGAGAGAGTTCCGGAGAAAAAGCTTCCAGGTATCTGGGAACCCCTCCCAGAATTCCATAAGCAATTGCTTTTTCCACTTTATTATAATTGGGAAAAAATTCTGCACTTTCCAGATAATCGAAGGGCTTCACTTCCATATTTCCCGTTATCCTTCCATACAACGGGCTTTTATACCCCATGACATCATTCAGCATAAAACTCACACTGGAACCACATAATATCAGAAAAATATTTTTTTCTTTCCAGACATGATCAATCGTATGCTGTAAAATACTTTTTATCGATGGATTTGGCTCTGCCAGAAACGGAAATTCATCGATGATCAATACAAGTTTTTCTTCTGAAGTTCTTCTTGTAATATATTCAAATGCAGCTCCCCAATTTGGAAACGAAGAGATAAAACTGCCTTCAAAAAAAGTTTGCGCCACCTTGGAAAAATCAAGAAGATTCAGAGAATCATTCTTCTCCTGTGCAGAAAAAAACATTGCTCTATGTCGGCCTGCAAATTCTCTTAATATCGTCGTCTTACCAATTCTGCGCCGACCGTATAACGTTAAGAATTCAAACTTGGAACTGTTGTAAAATTTTTCTAACTGCTTTAATTCTTCCAGTCTTCCAATCATAAGCATCCTTCCTCCCACTTACTCTGAAAATCTTTTGTTAAAAATACTACTCACGAGTAGTATACTCATGAGTAGTATATAATATTCTTCTCCTATTTTCAATACTGCTACTGGCTTTGTAAGTGCATTGAAAAATTCATTCTTTCCTGCTAACGAAAAATATGATATGTCTGCGAATGGAGTGTCTTTCCCGTCTTCGTTGTAATTTCTTCGCACGCAACCTTTTCAAAGCAAAATTTCTCAACCAAATGTGTGCTTGGCGCATTCCTGATATCCACTTCGTAAATATAATACTGATATTTCCCTGTAGAATTTAAATCATCAATTAATCCCCGCAAAGCCTCATAGCCATATCCTTTTCCATGGGCGGACTCTTTCAGCCAAATTCCAACTTCCGGCGTTTTTTCTTTTATATCGAACACTTCCATGCTTCCAACAAATTCGCCGTCCCGTGTAAGAATCACCAGCTCCAGCATGTCTCCCTGTTCCATCGCTTTCACAAAGCCAGAAAGGATTTCATCTGCCGCATTGATATCAGAAAAACTGTCTGGATATTGATATTTTGTGATTTCATCTGTAAATTCTGTATAGTATGCTTCTAAAAAACTGTCACGATATGGCTGAATGATAAGCCTTTCTGTTGTCAGCATAAAATCACGACAGTCTGTTGTCATTTCAGGCACCTCTGATAAAAGATTAGAATCTTGGATTTTAGCCATGCTTTCTTTCTGCTTGTCCTGCATTTCTTTCACAGCCTTTCTTTCAGATTGCAAAATGCATCCGCTGTCAATTCATAGTCAACGGATGATTCCAACTCACCTATCTGGTTTTTCCACGAATCGTGATGAACTGCCGTTTTGCGGAATCCAAGTTTTTCATAGACGTGCTGTGCTCTTGTGTTTTTGAGGTTGGTATCGAGAAAAATGGCATTTGCTCCCATGCGGAACAATTCTTCTATGAGCATGCTCAGTACAACTCTTCCAATGCCTTTTTCCTGGTAATCGGATTCGCAGATTTTGATTCCGATTTCATATCGATGATTTTCGAATACATAGAAACTCATTTCGCCGATTCGCACATCGTTGTATTCTATGATGAGTCTTCGTCTTGTTTCATCGCTGTCGTCGGCAATCTGTTTTTCAATTTCCGCTGCGCTTGTCCCAAGCCCGTTTGGAAATCCGGCGTGGGCCATGACGGTTCCATCGTTCCACCAGACGGCTAATTGTTCACAATCTTTCTTTTCGGCATTTCTAATGCACAGCTGATTGTATTTTATGTTCATTTCTTCTCTCTTTCTCTGCAATCACTTACAGCTTAGACTCATACCATTTTCCTCCGCCGTTTTCTCAAATCCGACCGACTGGAACATGCGCTGGCTTTGTCCATTAAAAGAATAAATATTGGCTTTTACCCGCTCCATTCCCTTTTCTCTTGCAAGCTTCAGCATCTCCAGAACGCACCGTCTTCCAATATGCTGATTCTGGTATTCTTTACAGACAACGACAGCGATTTCACTATTCTCTCTCAGCGAAACATCTCCCACCAGCACGCCCTTATATTCTATATAATAGCAGTCACCGTGCGCGGTAAGATAATCATACATCCGATGCAACAGCTCCACATCATACGGCTCCTCCCGGTTGTCCACCTGCTTACACACGTCCAGATCCTGATACCACGGAAGAGAGGCCTCGTCATTCCTGTAATATGGGATCAGCCGGAGTTCATTGTCTATGATTCGTTCGGTCATTTTGGTTTGGCTCCTTGTTTTTTGATCTTAAAGTGCTGCAATTTCCTCTGTAATTTCACAGACACTCTTATTACTCGTATCAATTTTTACCGTATCAAGTACCTGATACATCTGAATTCGTGCAATGCTTTTGTCCATAATCTCTTCCGTACGAATCTTATTTGCGATGTCGGATAATAACCGCTTCCGCAAATTTGCTTCATCCACGATCAGCGAAATTTTAATCACTCTGCATTCTTCCGTGTCCAGCTTACTGACGATTTCATCAACAATACTCTGCTCATGCATCACCCAGCAGAAAATAACGTTTTCATAAGCGCTGCAGTGCAGAAAGTTATTCAGCAGATAACAGATGTTGTCCATCACCATCGCTTTCGTCTCATCCGTCACCTGAAACGGATCGGCATCCCAGCACCAGTCTCCGTCAAGAAAAACGCTGTTCGTCAGCTCTTTTTTCAGTTGCTGCTTACTGTCGTTTTGCCAACGCCCATCGTTCCGCCGATCAAATATAATGTTTTCATTTTTCTCTCCCCATAACACGAATATCCGAAAAAATATCGTTTTCAAAAAGGATTTCAAATCCATCTGCCGGCCGAAATCTGCCATTCAGGATTTCTTTTCCATGGAAAGATATTTTTCTTACTTTGTTTTCCGCATCTTTCACTTCAATTTCACAGTAAGAAAGCAAATATGCACAGATCGCCGTCGCATGAGAAACCACGAGTGCCGTTTCACCCTCTTCCATCTGGCAGACAATGGAATCTATCGCTGCTTTCATTCGGACCTTCACCTGATTTAATGATTCCCCGCCCAGATTGCGAAAATCGTGATCTTCATACTGTTTCAGCCAGAAATCCTCCCTGGCATCCCCGATCGTTCTTTCATGCAGCTCCTTCACAATGACCGGGTGATCTGCGATGAATTCAGCCGTTTCCATTGCTCTCCGATAAGGTGAAGAAAAGCATCTGTCCACATTTGAAAATATATTTCTTTTTGATACAGCAAGTGCTTTTCCCTTTTCCGATAAAGGAATCCTTTCATTCGGCATATCTCCTTTTTCCGGGATAGAATGCCGCATTAAAAATATCTTTTTCATTTTTATCTCCTTCGACAGAATATTTTATTCGGTTATCATTGACTCGGTTGTAACCGAGTAAAATAATACATCTGCTCGAAAAGTGATTTGGCTTATTTCTCTTTCCGAAATGTAATCACAAACGCCCCCTTGATCTGCATGGAGGTCGCCATATAATCGTATGTGACGAGTTCCCATCCTTCGGCGGCTCTTTCGTTGATGCGTTTGTCCAGAATTGCAAGGTCGGCTGCATCGGCTTTGTCTGAGAACCATTTTGTTCCTACGGTTAAAAGTTCCACGAGTTTATCCATCAGCTGCGCTCTCTCCTGCACTTCCTGTATTCTGATCTCACTCATCTTCCTTCCACAGCTTTCCTTCCTTATAATGCTTCCTGCAGAGCGCCACATAACTCTCATTCGATCCAAGGAAAATCTGCGCACCTTCCCGCACGATTTTTCCGTTTGCATATCTCGTATTGCACTGTGCACGTTTTCCGCACCAACAGACCGTCGGAACTTCCTCGATGACGTCGGCGATCTCCATCAGCCGCATGGATCCCGGAAACAGACGGGTCCGGAAGTCGGCACGCAGGCCGTAGCAGAGTACCGGGATCTCGTAAAAATCTACGATATCCGAAAGTGTATCAACCTCCTCCGGTGAAAGGAACTGCGCTTCGTCGATCAGGATCGCGTCCACTTTCTTTCCATGATACCGGTATTCCCCGCTGTCCGCACTCCATGTCTCCGAAATTTCTTTTAAAAACTCATCCACATACTCCGCCGGTGCTTCCAGCCCGATGCGGGATTTGATCTCATGCTCTCCGTCGCGGTTGTCCGTCCGCGGTTTCAGCAGAACAGCATACTGTCCACGCTCCTCATAATTATAGCGAACCATCAAAATATTAGCAGATTTCGAACTGCCCATCGCGCCGTAGCGGAAATATAATTTTGCCATTGTTTTTCGTCCTTTTGTCTTTTCTTATTCTTTCAGTTCTTTCCGTAAAAACGGCTCCTCATCAAGCTCTGCGTTTTCAAAGCTGTGATAAAATTTATCTGCATTTGGATTTGTCGCCCGAATCAGATAATATTGGTTAATCCATGTTTCCTGCAGTCTTTTCCCATCTCCTGAAACAGCCCTGCGCAACGCCTTTATGTCTGGCTTCCGGCAGCACATAAACCCAGTCCACATACGCCATCCGGTAACCGTCCTGCATACATCCGTAAAAATGATACTCAATCCGCCCAAGAACCTGATCATTCTCCATAGCAAGAATGGATGTTGTATTCTGATAGAAGGGATCTTTTACTCTTCTTCGCAGCCCTTCCCGATCCACCGCTTCCACATGCATCATCTCCGGCTCTGCCCCCATTTCTTTTCTATAACAGAAAACTACCGACAAACCTGCTTTTATCGATAGTTTCTTCAATTTTTATTATAACCGATCCCGCTCTGTTTTCCAATTAAAAAGGCAGAAGAAATGAAACCTTTTATCCCGTTTCCATTTCCTCTGCCTTTCTTACATTTCTTTCCTCTTCTGATTCCTCTTCTTCCGCAGGTTCTCTTTCTTCTGCCGGATTTCCCCCGCCTCCTGTTCGCTGCTGATGCGGATGGTTTTCACGACGAAGAGTTTTCCTTCGTCCGAATGTTTCATGCGGGCTTTGCCTTTCAAATATCCATGCTCCGGGCACCAGGCTACGCAGTAGTAGTTTTTCCCGCCGGCCGAAAACCAGCGTAAGCGTTTTCTTGCCGTTTTCCCGCAGATGCAGCAGTGCGTGCTGCAGACCTCGCGGTCGTGCATGGCTTCTTCTTTTGTGTCGAATTCGCGGGAGATGAATTTCGTGTAGCCATTATAGACGGCGTGGATCTCCTCTTTTTTCGATTTCGGGTTCTGATATACGTCGATCGAGTCGTACGCCAGCACAACATCCATATCGATGCGTGCAAAAATGTCGGCCGTATATTTTGCATCCGAAAGCGCCTGATGAAAATGCTCGTCCTCGGGAGATGGAGGAAGTCGGCGGCGTACTCGAGCGCCCGGCGGCTCTTCATCGTTTCGTACTGGATCGCGAACAGTTTCTGTACATCGTAAAAATGAATCGGCCCGCGGATCAGCGACAGGAGGTTATAAAATTTCATGTTCCGCTGGAGCTCCGTCAGGTCTCCCGGTCCCCAGGTGCCGAACATGCACGCACCGCCGGAGAATGCAAAAAATTCCTGCACGGCCTGCGCAAATGGGATTCCGTTCTGCAGATCCTCTTCTGTCAGTCCGACGACCTCGCGCGTCCGGTGATGGAGATGCTGGTAGACCACCGGTTTTACAATCCGGTGAAACGTTCCCACCACATTCCGCTCACCATCCATCTTCACCGCGCCGATCTCAATAATCTCAAACGGCAGCTTCGGGTTCTCTTTTCCTTTTCCATAGGGACACTGGTTCCATTCCAGGTCAAAAATCACATAGTCCATTGTATTGTCAATCCTTCATTCTGTGTCGTCTGTCCCTATTATAAATGATTTTGATATAATGAGCAACTATCTGGCAATTCCATTCTCCGCCCATTCTGGCAATTTTCTTCCTATGCATTACATTTCCCATTCATTTCATCCCGTTCTCTTTCAAACTTAACGCTTCTTTTATTGAAATCCCAGGTAAATCCGATATAATATTTTTAACTCCGGCCTTCGTTTTTACTCAAAAAAATCACCTGAAAAAGCCGGAAATATTACGAATTTAGATGAGCATCCGATATGAAAACAAAATTAACGCAAAAACAGATTCGATTTCAGGCGCTTCTGCTGTTTTTTATTACATTTTTTCTTGTCGAGCTCTGCGCCGTTTTTCTATATCAGAATCAGTTAAAGGAAGCAAAGCTGAAAGCTGACTATACCGCACAGACGACCATCGGCCGCGTGAAATCGCAGTTAAACCATTATCTTGCCGAATCCAATCTGATGAAACACATGATTGAAGCCGGTTATACCGTCAATGACGAAGAGTTTTCCGTCCTCTCCTCGCTGATGCAGGACGACCAGAATGTCATCAAAGCACATGAGCTTGCAAAGGACGGCATTGTCACACTGATTTATCCGATGAGTGGAAACGAAGCCGCACTCGGACTTAACATGCTCGAGCATCCTGCCCGGAAACAGGAGGCACGCCTTGCCAAAGAGAGCGGCGAATACACGATTGCAGGACCGTTTGAGCTGCAGCAGGGCGACATCGGAGCACTGCTCTTTGACCCGATTTATACCACCGATGCCAACGGTGACCAGACCTTCTGGGGCTTTTCGATTCTCGTTCTCGACTGGGAATCGTTTCTGAACGAAATTGAACTGGATACACTGGAAGAAGCCGGCTACACCTACGAACTCTGGAAAATTTCTCCGGCCACCGGCGAACACGTTTCCATCGCACACTCCGGCAATTCCCGGCGTTCCGATGCCATAGAAGTTCTCTGCACCGTGCCAAACGACACCTGGCATTTTGAAATTGTACCGAAAAACGGCTGGCTCAGTCCGCTGCAGGTTTTTGTTTCCTTTGCACTCGGGCTCATCCTTTCCCTGCTTACCTCTATTGGTTTTCTGCAGTTCCAGATGCGCCGCTATAAAGACGAGATTCACGCAGCAGAACTGGAAAAAGCCGTACAGGAAGCGCAGTCTGCCAACGAAGCAAAAACACGTTTTCTGTTCAACATGAGCCACGACATCCGAACCCCGATGAATGCCATCATCGGTTTCTCGGATCTGCTGGAAAAGCACATCGACGAGAAGGACCGCGCGGTCGACTACATTGCAAAAATCAAGTCCTCCAGCAGTTTTCTGCTCTCCCTGATCAACTACGTGCTTGAGATGGCGCGCATTGAGAGCGGTAAGGCCTCGCTGAAAATCGAGCTCGGCAGCTACAGCGAGCTGATCAATTCCCTGAATGCAGTGTTTGAGCCTTCGTTAAAAAGCAAAAAGCTTTCCTATCTCTGTTACAACACGGTGGAACACGATGCCATCCTCTGCGACCGGACAAAAATACGGGAGATTCTGCTGAATATCATCAGCAACTCCATCAAGTATACGCCGGAGGGCGGAAAAATTTTCGTAAAAATCGAAGAGACACCGGCACCAAGGAAGGGCTTTGCTCCTACCGCATCACCGTGAAGGACAACGGCATCGGCATGAGCAAAGAGTATCTGCCGCATATTTTTGAAGAATTTACAAGAGAACATTCCTCCACCGAAAGCCACATCACCGGAACCGGCCTCGGCCTTCCGATCGTAAAATCCCTCGTGAATCTGATGGGCGGAACGATCGATGTGGAAAGCGAACTCGGTGCCGGAACAATAACTACGATCTGCCTCACGTTTGAACTTCCGACCGAAGAACAGCTTGCGGCTCACCAGCATAAAGACGAGATTCTCGAGCAGTCCCTGCAGACGCTTTCCGAAAAACGCGTGCTGCTTGCCGAGGATAATGACCTGAATGCAGAAATTGTACTCACCGTTCTGGAAGAAAACGGCATTCACGCCGAGCACGTAAAAGACGGCGCCCTCTGCTTAAAAGCAGTCCAGAACGCACCAGAAGATTATTACAATGTTATTCTGATGGATATTCAGATGCCGAACATGAACGGCTATCAGGCCGCAGAAGCGATCCGTGCACTCCCGGGAAAACGCGGGGAAATCCCGATTGTTGCCATGACGGCAAACGCGTTTGAAGAGGACCGCCGAAAAGCACTGGAATCCGGCATGAACGCCCATATCGCGAAACCCGTTGACGTTTCGGTTCTTCTCGAAACACTTTCCAGGTTTTCATGACCTTTACAGATCCCGATGCGCCGCAGCGGACGCTTTTATTTCTCGTTTTTCAGCAGCTCCAGGTTTTTGGAGATCAGCTCGCATCTCTGTTTTACGCAGTCCGGGGATCTGTGCGGATCCTGCGGTGTGTTGAACAGATAGTCCTCGAGTTTGTCGATTGTGGTGGTTGCTACATGCATTCTTGTATCGCAGGATGCATAGTAGATGTAAACCTCTCCGTTCTCACGCGCAATCGCGCCGTTTGTAAATACAACGTTGGAAACGTCTCCGACTCTCTCTTTTCCAAGCGGAACCAGGAATACACCGGACGGCTCTGCAATGACTTTGGACGGATCGTTCAGATCGGTACCGAAGACATACAGAACGTAGCGAAGGCCTGCTGCTGTATTTCTTACACCGTGTGCAATGTTGATCCAGCATTTCTTACCGCGGATCGGCACTGCTCCGGCACCGTTTTTGGACTCGGTCAGGGTATGATAAATACGTTTGCTGATGATCTTCTCCTCGTCGATGACAGCATGTGTGATATCATCGCAGAGTCCGAAGCCGATTCCTCCGCCGCTTCCGGTCTCAATGAAACCATCCATCGGACGGGTGTAGAAGGCATATTTTCCGTCTACGAACTCCGGATGCAGAACAACGTTTCTCTGCTGCGGAGAACGTAAGGTTTTCAGGTTGTCCAGACGCTCCCAGTTCTTCAGGTCTTTCGTTCTTACGATACCAGCCTCAGCAACAGCCGCGGACAGATCCGGATCGTTTTTGTCCTTGCTCTCAGAGCAGAACACTCCGTAAATCCAGCCGTCCTCGTGCTGGGTCAGACGCATGTCATAAACGTTGGTTTCCTCTGCGCAGGTATCCGGCAGCACAACCGGGTAATCCCAGAAATGGAAGCCGTCGATACCAGTATCACTCTCTGCAACAGCAAAGAAAGATTTTCTGTCATTACCCTCCACGCGGACAACGAGATAATACTTTCCATTCAGATAAATCGCGCCGGAGTTCATCACAGCGTTGATGCCGAGACGCTCCATAAAGTACGGATTCGTCTCCTCATCCAGATCATATCTCCAGTGAACCGGAGCGAACTCTCTTGTCAGCACCGGATACTCATAGCGGTCATAAATACCGTTGTAAAAATCTGCTTTTGTGTTCTTTCTTGCCACAAGGCGGTCTACCTTGGCTTTTTCCACATAATACTGTTTATTCAGCATCTTTTAACCTCCCAATTACTTCCATACACATACGTCCATTGTGATACGGGCATTTCCACGGTTCTACAATCGGCTCATGGATCGGGCTTCCGTCTGCATTCACGCACCAGAACCACTCAGACCCCTCTCGTTTGTCGATCACATATTCCTTGATGTAGCCCCAGATGTCTTTTGCCGCATCGAGATACTTTGTTTCCTCCGGTTTTTTCTGCCATGCATTTAAAAATCCAACGACTGCTTCTGCCTGTACCCACCAGACTCTTGTGGTATCATCCACACCGCGCTCGCACTCATTCATCAGCGAATGATTTTTGTATGCCGTGTTGTAGATATTTTCCGCAATCTCTCCGGTGATCGGCAGCAGTTTTTCCCGGTAAGCCGGATCGCCGAGCACTTCTGTACCCCGGTCGATCAGCCAGGAAGTCTCGATATCATGGCCATAAGAATACAGATCAATCAGCGTATTCCATGTCCGGTCGAAAAATACTTCCTGACGGCCTTTTTCTTTGTTGTATACTTTATCCGCGAAGAGATCCATCATAAAGCGGAGACGGTCACCGGTAAACGGATCCTTTGTCACGCGGTACAGCTCGGTATATGCTTCGAAAACATGCAGCAGCGTATTCATGGTCTTCTCTGCCATGACGCCGTTCTCCGAGAGCTTTTCATTGCTTTCCGGCTTGAAATCGCGGGTAAATGCCTCGAGATAACCGTACTCGTCGGTGCAGTGTGTCTCGATGATCTGCTGCAGCGATTTTGCCAGCTCCAGCGCCTCGGTGTCGCCCGTCGCATCAAAATACGTAGACAGCGCATAAATTGCAAATGCCTGATTGTACGTATGCTTTGTCGTATCGAGCGGCTTTCCGTCGTAGGTGACAGACCAGAACACGCCACCGTACTCGCGGTCCACACACGCCTGTTTCATAAAGCGGTACGCATGCTCCGCATCGGCGCGCAGCTTCTCGTCCTTTAAGGTCAGATACGCATTCGAGAAAAACCAGAGAATTCTGCTGTTTAAGATGCAGCCCTTCTCATACGTTTTCTGCACGTTCAGATCAAAGTCCTGATAGCCGTAAAATCCGCCGTATTCCTCATCTCTTAAGCCCTCCCAGAACGGAACGATCCGTCCAGTAAGCTCCTGCTTTACTTCCTTTGCCAAAGACTGCATCTTTTCTTTCCTTC
>ENA-OQCX01000267-OQCX01000267.1-human-gut-metagenome-genome-assembly--contig:-NODE-267-length-27789-cov-2.544285_pt1 | contig 27789 bp, 32 predicted proteins | sample MGYA00242762_ERZ504587 | MGnify/ENA primary metagenome ERZ504587 (study PRJEB26092, sample SAMD00036337) | human gut metagenome | host: Homo sapiens | study: EMG produced TPA metagenomics assembly of... | reverse complement strand
TATTTAGAGGTATAAATCGGGAAAGAATGATTAATTTTGCAGGTATATATAATAATAGGTATAATATGAAATACGGTTTTGTAAGAGTGGCGGCTGCCATTCCGATAGTGAAAGTGGCTGACTGCAAATTTAATGCACAACAGATTGAAACTCAAATTGCCATAGCAGACGGGAAAGGAGTACAAATTATCATTTTCCCCGAACTAAGTATTACAGGGTATACTTGCGCCGACTTGTTCGGTCAGTCTTTACTGTTGGAAGAAGCAGAAATGGCTTTAATGCAAATTATGAATAATACCCGACAAATGGATATCATCTCTATTATAGGGATGCCTGTGGTTATGAATTCCACGCTGCTGAACAGTGCTGTTGTTTTCCAAAAAGGGAAAATACTGGGTATTGTTCCTAAAACATATTTACCTAATTATAAAGAGTTCTATGAACAACGCTGGTTTACCTCTGCTCTGAACCACCCGGATGCCAATGTACGCCTCTGCGGACAAAATGTACCGGTCAGCGCCAACCTGCTTTTCGACACTCCGGAAACTTGCTTTGGCATTGAAATCTGCGAAGACATGTGGGCCCCCATTCCGCCCAGTTCCGCATTAGCACTGAAAGGAGCGGAAATCATTTTCAACATGTCTGCCGACAATGAAGGAATAAGCAAGCATAATTATGTCCGTTCATTAGTCAGTCAACAATCAGCACGCTGTCTGGCAGGATATGTATTCAGTTCATCCGGTTTCGGCGAATCAACCACAGACGTTGTTTTTGCAGGCAACGGACTGATATATGAAAACGGCACGTTACTTGCCGAGTCTGAACGTTTCTCATTCAAGGAACAATTGGTCATCAGTGAAATAGACGTGGAGCGTCTTCGTGGTGAACGGTTGACCAATACCACTTTTGCCGCCAATATCGGCAACTGCCCGGGACGTCCCGCCATCCACATCAGTACAGAATTTGTCAACACACGCGATCTTAGTCTGACGCGCAGTATAGAAGCTCATCCTTTTGTTCCTCAAGGCAAAGAATTGGATGAACGCTGTGAAGAAATCTTCGCTATCCAAATAGCAGGACTAGCCAAACGTCTGGTACACACTCACTGCAAGACTGTAGTAGTCGGTATTTCCGGTGGTCTGGATTCCACCTTGCACTTTTGGTCTGTGCCAAGACTTTCGATAAATTGGATCTGCCACGAAAAGGTATCATCGGCATCACCATGCCTGGTTTCGGTACTACCGACCGTACTTATAACAATGCTCTCCATCTGATGGCTTCACTAGGTGTTACCATTAAAGAAATCAGCATAAAGGAATCCTGCATCCAACACTTTAACGATATTAACCACGACATGACCGTACACGATGTAACCTACGAAAACAGCCAGGCACGCGAACGGACTCAAATTCTGATGGATGTTGCCAACCAATTGGGCGGTCTTGTCATTGGTACGGGAGACCTTTCAGAACTTGCCCTAGGCTGGGCCACCTACAATGGCGACCATATGTCTATGTACGGAGTCAATGGAAGCATTCCCAAAACACTGGTCAAATACCTGGTAAATTGGGTGGCTTTGAATGGCATGGATAATGAATCACGTATTACCCTGCTCGATATTGTAGACACTCCTATCAGTCCCGAACTGATTCCTGCTGATGAAAACGGCAATATAAAACAAAAGACAGAAGATTTGGTAGGACCATACGAACTGCATGATTTCTTCCTTTATCAATTCCTACGTTTCGGTTTTCGTCCCGCCAAGATATTCTTCCTGGCAAGTATCGCTTTTCGTGATACATACGATGAGGAAACAATCAAAAAATGGCTTACTATATTCTGCCGCCGTTTCTTTCAACAACAATTCAAACGCTCTTGCCTGCCCGATGGTCCCAAAGTGGGATCTGTATCACTCAGTCCCCGAGGTGACTGGCGTATGCCGAGCGATGCCAGTGCAGCTTCATGGCTGAAAGAATGCGAAGAGCTATAAACCACATAAAAAGTAAGTCGCTTAAGACAAAGTAACTTAACTTAGTTGGGCGAGTAAGTTAAGTTACTTTGTCTTTGAAGCCGACTTAAATTACATCCCTTGCTTGAGGGTACTTCAAAATGGTAAATATCTCTTCGCACAGCCATCTTTATGGCACGAGCCAAAGCTTTGAAAATACCTTCTATTTTATGATGCTCATTCTGCCCCTCGGCTTTGATATTTAAATTCATACGAGCTGCATCACTCAATGATTTAAAAAAATGAAGAAACATCTCGGTAGGCATCTCCCCTATTTTCTCCCGATGAAACTCAGCATCCCATACCAACCATGCTCTACCGCCAAAATCCAAAGCTACCCGACAAAGACAATCATCCATGGGCAAGCAATATCCGTAACGCTCAATGCCACGCTTGCTGCCCAATGCCCGATAAATACATTCACCCAAAGCAATGGCGGTATCTTCAATAGTATGATGTTCGTCCACTTCCAAATCACCTTTTACTTTAATGATCAGGTCAATACCACCATGCTTTCCAATCTGTTCCAACATGTGATCAAAAAAACCAATACCTGTGGAAATATCACATTTTCCGCTGCCATCTAAATTAAAACTGATATAAATATCCGTTTCCTTCGTAGTACGACGGACCTCCGCTATACGTTCTCCGGCAAAAAGGAATTCAGCGACCTTATCCCAATCCGTAGTCGCCAATACACAGTAGGATTCCAAGTTCTTTTCCTTCAGAATATCCATATTTTCTTGCAACAAAATAGCCTTACAGCCCATATTTTTAGCCAGTTCCACATCGGTAGCGCGATCACCAATAACAAAACTGTTAGCCAAATCATAATCACCGGTAAGATATTTTCCCATCATTCCTGTTCCAGGCTTACGGGTAAACACATGGTCTTCCGGAAAACTGCGGTCTATCAAGATATCATCAAAAATGATGCCTTCCCCCTCCAATGTCTTCAACACCAGGTTGTGCACCGGCCAAAAGGTATCCTCAGGAAAAGAAGAAGTACCGAGACCGTCTTGATTGGTAACCATCACAAATTCAAAGTCGAGTTTGCTGCGGATAAATCCCAAATTACGAAATACCTTAGGATAAAACTCCAATTTATGGAAAGAATCCAATTGGTAGTCAACCGGTGGCTCTATAACCAACGTACCGTCACGATCTATAAACAACGCTTTCTTCATACTTCAACATTCATAATTCTTCAATGCTTCCAACAACATATCATTCTCCGGACGTGTACCAATAGTCACACGCAAACAATCACGACATAAAGAAATACTGGTACGGTTACGCACTATGATACCTTTACCTACCAAATAATTATATATTTTCTTGGCATCTGTCACTTTAGCTAGAAAGAAATTGGCATCCGTAGGATAGATTTTCTCACAACAAGGCAGTTCTACAAATTCATTGACCAAACGCGTCCGTTCTTCCAATAACGACTTTACCCAACGTTCTACCTCATAATGCCGGTGCAACATCATAACAGCCTCTTTCTGTGTCAGCAGATTCACATTATACGGATATTTAATCTTACTGAAAATAGAGATGATTTCTTTAGACGCAAAGGCCATGCCCAAACGAATGGCAGCACATCCCCATGCCTTAGAAAAAGTCTGAAAGACAATCAAATTAGGATATTTATCTAAATCGGCAAGGAAAGACGGCGCATCAGAAAAATCGGAATAGGCCTCGTCTATAATCACCAATCCCTGAAAAGTATCCAGTAATTTTTCCATTTCCCTACGATCCAGGTTATTACCGGTAGGATTATTGGGCGAGCAAAGAAAAACCAGTTTGGTGTGATCGTCTGTTGCCGCCAATAGTTTATCGGCACTGAACTGATAGTTTTCATCCAATAACACCTTGCGATATTCTACATCGTTGACATCGGCACACACCTGATACATACCATAAGTAGGGTCAATAGCCACTACATTATCCACCCCCGGAATACAGAACGCGCGATACACCAAGTCAATAGCCTCATCACTGCCGTTTCCCAGAAAGATCGTATCGGGGTCTACCTTTTTAATAGGAGCTATCATATTCTTCAATTCCCGCTGCATAGGATCAGGATAACGGTTATTAGGTGTATTGTACGGGTTCTCATTGGCATCCAGAAAAACAGATGCCTCCGCTCCATTATATTCGTCACGTGCCGATGAATAGGGTTTCAAAGCCCAAATATTCGGGCGCGTCAATTCTTTCAAATCTTTCATCTTTATACTGTTTTTAATCTTACGGTTACTGCATTCTTATGCGCACCCAGTTGTTCATTAGCCGCCATCACCTCAATAGCAGGACCGATATTCTGAATACCCTCGCCATTAATCTCCTGAAAAGTGATTTTACGGATAAAACTATCCAGACTCACCCCACTATACGCTTTGGCATAACCATTGGTAGGTAAAGTATGATTGGTTCCGGATGCATAATCACCGGCACTCTCCGGAGTAAGTGAACCTAGAAATACAGATCCGGCATTGACAATACGCTCTGCCTGTTCCATATAATCCCTGGTCTCGATAATCAAATGCTCGGGAGCATATTCATTCGTCAGAGCAATTGCCTCATCCATATCCCTCACCAAAATCAATTTGCTGCTTGCCAACGACTTTTCGGCTATTTCCCATCTGGGAAGCAAAGCAACTGGCGTTGTACCTCATACTCCACCTCCTTCATTAATTTCTCAGAAGTAGTTATCAGCATGGCCTGACTATCAACTCCATGTTCCGCCTGTGAAAGCAAATCGGCTGCCACAAATACAGGATTAGCCGTCTCGTCGGCCAGCACTTCGACTTCAGAAGGACCGGCAGGCATATCTATCGCAACATCCCGCAAAGAAACCTGCTGCTTGGCAGCCGTTACATATTGGTTACCCGGACCGAAAATTTTATAAACCTTAGGCACACTTTCCGTTCCGTATGCCATAGCAGCGATGGCCTGCACCCCTCCTGCTTTGAATATTTTATTTACCCCGCCAATTTTGCCGCATACAAGATAGCAGGATGAACCTTTCCTTCTTTATCAGGAGGAGTACAAAGTACGATTTCCTTGCAACCTGCAATCTGTGCCGGAGTAGCCAACATCAATACGGTAGAAAATAAAGGCGCCGTGCCTCCGGGAATATACAAGCCCACCTTTTCAATAGCAACCGCCTTCTGCCAACAAGTTACCCCGGGTACGGTCTGCACCTTTTTCCCTTCAAACCGCTGAGAACTATGAAAAGTATGAATATTTTTCTGTGCCAGCATGATAGCTGCCTTCAATTCAATGGGTACCTCCTTTTCCGCTTCAGCAATTTCCGTTTCAGTAACCCCCAGTGAGTCCAGTTTCACCTTATCAAAACGTTCTTCATATTCCCTCACCGCTTTATCTCCTTCCGTCTTCACTTTATCCAGCACTTCTTTAACCGTATTGCGCAGCGTGTCTGTATTCAATGCCGGACGACGGAGAATTTCCATCCAGTCTTTCTTTTCAGGATATATTATTTTCTTCATACATGTATTCTTTTATAAGTTTACAAATCTCGCCTGACGTATGGACCGGCTATAATATCATTTTCTCAATGGGCAATACCAAAATACCTTCCGCGCCCAATGCTTTCAGTTTTCCGATGATCTCCCAAAAACGCTTCTCGTCAAGCACTGTATGTACCGAACTCCATCCTTCTTGTGCCAATGGCATCACAGTAGGACTCTTCATACCCGGCAGCACTTCGATAATTTCTTTCAAACGCTCTGTCGGAGCATTCATCAAGACATATTTCTTGTCTTCGGCAGCTTTCACCGCTTCAATACGGAACAAGAGTTCGTTCAGAATCTCTTTCTTCTCCTCAGACATATTCTTATTGCCTATCAGCAACGCCTCACTTTTCATAACCACTTCCACTTCCTTCAAGCTATTGCTTACCAAAGTAGATCCCGAACTGACAATATCAAAAATAGCATCAGCCAAACTGATTCCCGGAGCAATCTCTACCGAACCGGTAATGACATGAATATCAGAATGAATGCCATTCCGATCCATGAAATCTTTCAAAATGCCGGGATAAGAAGTCGCAATCTTACGTCCTTCAAACCAAGACAAACCCGGATAGTCCACATCTTTAGGTATAGCCAATGACAAACGGCACTTGCTGAACCCCAAACGTTTAATCACCTCAGCGTCCTCTTTTCTCTCTACAAACTCATTCTCGCCTACGATCCCTAAATCAGCCACTCCACCAGCCACCGACTGAGGAATATCATCATCGCGAAGAAAAAGAACTTCGATCGGAAAATTAGACGACTGTACTAAAAGAATTCTTTTAGAAGTGGAGATTTTAATATCTGCCTCTTGTAATAATGCCATTGTCTCTTCAAACAAACGGCTTTTGACTGTACTGCAATTCTAAGCATGATTCTATCTGTTTTTAATTATTAACCGGCAATAAAAAAGGCTTACCGTTTTCGGCAAGCCCTATATCATTATACTACAATATCACCTTAGCCCACCGAATTATTCGTTAGGAAAATGATGATGATGTGTAGCAGTTCTAACCATAGTCTTTTCTTTTTACTTGCGACAAAAATAAAGTTTATATTTAATATCAGCAAATAATTATCGCAAAAACTTTGTTTTTTCTTTCAAATTAAAGGTATTATCTCATCTTGCTCCACCTCGCAGTTCAAGAAATGCATTTCTTCCTTTGCCTTCTCTTGAGAAAAAGTGAAATAAGTGCACAGCGCCTTGGTGCAAAGTTCCTCCTTATTATTATAAATAGCCGCTTCTACAAATACGATATTGCGCTTCCTCTCCTTTATGGAAGCCTTCAATACGATATGCGAATCGTTGGTATTAACAGGTTTCATATAGCGGGTTTCCATTTTGGACGTAACACCGGTAGTCTGTAGTTTACGCAAAACCACCCATGCACAAATCTCATCCAGCAGCACCGCCTGAATACCGCCATGCAACGTATCAATCCATCCCTGAAACTGTGGCTGAGGTTTCCATATACTAATTACCTCATCCCCATCCTCATAAAATTCCATCTTCACTCCGGCTTCATTGTTGGGAGCACAGCCAAAGCAATTATATCCTTCCATCTTTCCAGGGATTGATTATCTTTTTCATAGGCTATCTTTTAGAATTCATAATCCACACAAGCACGATCAGCCTTAACCTCCTTCAAAAGGCCGGCTGCAGCTACATGATCCGGATGAACGGCATAGGCATTGACATCTGCCAGCGTATCGAATTCACTATCCAGACAAATATCCCCATTTTTCAGCAGAATTGGCATTCAGTCCCACAAATATATGACGGATTAAAACCTATCTTGGCCGGCAAAGCTTCAATAGCCGCTTTAAAATCATTCATCACTTTCAATTTTTCTTCCTGTGAAAGAGTTTCTTTCAATTTAAATAAAACAATGTGCTTAACCATACTTGATATTTTAATTAATTATCCTACTTTTGTAATCGACACAGGGCTAAAGTATTTAACCTGATGCAAAAGTAACAGTTTTGTTTTAAAATACATTCTATTATTATGATAATTATTGGTATAGCCGGCGGAACCGGTTCAGGAAAGACCACTGTAGTTAGAAAAATCATAGAGAGCCTGCCCCCAGGTTCCGTTGCAGTCATTCCACAAGATTCATATTATAACGATCAGTCATCCATTCCCTTGGAAATACGTAAACAAACCAATTTCGACCATCCCGATGCTTTTGACTGGCCGCTCTTTGAACAACAGATTGCCGACCTGCGCAAAGGGCATCCCATTGAGCAGCCCACCTATTCTTATCTAGTATGCACACGCCTGCCCGAAACAGTTCGTGTAGAGCCAAAGGAAGTCATCATTGTGGAAGGTATCATGAGTCTCTATGATAAAGAGTTACGAGACTTGATGGACTTAAAGATTTTTGTGGATGCCGAACCCGACGAACGTTTGCTGCGTGTGATTACCCGCGACATGGTGGAACGCGGCCACCCCTTGGAAATGCTGATAGACAAATACCGGAACATTCTGAAACCAATGCATGACGAATTCATAGAGCCTACCAAGCAATATGCCGATATTATTATCCCCAATGGAGGCAACAACCAAAAGGCCATTGAAATCCTTAAACTATATATTGAAAAGATTTTAGGAAGATGAAAAATGTCTGGCTATTAGTTCTTGCCTGTATATGCATGACAGCGTGCCGCAACCGGCAACAATCTGCCGAAGTGACAAATTATGATTTGCCACAAATAAAAGACAGCAGAGAATTAGTAGTCCTGACACTGAACAGTTCCACTTCTTATTTCGACTATCGGGGCGAGCCTATGGGATTCCAGTATGAGCTGGCCGATCAGTTTGCCCGTTCATTGGATGTAAAACTGAAAATAAAAGTAGCACAGAATGCACGTGACCTGGTCCATAAACTATTACAAGGAGAAGGAGACCTGATAGCCTATAATCTGCCTGTCACCAAAGAGTTCAAAGACAGTGTAGAGTTTTGCGGGGAAGATATCATCACCCATCAGGTATTGGTACAACGTAATACTCAAAAAAAGAAGAAAGCACTGAATAATGTGACAGAATTAATCGGGAAAGAGGTCTATGTAAAACCAGGAAAGTATCTGGAACGTCTCATCAATCTGGATAAAGAACTGGGTGGCGGTATATTGATACACGAAGTCGATAATGACAGCATCACCACCGAGGATTTAATCATGCAGGTTTCCAATGGTGAGATAGATTATGCCATCTGTGATAACGACCTTGCCAAATTAAACAAGACTTATTACCCCAATCTGAATATTGACCTGGCTGTCAGTTTTGACCAACGTGCCTCATGGGCCGTACGTAAGACCTCACCGCTACTAGGTGAAGCTGCTACTAAATGGCATCAGGAAAATATGACTTCTCCTGCCTATCAGCCAGTAGCAAGCGTTATTTTGAAATAAGCAAACGGACACCTCACGGTTCCATCTTGTCCATCAAAGACGGAAAGATTTCACACTTCGACACTCTATTCAAGAAATATGCCAAAGATATAGATTGGGATTGGCGTATTTTAGCTTCCCTGGCCTATACGGAATCAAACTTTGATACAACAGCCGTATCATGGGCAGGCGCGAAAGGATTAATGCAGCTCATGCCCCGGACGGCCGCGTGCTATGGGAGTTCCTCCCGGTAAAGAACAGAATCCGGAAGAGAGTATAAAGGCCGCCGTGAAATATATTGCTGCCACTTCCCGTTCTTTCAACGCAATAAAAGATGAAAACGAACGGATGAAATTTGTCTTGGCGGCTTATAACGCCGGAATAGGACACGTACTGGATGCCATGGCACTGGCTGAAAAATACGGCAAGAATAAATATGTATGGAACAACAGCGTAGATAACTATATTCTGCTTAAAAGTAATGAAGAATATTTCAATGATCCGGTTTGTAAGAATGGATACTTCCGAGGGGTGGAAACCTACAATTTCGTTAAGGAAGTAATGAACAGAGGGGAAGTGTATAAAAAGAAAATCAAAGACTGACAGCCACTCCTTTTATTATTTCAGGTGGACTTTAAAAAACACTCCGCCGGAAAAGTAACGGCAGCGGTTGAACTCTATCACTGCATTGATATAATCTTTCCAAAAGCTGTATTCAGCACCTATATTAATTGTACGGACATCATATTCAGCCATAAGGTTCAGCTTCAACCGGTTCCGTAGGGTTGAAACTTCAGTTCTGGCGATCCGCAATCAGATTCCCATCAGGCTGTAGTCAGTGTCTTGTTTGTTGGTGTACAATATTCTGCCGATCCGGTTTCCGGATGCTGTGTGCCTGTATTCCCACCTTTTCCCAGTATTTGGTCATCCTCCGCCTCCTGTTTCTTCCCCCTCCTACGGACTTTTTGGGGTAAAAAAGAGGTAAAAGTGGTGACAGCAACCCTTTTTACCATATAAAAAAATGCTGCCATCACCCTATGAAACGTCCTGCCCATGGTGCTTTCAATGGAAAGGGTGGTAGCAGTAGCAGCAGTTTGCAAAACTCTGTGGTGGAAGTTTTCGCGTAGGATCCGGAATTTCACCTCAAAAGACAAGGACGTTCTTTAAAAAGATCAAGAACTTTCAAAAAAAGATAACGGCCTTTTTAAAAAAGAACAAGAGCTTTTTTAAACGTCTTGATCTTTTTACCCTGCATGAAATGCCGGGAACTTTACGATCACATTCCATAGAAATACAAACCCTTTACGTACACTTTTTCTTCTCAAAAAGCCAAAAAACATCCTACTTTACATCAAGCCGGAATATCCTATAAAAAAGTATATATAACTGACAACAAACATGTTATACGGAAGAATGCTTCAAAACGTAGTGAGGGCATGAGGGATTAGTGAGAGCATAAGTGAGAGCAACTATTTTTACCATAACTACACAAATCATTCATGGCCAACATGTTACATATACAGTGAGAGCATGAGGGCATGAACAATCCCAACTTTTTTGGATTTGGGCTTATAACGATGAATAAAATAATGTATCAGGCTATTTTATAACATTACTTATTCCAAACTACAGGATATTTTCAGGCTTGTCCGGATATTACCTCACCTCTCTCCGCCCTTCATACTACTTTTGCTGAAACGGCGCGGACGGCTGAAAAAATAGATACTTCCTCTACTCACCAACTGATAGATAAAATCGGTCTTGTCCGTGAAACAGATCTGTTTTCACGGATTTGACTAAAAATTTGTATGCCGATAGGGTATTTCATATTTTAATTATTTAGCACATAATATTGTGAAGATAAACCAAACGAACCGATTTCATCCAATCCTGATTGAACATTTTTTATCGTGGACAGCCTAGCATAATAAAAAGGTATTTCATTTTGAACTGAGATTCCGAAAGAACCAACAGCACAAAAAGAAACATCCGAAAGACGTTTACTATACCCCCTCCCTTTGCACTTCCTTACGGAAGCATCGCAGCGTGGTAAAGTGGTAGAAAATCATCAGAAACGGATACGGAAACGGGTCAGTTTTATCCGGATAGGTACGAAGAGAGAAAGTACACCCATGTTTTATCAAAACTTCACGGATAAAAATAAGACCGATACCCTGTCCGTTAGGCTTGGTGGAGAAGAAAGGACTGAACAGCTTGGTTTCCACCTCTTTACTGATACCGGCACCGGTATCAGCAATTTCCAACATCGTAGGTGATACGGAAGTACGGATAAAGATATCTCCTGTTTCCCCGATACTTTCAGCCGCATTCTTGATAATGTTGACCAATACTTGCTCAAACAAGGAAGTATCCATCATCACTTCGGGATTCTCTTTACATAAATTAAGATGCAGCGTAATCTTGCGGTTACGGCAAACCGTTTCCATAAATGTCTTGCAAGCGGCCACGCGGTCATTCAAGTCCACTGATTGTAATTGAGGCTCGGGAATCTTCACCACATTGGCGAAATTCGTGATAAAACGGCTCATGCTGTAGCAACGCTCTATGCAGACTTTCATCACTTCGCGCAAGTCTTCCGTATCCTCCATACATTCCAAGGCACCATCCACCGTATCAAGAGTAGAGGTAATGCCCGCAGTCGTATTATTCACCTCATGTGCTATCATACGGATCACTTTTTCGTATGCCTTTTTCTCTGCTTTCACCACCTCGGAAGTCAGACTTTCCACCAGAATAAACGGATGAGAAAAGCCTCTGTCAACAAAAGAAAGCCGGGAACAGCGGTAAATCATGGAGTCGCTCAGACGAATTGTTTCCGTAGTATCTTTGGGAATACGTTCTATTTCTTCGGCCAAAGGGGAAGCCAACTCGCACAGCAATCGGCCTCTGACTTCCTCTGACGAAGAATAATCCAAAAAACGAAGAGCTGCCGCATTCAGCATGGAAATATGTCCGTCCAGAGTCAGTATGACAACTCCCATAGGAGAAGCACTGACCAGCAAGTCAAGAAAATGATTCTGCTCACGCAACCGGAGACGCTCGTCTTTCAACTGCTCCATCATGCGGTTGAAAACCAACACAATGCGGTCGGCTTCCTTTTGTCCGACAGGAGTCAGCCTACTGCTGAAATCCTGCTCACGAAGAAGTTCCATACCGTTGCCGATGATATCAAGCGGTTTCACGACTTTGCGATAGAAATAAACCAGAAACACAAGACTGAATGTAATGACTCCCTCTCCTATATAAAACAGCGCACCGCGTTCCTTCAATGTAAGAACGAGCAGGATAGTCCATACTGCTGTCAACAGTAATGCTAAAAAGAAGAACAAGAATTTCAGTTTCATATTTTATCCGGTTCCGTTTTTGCTAATCATTCACTTGTATATTGTATTTCTCCAAACGGCGATAAAGAGCGGCCCGGCTGATTCCTAAGGCTATGGCAACCTGTGACATATTATTGTTATACTTTTCAAGCGTTTGCAGAATAGTCTGCTTTTCTATCTCCTCCAAGGTCATGCCTTGCAGATTCGTTGTCATCTTCTGTTCTATAGGATGCTGGTATTGTGATTTAAAATCATCCGCAGTCAATATTTCCTTTCCACTGACCAGCAAGGTACGTTCCACCAAATTCTTTAATTCACGGATATTACCCGGATAAGGCAAACGGCTCAAATAATCCATCGCTTCAGAAGTAAATTCCACTTTGGGAAGACCGTTCGATTCACATTGTTTGTCGGCGAAATGACGGACCAATAACGGAATATCCTCACGGCGTTCGCGTAATGCCGGAAGATGCACCGTAATTAAATTAATACGATAGAACAAATCCTCGCGGAAGGTGTGTTCCTGCACCATCTGCCGTAAATCGGCATTCGTCGCACTGACCACACGGATATCGACTTTACGGGGACGGCTGTCGCCCAAAACTTCAAAAGTCTGCTCTTGTAACACGCGAAGCAGTTTCACCTGACAGCTTAAATCCAAATCGCCAATCTCATCCAAGAAAATCGTACCCTTATCAGCCAGTTCAAAACGTCCTACCCTGTCGGCTGTGGCATCCGTAAACGCACCTTTCTTATGACCGAACATTTCACTCTCGAACAAAGTATGAGAAATACCTCCCAAATTCACTTTCACAAAAGGTTTCTTGCTACGGGAACTGTTCAAATGCACCGCTTCGGCTATCAACTCCTTACCTGTACCACTTTCACCGGTAATCAAGACCGATGCGTTGGTACGCGCTATCCGCTTGATCGTGGCCAGCACATCCATCAGTGCCTTACTCTTTCCAATGATATGGCTACGGTTGAAGCCGTCATTATCTTCCACCGGAACCGCTGCTTTCTTATCTTGTGAAGTCAGCTCCAAAGCAGTTTCTATCCTTTGCATCAACGCTACGTTGTTCCAAGGTTTGGTAATAAAGTCGAATGCACCTGCTGCATCCCTTGCACGGCAAGCTGGATACTTCCCCATGCCGTCATCAATATAACGGGAACATCGGGCCGGAACACTTTGACCTGTTTCAAAAGCGTCAATCCTTCTTCACCACTGGTGGACAGGGTGAAGTTCATATCCATCAAGATTAACTGGGGTGCAACCGAACGGACTATTTCAATAGCCTCTTTGGGACCCGGTACGGCCTGCACATCATATTTCGCCCTTTTTAGCATAAAGCTCAGAGAAGAACGAATGGCACTGTCATCGTCTATAATTAATATCATACTGCTGCAAATGTAGAAATTATTATTTTAATAAGTACAAAGACAACCCCATTTTATATTCAAACAGAATTGAATAGTAAAAATCCTATTGTTTGATAATCTTTTCGAAATCGGCATCAATATTAGTATTGGTATTGAAATCCCACAATGTCAAGCTGCGCAACTGGTAATAATAGTACCAATAATAGAACAACTCATTGATATGCTTCTGACGAGCCTCATCTTTCTTTGTCTGGGAGTCATTCAAATCCAATGTCGAGATTTTACCAACCATGAAGGTTTCCACATTGGTACTGTAACGTTTCTGGGCAATCTTGTCCGCATCGTCTGCTATCTGCAACTGGGCCTGCTGATTATTGAACTGTTCTACAAGGATAAACAGATTCTGATTGAAATTCATGGTTTCCTGACGTAACTTGCTTTCGGTCACATCGCGGTTACTTTGAGCTATCTTTACCTGACCACGACGTTTTCCCCAGTCAAGAATAGGAATCTTAAAACCGACTTCCACAATCTGGTTGTCTTTCAAACGGCGGTATGCACTATTAAATTCATTGTCTGTTCCTGTAAAACCTACCTGTGCATAGAGCTTGATTTCACGTAAATTACCTTTCGCCTTAGCCACTTCAAAATCTGCTTCCAACTGGCGGCGACGAATATTATGTGCAAATGAATTATTGGCAAGTGCTTTGTCCAAAACATCCGGATAGTTCAGCAAAACAGTCGGAATCGTTTCGGGAACAACCGGCTCCAGTTCCTCATCCTCTCCTAATGCCAGAAATGAACGGAGTTTGAACATATTACTTTTCAAGTTGCTTTCATTTTCAGTCAACGTAGAACGGGCATTCAATACATTCAGTTCCAATTGCAACAAATCATTTTCACTGATCTGCCCCATGCTACGCTTTGCCTTAGCCACTTCATACAGTTTATCTGCATTCTTCAGATTCTGTCGGGCAATGCTACATTTTCCTTGGCCAGCAACAAATTGAAAAAATAATTGATAGTAGTCATGGTTACCTCTTCGGTTGCAGTAAGAAATGCGGCTTTAGCTTCAGCGTATCTCACCGGTTCGATGCGGCGGTTCCATTTAATTGTATTCACTCCGAAAATAGGTTGTTCCAAAGTCAATGCCACAGGAACAGACATATATCGTTTTGATTTATCTCCATCCAGTTGTTTCAAGAAATCAAGAGAGGTATTCAATGAGAGTTTACCACCGGTCAACCAAATATTCTGATCGATAGAAACTTCACCATTCATTTCCATATAATTATTACGTACAAATGTATAAGCACCGTTATCCTGCTGATAAGAATTATACTTCTTATTATAGCTGGGAATAGTGGCTTCAAAATTCATTTCCGGAAGCAAATCCGCACGGAAAGTACGATATTCCCAATAAGCGGTTTTCAGCTCGTTTAAAGCTACGGCCGCATCTACACTTTGCACACGGGCAATAGTAATGGCTTCCTCCAAAGTGATGGCACGTCGCTTTTCTTGTGGCTGCGCTCCGGCAACCAACGATATGCCAAAGGCTAAAAATAGAGATATTACTTGTTTTTTCATTGCGTTATTATTCTTTTTATCAAAGGTAAGGCAAATGGTATGCCAAAAAACTATTTCACTGTTTTATAACACCTTACAACAAAAATGGAGTGTCCGAAATCGGACACTCCATTCATATACGAACACTGCTGATCATGTGACAATGAAATAACATTATTCATTATGCAACGCGTCTGCAGGCTCAATCCTCATCGCTTTCCGGGCGGGAAATAAATGCCGAGCAAAATTATTATCCCCAACAACAGCATGGCCGACACAAAACAAAGCAAAAAACGTCCCCAAGCAGGTTCCATTAATGTATGCACAGTAAGATCCGCCATCTGCATATTCGCACAAACAAAAACAGCGGGAATGGCAGCCGAAACCAAGAGAAGGATGCCCTCAAGTACATAATAACCAAATACATTCATCCTACTGCAACCTAGTGCCATACGCAAAGCTATCTCACTTCGGTTTTTACGAGTCCGAAACCAGAAAGTACCCAGCATCCCTAAAAATATATTGAAAACAAAGAAAAGGATAACGGCATAGGTAGTATTCAGATAATTCACCGTTCCTTGCTCTATATCGAAAGCTTCCTTCATATCGCCATACGAATTTATATCGTATAAGTAATAAGGGCCGATAGATAATTTCCCTTGCATATCCTGCATAAAACGTTCGGTAAATCCCGGTATGGAATTAGAAGCACACGCACGCAATGTGATGCCAATAAGTCAGCGGCGAACTGGGAAGATAAATAAAAGGTTCGTAACGCTCGTACTCATCGGTCTTATGAGCAGGAAGTACCGCCATTACCTTATAATTAGTTTCCGGCTGCACACTATTCAGGAAATAAGGATTGAAACAAGTTTCCCCTACTCCATTGCGTCCGCTAAACAAGGAATCGCTTAACGTTTCACTCATCAACACCGGCATGGGGTATTCATTCTTGTCCCAACGCTCCGCCTCAAATGAACCTGATAATGGCTGCAAGCGAAATACCTTGAAATAAGTAGGGCTGACATAACGGATGAAACAGCCTACCACATGAGTCGAATCCGAATGCGGAGCATATCCCTCATACATATTATTTCCCGTATAAGGTATTGTCCCATAATAAAAACAAGCTTCCTCCACCCCTTGATATTGTTGGATCAAATGATAGATTTGCTCCAAATATTCAGCAGAATGACTCATTAATACAGAATCATTTTGCAAAGCCGGCTTAATATTCAGTTGAATATCAAAAACATTCTCCGTGTCATATCCTTTAGACTGACGGGCAGCAACCTCATAATTATAAACCAGATCGATGCTGTACCATAGCAAGACAAGAACAACAACCAATTCAACCCACACCCATACATTAGCGTGCCTTTGGTTCCACATTTGTCTGAATAAACTCTTTATCATTTTTCCTTTCCTCCTATTCTCCTTTAATGGTAGTTGCAATATTACGATGTGTGACCATCCATACCGGAATCAATACCGACAATAAATTAAAAACAACACATACGCCGAAAACCAACACAAATAAAGCAGGATGCAACAACAAACCTCCATCCAGACTGATACCTGATAATTCTACCTCGCCGCTACCAAACAACCATACACGTCCCAGCCAAACCAAAACACACGAAAACAGATATCCTAAAATTCCACCAAAAAGACCGTAAGCAGATTCTCTAAAAACAACCTCACCATAATGGAAATACGTGATGCGCCATACGCCTTGCGAACTGCAATTTCTGTCACACGCTCCTGCATTCGGGCATTGGTCATACCTGAGATATTAATAGCAGGAACAATCAGCAAGACCATCAATAACATACTGTAAACCAACGGTGCACTAATATCTTTTCCACGAAAAAAGGTGTATTCCGTATGAGTATAGAGTTCGTTCATCTCGAAAGCATATTCTGCCGTTGAACTATTCAAACGATCCTGCCGATGCTGTACTTCAGTCCGTACCTCTGCAGGACGAGTATCCGGCAGCAGTTTGAGCAATCCCAGACGGATTCCTCCCAAGCCCCCTGTCCAAGTAGCATAATAGTCTTCATTTTCCAATGAGAAAGGAACAAAAGCATCAGCGTATGCTGTCTGGAAAATAGCATTGACATCTTTCACCACGCCTACCACTTTAGTAGGAAAAAAATTACTTTGATATTCTTTTCCTACCACATCCGTCGTGCCGAAAAGCTGCAAGGCCATACGCTCGGTTATCACACTGACCCACCGACGGGCATCATACTCCTCTTGTGTGAAAGGACGTCCCGCTATAAATTCATAATCAAAGAACTTAAACCAGTTATCAGCCACAGGCCGCACATAATAGTTGAATATCTCATTCGAAGCGGACAAGTTACAAGGGGTCTTGGAAACGCCACGATACCAAGTAACCTCTTTTACACTAGGAAGCTCTGAAAACAATGCTTCAAAAGCCTTGCGTCCCATACCGCTGTTCTGGTTGGTATGATCCAGCTTACGATAGGTCATTCCCGAACCTGTATACATCATATCGCTCCGATCACTTTCCGGAGCCATATCCATTGTACGGAAGTCATAAATCATCACTACTACCATAACAAAAGCGATAGTGACAGCTGTTCCTATAATACTGATTGTAGCATAAAAAGGATTCTGCCGTATCAGATTAAATGCTTGTAATAATAGCTGTTTCATTCGTTTTATCTCTTCATTTTATTTATTCTTCATGTAATGCCTCAGCCGGTTCGATACTCATGGCACGACGGCAGGGTATCCTATTCCAATGACAATCATTCCAGCAATCAGAATAAAAGTGCCCAGAACCGTAATCGCAAAACGACCTGCCGTAAAAGGCATACGTGTAACTTCCACCAGTTCGGCATATCCCAAATTCCACGCCACAACCAATGCAGGAATAGCAGATATCAGCAATAACAAGACTCCTTCCCCCATCAGACGACCGCAGATTCCCCAACGGGTAGATCCTAAAGCCATACGCAACGCTATTTCGGCACGCCGATGCTGTGTCCGGAACCAGAAAGTTCCGATAATGCCTAGAAAGATATTCAGCAATAAGAAAAATATGATACAAAATTGCGTATTCAACTCATTCACCGAATCCGTTTCATAAGCTGTGCGTACATCACTCAAAGGAGTTATATCCAAAAGATATAGATTGCCCACCTGATATTGACGGTCGGCATCCACTATCAAACGGTCTATGAATCCATCATTCTGTCCCTCACGAACACGCAGGCAAACTTCTATATAAACCGTCTCACCTAAGGATTCCAACGCCTCATCTGTCAGGTACACAGCAGCATAACGGGAGCCGTAATCATCCGGAGCTGTAAAATGGTCATAACGGACCGGCTCGGTAAGAGCAGCTATAGAAAGATGCTCCGCCTCCGGCTCATTCCGCCAAACAGGCACCCTACGCCCTAAAAGTTCCTTACCATGCCAAGGTGCATCCTGATAAACATCGGCAATATTCACAGATAAGACCATGCCGGACGGTGTCAGTGCCTCAGCAAGGCTTTCACTACCCGAACCGTCTATATTGCGGTAACGGAATACATTAAAATACTCCGGAGTTATCCATCGTTTCAAACTACGTACCGGGACTGTATCCAGATAAAATGAAAAACTGTTTGCACCGTCATTATAAGGTATACAGTTTTGCGAGAGGCTGACTGCTTCCACATCCGGACGATGCGCAAGCCTGTTTACAATTTCATGCAAATCGGCAACATCTTCTTTCATAGTACGGCCAGGCTGATAAGCAGCCGCCTTCGAAGTCATCCGCTCAAAACGAAGAACATACGTATTTTCTATATCAAAGCCCATCGGCAAATTATAGATGCTCAACGTGACATATACCACATCCACAATATACCATAATATGACAAACACCACAAAAAGTTCCATCCACAGAAACGCATTGCTGCGGCGCTCGTTCCATATCTGTTTCAATAAATTCCTGTTCATGATCTAACGTTGGTTTAAAGCGTCCGTAATATTCATGCGCGATGCCCTCCAGGCAGGGATGCACGCTGACAGCAAATTCAAGAGCAGGCAGAAAATGAATGCGGCCAAGAATATCCAGGGACTGAACAACATATCTGCCGAAAGACTGGTTTCTCCTATTTGGGCACGGTTCTCGCTATTGGAAAATAAGAAATCATTCAATAAAAAAGTACATGCATAACTGAAAAGCATTCCTACTGCTCCGGCTATGAGCGTCAATAATAAATTTTCATAAAACACTTGCCTCAACAAGACATTGGCAGTAGCACCAAATGCCTTCCTCACTCCTATTTCCGACATACGCTTCCGCATACGGGACAAAGTCATGCTACTCAAATTTATAGCCGGTACCAGCAATAAAATAACAATCACCAACAGGTAGTGCAAATAAGCTTCCTTCGCCTGTAACTCTCTTCCCCAGTGACGAAAGATAAAAGAGAAACGATCATCGGGTTGTCCACGATAAAAAATTTCGGAATCCTGCAATCCGTCATTGAATTTCTGACGCAGGCGTTCCGCCTCTTCTCTGATGGCAGGAAAATCTTTCTCCGAATGTGCCAGAATGACCACACGAAAAGTTCCCATCGCATTGTCATACCAGCACTTCCTGGCTATTTCTGTTGAATTGAAAGGTATCCAAATCTGCGCATAAGAAGAAACAGCCAGTTTGGATACATCTTTCACAACACCCACTACCGTATAATCGGCCAAGTTGAGTTGGACCGTACGTCCTACCGCTTCTACCGTACCAAACAAATTCCGAGCCACAGAAGCACTAAGTACAACCTTAGGAAGTCCGCTTTCACTATCGGCAGCCGTAAACGGCTTTCCGGCAATAAAATCAAAAGAGAACACTTTCCAAAAGGTATCGTCAGTTTCAAGGTTATCCACTGTCATCATTTTTCCAGCAGGTACAGAAATACGCATCCTGCCTCCTGTAGACACTATAGTTACCGCCTCAGGAACAGTAAGTGCCTTAAAACACTCTTTAGCCACCGTGAGTGACATACAGCCGTTTGATGAATTATCACTGGTATCTCCTTTCTGATGAATAGACATCGCTTTCATATAAAGAGAACGTGAACGGTTCACCTCGGGCACACAATCCGTAATGCGTACTTCCAACACCAGGACAATGACCATGATCATACAAATAGCCAATGCCGTTCCTATGATAGAAACCAAGCTGATGAGCCTATTCTCACGAAGTTGGTAAAAAGCCTGTTTAATATATAGTTTTATCATGTTTGTGCTATGCTCTAAAACCTTTTAACAAAAAAGAGATTACTCATTATGCAATGCTTCCGCCGGCTGAACTTTCATAGCCTTACGTGCGGGAATCCAAATGCCTACTACAATCATCAATGCAATCAAAATAAAGGAAATAAGAACTGTTATTATGAAACGTCCACCTTCAATAGTAGTGCCATTCATCCAAGCATTCAATTCACTATTTGCCAGATTCCAATCAATAAAAATCGCAGGAATTGTGGCCACCGCCAATAATATCAATCCCTCTGCCAACTGACGGACAAAGATACTATGATCTGTTCCACCCAATGATTTCATCAATGCAATCTCACCACGTCGTTGCTGAGTACGGAACCAGAAAGTACCTAGCAATCCCAAGAATATATTCAACAACAAGAAACCCATTCCGAAAAGGTAACTGTTCCAAGCATTCGTATGTGACTGCTGAAAGTTACGACGGATATCGGTAAAAGAACGCACATCCGCGATAAACACATTGCCCACGCGATACAGTTTCTCACTATCCGCTTTCAAACGGGCTATAAAATCGCGATCTTGATCCTCTTTTACGCGTACACAAAGCTCCGTGCCCAAATCATACCATTCTTCCGGCATAGGAGCCACCATGCAGTAACTGTTCCATGCCTCAAAATAATCCCCATAACGGACAACCTGCAAAGAAGCCGCTAAATTATATGTATTCGTTGTATCCCCGAACAAATAAAATTGTTTGTCTACCAATGAAGTCAAATCACATCCATAGCGCCGTTTATAAAGATTATCTGAAGCTAAGAAATTCTTCGGATGTTTCAGCATCTCAGCCAGTTGTTCAGGGGTCTCCCCACGGGTGCCACGATAACGGAACACACGGACAAAATCGGGAGACACCAATCTGCGTATAGTCCATCCCGCGAACGTAATGTATCATACACCACTGACGCACTGCTGTTACTGCCATTATACGGGTAAGAATTTTGTCCTAATCCGGCTGCCTCTATGTCCGGTCTATGCTGAAGACGACTTAGAAGTTCCTTGATATCCTGCCGCTTTTCCTCGTCTGTCTGATTGGGAATAAAGTCTGGACTTTTGTCCGTAAGACGTCCCATTTGCACCAAATAGCAATGAGAAATATCAAATCCCCGTGGTTCATTATAAATTGAGGTCTGCACATACATGTAGTCCACAATATACCATAAAACGACACTTACCAACAATAATTCGGTGACAAGCCAAAGATTAGACCGCCATTCATTTTTTATCTGAGTAAATAGTTTCTTATTCATCTTGATTCTTTACTTTTAATTCGTTATCACCTTAGTGAATCCTTCCTCCCAGTGCATTGACAATGCTAGTCCTTGAAGCCCTCCAAGCAGGAATGCCGCTACTCAGCAAATTCAAAACAAAGCAAAACAACAACGCATAAAGGAAAGTGGAAGGGTGCAATAAAATACTGGAATCAACTGTAGGGGCATTCAATGTCGCACTATAAGGCTGTGCAAACAGGATATCGGTACCTAAATAAGCCATAACAATACTGATAAACAAACCTACGGCACCAGCCAACAAAGTCACGACCAGGTTTTCCATGATTATTTGTCCAACCATTTCCATGCGGGTGCTCCCAAAAGCACGGCGTACTCCTATTTCCGCCACACGTTGGCGCAATCGGCTTTGCGTCATACTGCTCAGATTTATAGCAGGTACTAACAACAGAATGATAAAAATGATAGCACGTTCACGACGAGCCGACTTCAAATCCGGCTCCAAATTAGCTGCAAATGAAATAGACTGAGTTTCCTGATCGTATGGCCGGTTACGGTCTATCAACGTATACCCCTGATCGGCAAGAATAGAATTATACTCACTCATACGCCGCTTGGCTTCAGCACGGATTTCTCCAAAATCATCATGCTCGTAGCAAAATAGTGACACTCATCATCCCATGTGCTGGTCACTCCACGTATCATTAGGCAAATCCGTCGAAGTAAAGGGAATCCATACTTGGCCATAAGAAGCATCGGCAAGAGTAGATACATCTTTCACTACCCCTACCACACGATAGGGAGCATGATTCAACAAAAACTCTTTGCCCGCAGATTCTGTGGAACCAAACAAAGCCCGCGATATGCTCTCAGTAATCACAGCCACAGGAGTGCCTGCATTGAAAGTAGCTTCATCGTATGGTTTCCATTCACAAAACGAAAATCGAACACTTTAAAAAAAGTATCATCCGTTTCCCGCACATCCGCTCCAATAGCCGGCATAGCGGGTAATGAAACAGGAGTCGATACCGGCATACTGCAATAAATAGTGACAGCTTCAGGGGTTTTCAATGATTTATATACCTCACGCGCCGTCCGCACGCTCATCGGTCCGTTACTTGTTCCGTCCCCCCAATCCTTATGACTTATGCTCATATAATGCACATGCAGAAAACGATTCCGGTTTGACTCGGGAGAAAAAGGAGCGACCTTCACTTGTTGTAGCATCACTACCAACATAATAAGGAAAATGCTAAGAGCAGTTCCTGCAATGCTGATGACACTGATAAGCGGATGCTGGCGAAGTTGCGCCAAAGCTTGCTTAAAATACTGTTTAATCATCTCTGTTATTTCTTAATAAATTCCTTTTCATAGTAATCAGTAGTTATTGCACCTGACGCCCATCAAAGAAACGAATGGTTCTGGAAGTCTGTTTGGCTTGTTCTTCATTATGGGTTACCATCACAATGGTCCGTCCATCCTCTTTATTTAATTTATGCAACAATTCCATGACCTCTGCACCCATCTTTGAGTCCAGATTACCGGTAGGCTCATCCGCAAGAATAATTTCAGGATTACCCACAATAGCACGGGCTATCGCTACACGCTGGCACTGTCCTCCGGAAAGCTGTGTGGGCATGTGCCGCATACGATGACTTAAACCGACACGATCCAACACTTCTTTTGCCAGACGGGTACGCTCCTTGGCAGCCATCTTTCTATAGAGCAAAGGCAACTCCACATTGTCAATCACATTCAGCGAATTAATCAGGTGGAACGACTGGAATACAAAGCCCAAGGTCTTGTTACGGAAAGCAGCCAGTTCCTTGTCCTTCATGCTTTCTACAGACGTGCCGTTTATTTCAATCTTTCCACTGCTGGGAGCGTCCAGCAGTCCCATAATATTCAGCAAGGTAGACTTGCCGCAACCGGAAGGACCCATAATGCTGACAAACTCCCCTTTAGCCACATCCAAATTTACATTTTCCAGCGCTAATGTTTCAATCTCATTCGTACGGTAGATTTTATTGATACCGGTTAATTTAATCATTGCCATATTTTTTTCTTATTTAAATTGTTAATCTTATACACTTTCTATTTTCATGAATCAAAAGACATTCCAAAGCTATAATCATTTAATATTCAACGAATTTTAATTCTACATACTGTCCGATAACAGACGGTGTGACCGTTTTTTACCGGACTAATACGACTGATGCTGTATGCCGGAAAAAAATGTCAATAAGCACTATGAATAATATAAAAAGGTAAACGATCAAAAAAACGACATAGCCTAAGAACAAATTAAATTATGTTCGGGAAATGAGTGAAAAGGATGAAAAAACACTTCATTTCCCGTAACAATCAATGTATTAATTAAGAGAGAGTTTTATCTTGTTGTTTATGTCATAGCTGCTTCTTATTTCAACTTCAGCTTATTCTTGTTTTTGTAACTGCTCATATCGCTGACAACCACCTTGTCACCCGGTTTCAACCCCGATATGACTTCCACATATTCAAAATTACTATCACCCAATTGAACCTTACGCTTTACTATTTCATCCTTACTATCCTGAACAAATAATTCATACTCACCGCGACCGACATAGTAAGAAGCATTCGCCAATCTTAAAACCCCTTCTTTCACGGCATTCATTACATACACATCTGTCTTCAAGCCGGAACGCAATCGCTTGTTATTATCTTCATTCAGTTGTACAATAAACGAAATCACCCCATTCTTACTCAACGGTGTCACACTACTTACCGTTCCTTCCAGTTTCTCATTGCCAATCTTGACTATGGCACGTCCACCTGCTGCCACACGGTCACCGTATGTATCAGCTATTTCACCTTCCACTTTAAAATGGCTCAAATCAGAAATGATAGCTACCTGGCTGCCTTCCGCTACCTGCGCACCTACCTGATTATTTATATAGGTAAGAATCGCTTTACGCGGTGAACGAATTTGAGCGTCATCCAATGTACGTTTCATTTCAGCAAGACTCTTTGAGAAAATATTGAATTCCAATTCCTTCACTTTCAAATCAGCCTCTTTTACTTTCGATTCATTCGCGTATTGCTGACGGAGCTGTTCCAATTCCAATTTTCCGGTATTAAAGTTCAGTTCAGCCTGACGAACCTTGTCCGTTGTTCCAGAGCCCAAACTATCCAAATAACGTTCGTTACGAAGTTCCACCTCCATACGGTTCAATTTCATGGCGGAAATTTTCACTTGCATCGATAAATCACTCAGATACGTATTATTATTCACTTTCAACTGCTCTAACTGATAACGTTTCATCTGTTCTTCATCCAGTAATTTCTTGTATTCGGTTTCCGTACTCTGCAAATCAAGTTTCAAAATCGGCGTACCTACATCCACACTGTCTCCTCCCTTACGGTAAACTTCCACGATACGAGTATTAATAGGTGAATTGATAATCTCTTCAAAAGCCGGAACAACCTTACCGGAAGCACTGACACTTACTTCAATAGTTCCATTGTCCACTTCTGAAAACACCAAATCTTTCCTATTGACGCTGCTTCGCATAAACGAAATCAATACAGCTATACATACCACTGCCGCCACACCTATTGCACCATATTTAATGAACTTCTTTTTGCGCTCCTTATCACGCACTTCTTTAGGAATTTCTCTGTCCATAACTTATTGTAATTTTATTATTATCATTTTTGTGCTAAAGAATAAACAACATCCGTGCCAAGGAAACAACTTATTGATAATCAACAACAAATAAAGCGTACAGGGTGTCCGATATCGACACCCTGTACGCTTTTTAAACATCAGTTACCGTACAATAATGATTAACGCAAACGCAATATATCACCTACTTTAGGAGAAGGGTCTTCCGGTTTCATCTTATTCATCTTATATAAATTTTTCAGACGAATACCATATTTTTGGGAAATGGAATACATAGATTCTCCCCCACGGACAACATGAACTATGTGTTCCTTATCCGCACGACGATGCTTTTTATCCAAATAAATAATATCTCCTGGCTTCAATACATATCCCTTATAAAGATCATTGTATTTCCTCAACTTGCGTTGACTGATATCAAATTCTTTAGAAAGTTTTTTAAATGTATCCCCCGGACGTACCACAATATAGAGTAAATCATTAGCCAAATAAGGCTGATGCGGGTTTGGGAATTCCTTCATCCACTTTATACCATCCTTGGTATCATACTTATGTAATTCATATAATTCAATGATATCAATTAAACGATATGCATAGCGAGGGTCAGTAGCATATCCCGCTTTCTTCAGCATGCGCCATCCTTTATAATCGGTGATTTTAATTTAAAAAGAGATGCATAACGTGAACGTCCTTTTAAAAATTTAGAATGATCTTCATATGAATCACGAGGGTGCTTATAGGCACGAAAACATTCATTACGGACATCATCATCATGCCGTACAGTACGACCAGTCCAGTCACCACCACATTTTATACCGAAATGATTATTGGATTTACGAGCCAGTGTACTTTTTCCCGCTCCTGATTCCAATAATCCTTGAGCCAAAGTGATGCTGGCAGGAATACGATACCGTTTCATCTCATCGATAGCGAGATCTTTATACTTATGAATATATTCCTCATACTGCCGGTTACGGGTTTGCGCTTGCACTGTAAAATTACATAGACAACAAAACAACCCGATTAATATAAATTTCAACGTATGTTTCATCATATAAAACTGTTTCAAAATCGCGACTATACTTTTTCCGCTATATATAGTTGCAAACTTACCATTTTTATCCGGCTGTATGCAATCTTTTTAAATTAATTACGAATTTCATTCGAATTCCAAAAGTCCAAAGAAATCCGGACGATGAAAATCCGGCTTCTCTATTTTAATAGGATTCCATGATAAGAAATGAGGCTTTTGCAATTCATCTCCACATTTATAAAAATTAGCCCGTATGCTCATTCCATCCAGCCCGGTAATGGCATGCTTAAAAAATACCTTATACGGAATCAGCAAAGCCACCTCCCAAGTACATTCTCCTATCTTTTCTTCAAAAGTTTCTCTGCCCAAGCTAGCCCAACGCTTCACCTGATCCGTTATTTCAGAAGGAGCCATTTCACGATTATTACGCTCCGAACCTGCTGCTAAAAGAATCGTAGCGATACAGTTACATTCCAAATTATAATAAATGCCATCTCCCGCAGGAATAGAGAAAAATTCCACACAGGAATCTGTCCAAACACTACCGTTATCTTCACCGTATTTGGCACGAACACTGTCTTCTACTACTTTATAATGGACTAATATAGCATCATTGTATAGGCTATACGAAAAGAGACTTGAGGTTGATAAGGATATTCTTTCCAGTTCACTATATCAATAGGATGATACGTAATGTTCTCATTATCAAACAAGGTCGGTATTTGTTGTGCATCTTGAACTTTACCACTTAATTTCTTTACTTTCATCGTATTGTTTTTATTAGTTAAATAGCTACTATTAGCTTCACAAAAATATATACTTCCACTGAGAAAACAAAATAGTGGCTACCATAAACAGCAGCCACTAAAAGAATAAAGCTATAAAGACAATGAAAGCACAATTTTTACATTTTCATCCATATTTATTTCTTCACATCGCCCTGTGGCATATGTCTTCTCCCATCATGCTGTTTTTTCATTCCTTGTCTTTTTCTCATCTCTTTACGGAATTTATCGCCATTGTGTTTCTCCATATTATACATTTTCTGAATTTGTTTAGGAGAAAGAAATTTCCGGAACTCATTATAATACTTCTCACGAACATCCAGTATCTTTCTACTCTGCGCGAAACGTGCCTTGATAGCCTGCTCCACTTCAGCATCTGTAGGAAGCGGTTTGGGGGTCTGTTTATCTGCAGCCGTTCTATTTGCAATATTTCGACAGGCTCCCATATGACGAGTAGCCCGCATTTTCTTCCATGTATTGTTTTATACACCGGAATAAATTTAGCAGTCGTTGCGTCATCCAATGCCAATCCTTTTATAATTTG
>ENA-OQCX01000266-OQCX01000266.1-human-gut-metagenome-genome-assembly--contig:-NODE-266-length-27826-cov-7.061699_pt1 | contig 27826 bp, 25 predicted proteins | sample MGYA00242762_ERZ504587 | MGnify/ENA primary metagenome ERZ504587 (study PRJEB26092, sample SAMD00036337) | human gut metagenome | host: Homo sapiens | study: EMG produced TPA metagenomics assembly of... | reverse complement strand
GTTCGGCTGTCTTGCGATCGGCAATGTCCAGCATCCCTTTACTTTCCCAAATGGTGCCACAGCAAAGCTTGTCCATATCTTTCGGGAAGATGATTTCGTAACCGGCTTTTTGCAACAAGGACACCATTTTATTTACCAATGGCTGCTCTACGGGAGACTTCTTTGCCAGACCCATAGTCTGGTTGATGCAGCTGGGGAAGTAGACGACTTTGTAGTTACGAGTTACAGAGCTACGAGCTACAAGTGCTGCGCTATTATGCTGCATAGTGCTTGTAGCTTGTAACTCCGTAGCTTGTAACTGATAACTTTTCGGCATAGCGGCGTCCATAGAGGTATGCCTAATGCATTGTGCAGCCCCTTGGTAATGCCGCTCATCGCCTTTGTCCCTAATAGTGAATGTCCGAAGTTGGCTAAGGACAATACGGGACGCAGTGCACTCTTGACACCAGCGAAATGATTGGCGACAAAGTCTCCGGCTTTGTATCCCAGACTGCCTTTGGGTAATGCTTCCTGGCGGATTATATGGGTAAGGTCGCCCGTATTGATACCCATCGGGCACGACATGGAGCAGAGGCCGTCTCCGGCACAAGTCTGGTTGCCGGGATAGCGGTATTGTTTTTCGAGCAGTGCAAGGCGTGTCGGGTCCTCGCCGCTTTGTTTCAGCCGGGATATTTCGCGCTGCAACACGATACGCTGGCGCGAGGAAAGGGTAAAGCCGCAGGAGAGACAGTTGACTTCGCAGAAACCGCACTCGATGCATTTGTCAGCTACGAGTGACGTAGCTTGTCTCTTGTCACTCATCACTAATAAAGGCAGCGGCTTGAAGTTCTTGATATGGCATTGCGGGTCATCATTGAAAATGACACCGGGGTTTAGCAATCCTTGTGGGTCAAACAGCTCTTTGACGGCTTTCATGGCTTTGTAGCGTCATCTCCCATTCATGGCAGACAAAGGGAGCCATATTCCGGCCCGTGCCATGCTCGGCTTTCAGGGAACCGTCATATTTATCTACTACCAAGGTCTTGATGTCATTCATCAAGTCTTCGTAGCGTTTCACTTCCGCTTGGGTACTGAAGGACTGGTTGATGATGAAGTGGTAGTTGCCTTCGAGAGCATGGCCGTAGATGCAGGCGTCATTATATCCGTGGCGGGCTATGAGCTGTTGCAGTTCTGCCGTTGCTCCGGAAGGTCTTCAATGTGGAAGGCGATGTCTTCGATGAGGCAAGTGGTTCCCGGCTGGCGCGTACCTCCCACAGAGGGGAAGATGCCGGAACGGATGGCCCAGTATTTGGAATATTCCTCCGGACGGTCGGTGAAGCGTACCGGAATATAGGTGGTGAAGGCTTGCAGGCAAGCTTCAATGGCAGATATGTTCTGTTGCAGTTCTTCCGGGGTACGGGCTTTGGTTTCGGTCAGCACTGCTGTCAACCCGGTTTCGTCGCCGGGCTCCACGCCGGGGAGGGCAGAGGAGGCAACTTCGCCTTTGTATTTTAGGAATACGGGGTCGTTGACGGAAGAAAGGCTCTTATAGTCTAGCATTTCAGCCCCTTTTACTGTCCATTCGCCGGTTTCGTCGACCAGCTTCTTCATGGCTACCACAGCGCGGCTCGCTTCTTTGATGGTCTTGAAGTAGAGCATAGCGCTGGCCTTGTAGGGATAATCATATTCAGTCTTCATCGTCACTTCCGAAAGGAACGCCAGTGTACCTTCGGAACCTACCATGAGGTGGGCAATGATTTCGAATGGGTCGTCGAAACGGACGAAGGGCAACAGATTGAGCCCGGTTACATTTTTGATGGAATATTTGTAACGGATGCGTTCGGCCAGTTTTTCGTTGGTACGTATTTCATCGCGCAGTTCGCAGATGCGGCGAATGAAGTCACGGTGACTCACTTCGAAGGAGGCGCGGCTGACGGGATTTCCGGTATCCAGCAGGGTACCATCCATCAGGATAATACGGGCGGAAATAAGCACCTTGTCGCTATTGGCGTGCGTACCGCAGTTCATGCCGGAAGCATTGTTCATGACAATACCGCCTACCATGGCGCTTTTCACCGAGGCGGGATCCGGTGCAAACTTACGGCCGTAGGGAGCCAACAGTTCGTTCACACGTTGTCCGATGATGCCTGGTTGGAGGGTTATCTGTTCGTAGTCGGCGGATATGCTGTATTTTTCCCAATTCTTGCCGGCTACGATGAGGATGGAGTCGCTAATGGCTTGACCCGACAAACTGGTCCCTGCCGCTCGGAAGGTGACGGGCAGCCCGTGGCGGCTCGCCAGTTTCAACAGTTGTGAAACTTCATCTTCGTCTTTCGAACGGATTACAATCTGGGGAATCAGTCGGTAAAAACCGGCATCCGTACCCCAAGCCAGCCGGCGAAGTTCGTCGGTGTAAATCCTTTCCTGCGGAATGAATTGTTTTGCTTCCTGCAGGAAAGCCATGTAACTATGCTCTTTCATGTTCACTTTTTTTTATTGCATCACTTCGCTTCAAAGTGCTCTGTAAACGTGTCTTACGAGGGGGTACATTCAGTCGTATACTGAATATATTTAAGTATACGCTGAATGTGGTTCTGTATACGACTGAAATAGTCTCCGTATCAGGCTCTTTTCCCTTCCTTATTTATCTGTAAATTTATTTATATAAATAATACTTTTTCGACAGCTTACGGAAGTCTTCGGCATCTTTATACCAGTAGTCGCGTATGTCCTCCCAACGGTTCCGTTCGAGAAGCGCTCGCGTATCTGCCGCGAACCGCTTACTTTGTCGAACATGTTGAAACGTCCCTTGTCGGCATGGTCAAACACGGCACGGTCAGGATAGAGGGCGGCGACTTCCTGCATGACCAGGAATTGCAGGTCGCTCAACGGTGCTTTGCCGAAATCCATGATGTGCACTTGCACACCTTGCAGCAACTCGCCTTTGCCTACGCTATAGAACGGCTTCAGGTACATCGGTCTGAAGATGACCCCCGGTACGTTCAGACGGTTCAGGTTTCCGGCCAGCTTTTCCGCTTCCATCCATGGTGCGGCAAACATCTGGAACGGAATGGTATACCCCACGCCGATAGACATATATCCTAGTTCACCCAGAATGCCGCTGACGGGTAGAAGAATGCAGAATGAGGATGTGGAATGTGTGGAGAGGAGGGAACCCATTGCAGTCCGGTTTGGGTATAATCCATCTTGCGTTTCCAGCCTTTCATCTTCACTATGTGGAGATTACATTGTTCCCCATCCTTCAACATCTTCTCGCCATTGAGCATCAGTGCCAGCTCACCGCAAGTGAGGGCGTAAAGGTACGGAATTTTAAACTGGCTTACAAAAGAAATGCAATCATCTTCAACCAAGTTGCCTTCAATCTTCAATCCGCCTACGGGATTGGGCCGGTCCAGCACAATGAATTCCTTGCCGTTTTCGGCAGCGGCTTCCATGGCCAGTCCCATGGTGCTGATGTAGGTAAAGGAACGGCAACCGATGTCTTGGATATCATACACTAATACATCCACATCTTTCAGCATGTCCGGCGTGGCCTTGCGGGTCTTTCCGTAAAGCGAATAGACGGGCAGTCCGGTAGTCGCGTCTTTGATGTCCGTCACATGGTCGCTGCGTGCACATCGCCGCGCACACCGTGTTCGGGGCCGTAGAGTGCCACAAGGTTCACGTTGGGCGCCTCGTGCAGGATGTCAATGGTGGACCTCATCCGGTTGTCCACCCCCGTCGGGTTGGTAATCAATCCTACACGCTTACCTTCCAGCATCGGAAATTCTGTTCTTTCAGTACCTCGATACCGGTCTTTATTCTGATCTTCTGTGCTTGCATCGCACCTCCGCAAAGGAGGCAGAGCAAGGATATAATAATAGTCCTCTTCATAACCAATCACTAAATATTACTCACAAAACATTAATCATTAACCATTAATCATTTTTTTCCATATTCCGGGTCTATCCTTCTGTCTGCAAAAATGGTGACAACAACCGTGGCGAAACAGCATATCATTACCAACCAGAAGAAGTCCGTATATCCGATAGCCTCCTGGATATATCCCGCAAACATACCTGGTATCATCATGCTTAGTGCCATGAATGCGGTACAGATGGCATAGTGGGATGTTTTGAATTCACCTTCGGAGAAGTACATCATGTAGAGCATGTAGGCCGTGAAACCGAAGCCGTAGCCGAATTGCTCGATGGCGATGGCGGTGGAGATGGCAAACAGATTGTCGGGCTGGGCAATGGCAAGATAGACAAACGTCAGGCATGGCAGAGTCATGCATCCTGCCATCCACCAGATGGATTTTTTCAAGCCAATGCGTGATGCGAACAATCCTCCGAGGATACCGCCCAGGGTGAGGAATATGACTCCGATGGTGCCGTATACGATACCTACTTCTGCTGTCGATAGTTCCAGACCTCCCGATTCTTTGGAGGCAACCAGGAAAGGCATACACATTTTGATGAGGAATGCTTCAGGCAGGCGGTACAGCAACATGAACACGATGGCCAGCAATGCGCCCGGTTTGGTGAAATAGGTGGCGAATGTTCGTCCGAATTCTCTGAATATGGCTCCTGCAGTGGCGGCATCGGCAGCCAGTGTTGACTTATCTGAGGTGGGTTTGGGGACTGCAAAGAGGTGATAGAACGTCACCAGGCTGAACAGAACGGCTGTAACCAGCATCGTGATGGTCCATGACAGCGGAATGTTTTCGGTTCTCAGTTCGATGGCGCCGGCAATGGCTACGAGCACGCCTTGTCCGAAGATAGAGGCGAGCCGGTAAAACGTGCTTCGGATGCCAACGAAGGCTGCCTGGTCACTCTGTTTCAGTGCCAGCATGTAGAAGCCGTCGGCGGCAATGTCGTGTGTGGCAGAGGCAAAAGCGTGATGATGAACAGCATTAGCGTGATGCTGAACATGCTGATGGGGGTTGTTCCGGCCGCCATAGTCGCCTCGTCCGGCCGTGGAATGGACAGCGTCAGCAGGATGAATGCCACAGACATCAGAATCTGCATGGAAAGGGTCCACCATCTTTTGGTCTTGATGATGTCGACAAACGGGCTCCAGAAGGGTTTGATAGTCCATGGCAGATAGAGCAGGCTTGTGAACAAGGCCATTTCTCCGTTCGGTACGCCCATTTTAGTAAACATCATCACGGAGATGTTGTTTACGATAAAATATGGAATGCCTTGTGCAAAGTACAAGGTGGGTACCCATGCCCATGGCGATATGTTTTTTGTATGGTTCATGATATTGATTTATTGTGTTCTATTCGATTATTCATACAGCTTGTCAATGCTGGCACCTATATAGTAGTGCAGCAGTATTGCATCATACTTATACCTTGCTCGCCCATCACGGCTGCACCTATTTGGCAAAGTCCCACACCATGCCCCCAACCGCGCCGGTGAGGATGAAGCGTCCGGGAATGCCTTCGGAGGACAACTCCTCCTTGTCCACCACGAAGCAGAGCTGTAGAGGTGTGAAGTAGAGAGCGTACGGCGAATTTCCAGCTCCTTGCCGATGGTGAGCGTGCGCTTGGTTCCCACAATCTTCAGTTTCCAGAGGCGTCCGCTGGTTCCGCGGGCTATGGGGATAAGGTCGATGATTTGTCCGTAGTCAATGCCTGAACGTTTCAGAATGAGGGCTGAAAGCTCTTCTTGGGTATATTCCACTTTCCAGCGATAGAAGTCCGTAGTCTCCTGGTCATAGTTATTGAGTACCTGCGAGAGGATTTTCTTGTCGGTGGTGTTGCAGAATGCTTCGGGGGAGGTACGAATCCAGCGGTCCGCTTCGACTTCCTGCGTCAAATCGGGCAGTGTGGCGTGCGTTTTGCTGTCTCGTTGTTGGGCAAGATAGGGATATTTGATGTCTTCCCAGCAGTATTGGAACTCCTCGAAAGCACCGCCGCAGCATTTGGAGAAACGGGCGTCGCAAATCTTACCATCAGATGTCAGTACCTGGCCGCGGGTAGCGGAGATGGCTTGTTTCACAATATCGGTAGAGGCACGTGTAATGCCCTGGTAGCGTTGACAATGGTCGTCGGCACATACATCGAAACGTGTGTGGTCTTCTCGGTCGTACCAGCGAATCAGCTCTTCGTCGGTCTGCGTAAAGGCCGAGTAGTTAGCTTGGGCTTCGGTGATTTCCTTATTCTTTTGTATTTGTGCCAGTAGCCAGCTTCGGGAGATGACAGCGTGTGCCTTGAGCAGCTCCAGAGAAGCGGTGGCACTCATCTCGGAGGAGATGACGCTGGTCAGATAATCTTCTACATGGATGACGTTGATGCCGGTGAGCTTTCCATTCTCAACGATGATTTTGAGAGCACCCAGAAAACGCTGGTCTTCCTTGCGCTCCCAATGGAAATTGATGCCGATGGTAACGTCCAATAGTTCGAAGGCATCGGTCTGCTCGTGTTGCGGTTCAAACAGCAGTTCGTCATACCGGCGTCCATTCCAGAGAATCTTGCCTTCGTCGTAGGTCACTACCTGCTTTCCGCTGACTTCCGTTCCGTCCATGCGATACGGATTCAGCAAAACGAATTCTATCTGCGGTTCAAACAGAATGCCTACTTGTACTTTGGGCTCTTTCATAATGGTATTTCTTTAAAATTAGAGTTCTTGGATTTCAGAAGTCATATTTTTTCCCTGATACGCTTCCGTACCTTGTGGAAGTCTGTGGCAGAGAGGCATACTTCACTTAATATCTGTGCCACATCTTCCGCAGTGATTTTTAGGAAATCCTTTTCTACGGGGGTGATAAAGACACCTCCCAAGTCAACGGACGCCGGACTGCTCAATAGGTTGGCTTCTCCCTCGGCGGTGTAGCAGGTGGGACGGTGCTTCTCGCGCGGGAAGACAAAGACCACCCAACGGTCGGCCTCGTATAGGACCAGTACGTTCATCATCGGCTCGTCTTCTTCGGGTTTCACGTCCAGAGAACGGTAAATGATGTCGAACAAGTCTGCCGCGTCCTCTTTGGAGGTGGATTCAATCACAAGTGTGGCACGGGGAGCGTCGTCAAGATACCACAGTGCTGCTTTCCTATAATCGGCTATTTTCCCGGCAGTCTGTCCGCGCCAGTCCTTTTCAATAGGCATGAACCCTTTGTTTCCTGCCTGGAAATGAGCATGGTCGGGGGCGGAAGCACCACATTTGGGACCGTTGTAGAAGATGGTGTAATCCGTCAGCGCCTCGGCCAGCTCCAGCATGTCGGTGAAGCGGGTGGCTATGCGTTGAGGGGTATGTGCCAGTTCCGGTACTGTCAGGTGGCGGGGGAAGATGGGGAACGGATTCACCAGAATATTGTAGTGTCCTCCGAACGGGATACCTTTCTGTACCGGCGGCAAATTGGCCGGGCACAGAAAGCATTTCCGTTCCAGGATGGACTTGGCATCCACTTTGGCACCAGAGGAAACGATGCGTGCGGGGTTGAACTGTACCTTATAAGGTATCCCGTTTACATTCAGCTCTTTCACCCGCACACCGGAGAGGGCGGCATAGTTGTTGCGTGCCGTCTCCCAGGATGCCAATTGTCCAGTCAGAAGATGGTGTATCGTTTGATTCATATCACTTGTTTTTGTTCATCGCTATGCGTGCCTGAAGTTCCCAGGTACGGATGCGGTCTTTGTAGAGGTTGTGTCCGTTCATTTTCACGATGTCCAGTGAGGCATCGGAGTTGTCGTCCCAGCGGCGGCAGAGGTAGACCACGTCGTACACGCGTCCTATCTGGTACTGGCGGGAGAAGTTCAGTCCCAGTGCATAGTCTTCGCCATAGCTGGTATTGGGTACTTTCACTTCGCGCAGCACCGGGGTATAGAAGGCGCGCGGGGCACCCAGACCGTTGATGCGGAGGGCGTTGTTGCGTCCGTTTGCCGGAGTCCATTCCTTGTGGTCGATGATGCCCGGAGCAATCATGTTCATGTTGAAGTCCGTCATCATATAGGTGCCTACTACCATGGCGCAGTTCTGCTCGTAGAAGGCGCGGACCATGATGGCGAGTGTATTTTCGTCTTTGTATACGTCATCGCTGTCCAGCTGCACGGCAAACTTGCCGCACTTGGGGTGGTGTACCCCCATATTCCAGCAACCGCCGATGCCGAGGTCGGTACGTTCGGGGATGATATGGATGACGCGTTCGTCATCCTTGAATTCATCGATGGCCTCCGTAGTGCCGTCTGTGGAATGGTTGTCGATGATGATAAGATTATATTTAAAGTCTGTCTTCTGCATCAATACAGATTTGATGGCGTCACGGATGGTACGGATACGGTTGCGTACCGGAATGATGACGGAGGCCTCATATTCGAAGTTACCGGCAGAGAACTCAATCTTCTTGAACTCCGGTGCCAGATATCCCCCGATTTCTTTCAGATGTTCGGTACATGCCTGCTCCATCTCAATCTGGCGGTCACGGTTTTGGGGTCTACATAGTCGAAAATCTTTCGCCGCTCTTGCGGGTATCGTTTTCCACCTCGCTGTATAAGTATTCGTTGATATGTACCAAGTCTGAATGTTGGCTCAATTTCAAGCGCAGGTCGTAAAGTCCGGCGAAGTTGTAGTCAGACTTCATGTGTCCGGCGGCTTCCTTTAGTTTTTCGGTGTTGAAAAGGAGCAGGGAGCCAAAGTTGAAGTCATCCCTCAAGGAACCGAATTGGTAGTCGATTACCGGAGCGTTGCTCTGCTTGCCGTCTGCTATTTGGTAGTGGTCGGCATATACCATACCGGCGCTTGAATCTTCAAGGATGTGTATCATACGTTCCAGTGCAAACATACCCATTTCGAGCGTAGTCTCTTTGGTATAAAGCAATGTGTATTCTCCCTTGGCTGCATTAGCAATAGCTTGAGAGTTGCACTGCTGTAGGGCATGTCAACAAACAATATTTCGCAGTCCGGGAGCGATTCCAGAGTGGCATCGGTCGTGATTAACCGGATTTCTTCTATAAGTCCTGTCGCCTGTAGGCTATTCACTGTTTTTTCTACTTGTTCTTTTCCTGCGTAGGGAAGAAAGCAACTGATTTTATTCATGATATATCTTTTAATTTTTAATTCTCAATTTTTAATTCTCAGAAGTCCCACTTCCCCGCTGGTTGCCGTGAATAGAACTTCGTGGCCGTTCAACGGAACTACGGTACTGATGAGTGAATTTCCTATTTTATGTTTCCACAGTACTTTGCCTGTTTTTCCTTCCAGTGCGAAGATAAGTCCTTCTTTGGTACTGCCAAACATTACCCCCTCTTTTTCCACTTGCATGGAGGGGGCATGCTCATAACCGAAACCTACATTGGTTGCCCACAACTCCCGCGGAGTATCTCCTTGAGCTGCATAGCAAACAATGCTGTCGTTCATCGTTTTGCTATAGATACGTTCACCGTCTTCGGAAAGTCCGATGGTCTCGCGCACCATGGGCTGGAAGGTGCGCCACACGGTATTGCCCGTATGGATGTCTATAGCGGTCATGGCGCGTTGCGGGTCGGTAATGAATACTTTACCGTCGGCAGCTACCGGCCATACGGCGGCAGGAGAGAAGTGCATGCAGGTCAGTCCGCCCGTCCATTTCCACAACTCACGTCCGTCAGTCTTGTTCAGGGCATACAGTGTATTGTCCCATGCGCCGAAGATGACCTTGTCTTCCGTCACCAACGGCTTGGTTTCGATGTAGCCCTTCACGCCGGTGTAGGCCCAGATTACTTTTCCCGTATGGATGTCTATGGCGCGGAAAGTGGCATCACTGGCACCGATGTAGGCGGTACCGTCTGCGATGGTCACGGCTCCGAGTACCGGTTCGGCAGCTTTTACCGTCCAGAGCAGGCTGCCGTCTTTGGCGTTCAATCCGTAGATGTGGCGGTCAGCAGACCCGAATACAACGATACCTTCGCTTACGGCCGGAGTACCGACAATGCGCTTGCCGGATTCAAAGCTCCATAGCTTTTTGCCGTTTTTCAGGGTGTAGGCTGTCAGCCGTCCCATATCGTCTCCTACGAACACTTTATCTTTTTCTACGGCGGAAGAGCAGTAAATGCCTGCGCCCGTCTGCACCATCCATTGCTCCTTTACTTGCGGATATTCCTTGTTGACCGAGAAGTCGGGATATTTCTCTGCCTTTCCGTTGCGGTCGTAATACTGCTTAGTCAGCGAGAATGCTGTCCACTGCTTCTTGGGCTCGCCGATACGTTGCGTGTATACCCGGATGGAATCCCCGGTTACTTCATAGATGCCATAACCCTGTTTCCCTTCTTTGTCGCGCAGGTTGCTGCGCATCAGTACGCCCGGAATGCCGTCATAACGTAAATCCCGGTTGCTGTGGTAGTGTCCGCCGATAAACAAGCGCACGTTGTAGGGGCGGACGGCATCCGTCACCTCATACCAGTTGTCCACATCACCTTCCATTAGCGGATAGTGGGTGACAAGTATCACCGGTTTGTCTTTGCCGTTTTTCTCCATTTCTTCCGTCATCCAACGGATGTCTTGCGGCACTACATGCCCGTAGGCCATACGCATCAGCGGACCGGAGTTGAAACCGAGGAAAAGGAATCCCTTGTGCTCGAACTCGAAGCGTTCGCCGCCAAAGATTTCTCCGAAAGCGGTGCAGCCGGAGTCGCTCCATTTCGTTTCATGGTTGCCAAGGGCTACGTGTAGGGTACTTTCAGCAAGTCAAGGCACGATTTCACTTTTTCCATGGTGGCACGGTCGCCTTCTTCGGTCAGGTCGCCCGTCACCAGGACAAAGTCGATACTGTCGGTGGCATTAATCTGTGCTATGGAACGCAGCAAGTCCTCAGTGGGATTCGGATTGTTCGGGGTCAGATGAATGTCTGTCAGTTGGGCAAAACGGAATGTCCCTTGCTGTGCCTGCATCCCCAGGGGGAGCAGGCAAGCCATCAGGACAATTATTAACAGTCTTCTGTTCATAGATGATGATTGGTTGATATTATTTGTTGTCGTTGAAGAATGTCAGCACAGCATTCATGAGTGCCTCTCTTTCAGAATCAGTACGTATGGATTCAAAAGGGAATCCCAATACAAAAGTCTTGTAGTCGCCCTGGTAGGCCACACCGGCACTCAGGTTGTTTTCAGAATACCGCATTACGGTGTGTGCATCTTTGGTTGCCGGTTCAATGGCGTCCGGTGATTCCACCACATACGAATCGGCATTCAGCTCATTGTGATAGGTATAGTTTCCTGAAAGGGCGGGGAACGGAGAAGCTACGCTTTTCACCTTACCCATTGTAGCCGCTTGTCCCACACGCCACTTATATTTCAGTACTTCCATCGCAAATTTCTTGTCGGCTTCGTCGGCAGTTGCAAGGCGGTTGTCCCATAAATCCGTTCCTACAAAAGCGCCCGAAACAAAGATATTTCCACCTTGCTTACAATAAGCCACAATAGCCTCCTGCATCGGTTTGCTGAAAGTCTTGAACTCCAACGGTTTTACGCCTCCCCGTCCCATCTTGGTCTGGCATTGCTTCCCAAGTATCAAGTCCACATACCTATACTCCCTCATATCCACTGGAGTATTCTTCTCTCCCTTTCCTACGGGGGAGAGACTTTCATTACTAACCGATACAAACGAATATCCCGCTTTCAGGATAGCGGCACCATGTATGGCAGGATAATCGAACGTATTTCCTGCAATCACTTGAGTTTCGTAGTTCCCATAGCTGTCGCCGAAACCGGAGGCATCGTCGTCCATCCAGGGAATGGAACGGCGGTATTCCTTCATCTTGCCAATGTAGCTGATGTCCCGGATATAGGGGACCCCGTGGTCCTGCTCATCCAGAAATCCGGCAAGGAGGGTGTCGGCGGGGGTGGGTGCCGTAAAGTCGGCAGGGGCACTGATACGGTCGAATCCGTTTATCACCAATACGGTACCTTTGGAATTGAACGCCCGTCCGGCAGAAAGAATTTCGGAAGGGAAACTTTCACCGCCCTTGTTGACAGCGGTAACCTTGTAGCTGCACACCATGCCGGCGGGGAGTGTGGTGCGGTAACTGTTGCCGTCCACCAATACTCCGTTGTCGAAATCTCCGTCGCCGATGCGGGTATAGACAATGTATTTCTCTGCTATGGCAGTCGGTTCCAACGCATCCGCTACGGGTCGCCAGGTCAGTTCCACTTCATTTTCACCGGTCATGCGCAGGGCCATGTGGTCTACCGGTAGCGGTTGCACTACATAATCCATGTGGTATTGTGAGCAGAGGAACTGCAACATACCTTTATAGATGGCGCGGCTTACGGTGAAACGGAAACGTGGGTCCAGTCCGTAGCGCATGTCTGCAAAGTTTTGATGGGAAAGCAGTTCGAGCAGCATGGTAGGTACGCGGGGTACACGGGCCTCATAGTAAGATTGGTTCCATTTGCCACGGCGTGTCCATTGAGGTTCGTAGAGGGTACGCACGTCACGCACGATGTTGGACTGAATCAAGTCTGTCAGGTCGTGGCTCAGATAGCGTGATGCTCCGTTAGCGAACTTCTCATTGTAGGCGTTGGTATAGTAGATGCCGAGTGTCCCGATGATGGAATCGTTCAGTGTAGTTCCTGCATCGGAGTGGAAGCGAAGGCCATGTTGACGGGGATGTTCAGCCCTCTCTCCGTCGGATTCACGGCAGAGCCTCCGGAAAGGTAGTTCACCCAGATACCACGGCATTTGTAGTCGTCGGTATAGTCGTTCTTTCCGTTGCTTTCTGAATATACGCTGTCCGGTATGCCTGCCCATTGCAGCCAGTAGCGGGCGGCTTCGCAGAAACGGGGATAGTTAGATAGTTGATAATTGATAGTGGACAATGGAGAATAGGTTACACGGTCTTGGATGTTGCCTGTATGGGTGTTTTGCAGGTTGCGGGTGTCGGAGCTTTTCAGGTTTTCCGTAGCGCCCTCGTTGGAGATGCGGCGGGCGATGTTCCCCATACCGCCGCCAATCTTCACGGCGTCGGCGGTGATGATTCTTCCTACTTTGGAGGAAAGGTTGCTCAGAACGACTTTGCATTCATTGTTCCGACCGGCATTGAAGCCGAAGGTGCCGAGGTAAATCCAGGTGCCGCCTCCCATTTGCTGGTTTACCTTGAACTGCGTGGTGCCGCCTTTGTGATAGACGGTGTAAAGGGCATCGTCCGCGCTGTTTGGCAAGGTTTGGTAAGAGACGTATACGGCGTATTGTCCGGTCGAAGGGATTTCGGGAATCCATTCGGCGGTGCTTGCGTTTCCTTTCTTGATGGTTTCTATAGCGCGGTAAGTGCCTTCCTTGAAAGGATTCTCAAAGTCTATGTATTGGGGGCGCAGGTGGGCGAAGCCTTGTCCTGCTCCCTGGCTCCAGAGCTTGTCACCGGAATTTTCTGTATAGACGGAACGGCCGGTCAGGCAACCGTCATTGTCTACGATGACTTCTGCCGTCTGGCAATCGCGTTCGCGGGGAAGCAGCACGTTGGCACCGGCATTTTCCAGCATCGGCACGAGGAAAGGCAATACGTAGCTTTGGGTGTAGAGGTCTTCCACGGTCTGGAAGATACGTGCACGCTGCCATTCCCAACGGTCGAGTTTCGGCTCGTAGTACCAGCCGTGGCTTTGCCATAGGGCGATGTGCCGGTTCTGCAAGCCGTTGGTAGGGGTGTAGGGGCGGAAATGTCGGTAACTAAAGGCTTGGAAGCGACGGGATTGAATGTCTTCGTCTTTTTGTCTTTTTTACTACGCAGGACTTGGGGAACCAGTTCTTCGATGCTGCGCTTGTTGGTACGGATTTGCAGCTTGTATTTGGTAAACTCCGCCGGTAGCAGGGCACTTACGCCCTGGTATATTTCGGCTACATTGTCCTCGCGGAAAGGAATATAGGCACAGTTCATGTTGGCAAACAGTTGCAGCGTATTTCCTTCCACGGCCACTGAGTCGATGCTGATACGTCCTACGGAAACTTCTTTCCGTGCGGTGGTATCCAGGAATTTCCCGATTTCCTGGCGGACATCCGTCGGAAGTTCTTGCGCACCTCCCCATTGGGGGAAGAGGGAGGCGGCAAGCAAACTTAGTAAAAACTGACGTCTTACGTTCATAGATGATGTATTAAGTTAATTGTTCTTTTTATCTTTCCTAATCAACAGACAGAGACCGATGAAAGTGAACAGTGCATTGAAAATCAGCAACTCGTAGCTGAATTGATAACCTCCGAACCAGGCTTCGGAATTTTTCTGCAGAATGAAGCAGAGAACCGGGGAGGCGATGGCAACCAGCGGGATGTACTTGTCACGCACTTGTTGTTTCATGAAGATGCCGAAAGCAAACAGACCCAAGATAGGACCGTAGGTATAGCTTGCCAGGATATATACAGCATCGATGACACTGGTGTTGTTCAGAAGATTGAATACGAAAATGGTGATTCCCATAACAACCGCCATGCCGATGTGCACTTTCTTGCGCATCTTCACAACCGTCTCTTCCGACTTGCCTTTCGTTCCCAGAATGTCTACGGTGAAGGAAGTGGTCAGCGCGGTGAGTGCCGAGCCTGCGGCTGAATAGGCAGAAGAAATCAGGCCGATGATGAACAGTATGCCCACAATGGCAGGGAAATAGTTGCCGGTGGCAATCAGCGGGAACAGTTCGTCACTCTTCTCCACCGCAATCTGCTGGTTGGCGGCAAAGATGTAGAGCAGCACGCCCAGCATCAGGAAAAGCAGGATGACGAAGAACTGCGAAATGACACTGGTAATCATGTTCTTCTGTGAGTCCTTGAAGTTCTTGCAGCTCAGGTTGCGCTGCATCATGTCTTGATCCAGCCCGGTCATGGCAATCATGGTGAAGGCACCGGCGAGGAACTGCTTGAAGAAGTACTGCTTGCTGTTCACATCGTCGAAGAAGAAGATGCGGGACATGTCACTGTCGGCAATGGTGCTTACCATACCGGTAAATGACAGATTGAGGTCGGAAGCGATATACCAGATGCAGAGTACGACCGACACCACCAAGCAGAATGTCTTCAGAGAGTCTGTCCAGATAAGAGACTTTACGCCACCCTGGAAAGTGTACAACCAGACCAGTGCCACCGTGATGGCCACGTTCAGCAGGAAAGGCAGTCCGAAAGGTTCGAATACCAGCAGTTGCAGCGTCAGGCATACGAGGAACAGACGGACAGCGGCACCGAGCATTTTGGAGATGAAGAAGAACCAGGCACCCGTGCGGTAGGAAGACATGCCGAAACGGTTCTCCAGATATTCGTAGATGGATACCAGGTTCATTTTGTAGAATAGCGGTACCAGCAGATAGGCTATGATGAGCTGTCCGGCAATGAAGCCCAACACCATTTGCAGATAGCCGAAGCTGCTGGCGGCAACCATGCCGGGTACAGATACATAGGTCACACCTGAAATGGCGGAACCGACCATGGCGAACGCCACGACATACCAGGATGACTTGCGGTTACCTACAAAGAAGCCGGCGTTGTCTGCCTTCCTTCCTGCAATATAGGATACCGTGAACAGTATCGCGAAGTAGGCGGCTATGGTGATGATTACGGATAGTGGAGTCATGAGGTTATTTACGATTTTATGATTTACGATTTTATGATTTACGATTTACGATTGAAATTACTTCTTTTGATGATATGTACGACTTTGATTATCCTATGTAGCTCTGACGTTCTCTTCCAATTCACGTTCATTTTTTTATCGTAAATCGTAAATCGTCAAATCGTACATCCCTTTATTCTTCGTAGAGCAGATAGGGCTTGCGCTGTACCTTGAATTTCTCTACGTCGTCTTTCCATCTTGCCTTGATTTCTTCGGCGCTCTTCCCTTCCTTTATCATTTTGCGCACGTAGTCGGTGCCTATCAACAGTTCGAAGAAGGAACGGAAGAAGTGATCGTCCATGTTCAGATTCCGGTAAGCGTCTATCACGTAACTCAAGTCAATACCGCGTTTCCAGATTTCCTCGTCGCTCATGTTGCTCAGGTTCACGCCGTGGCAAAGCTTGCCCAGCTGGGGCGGATTCTTGGCTCCGGGAACACTGCGCGGGGTGAAGCTGTAGCTGTAGCCCGTCATGTTGGGATGCCCGTAGACCTGGAAGGGGAGGTCGGTTCCTCTTCCCAGACTGACCGGAGTGGCCTCGAAATAGCAGGTCGAGGGGTACAGATAGATGGACTTCATGTTCGGCAGATTGGGGGACGGGGGAATCGGCAGCTTGTATAGTGTCTGGTGCGTATAGTTCTTGCAGGGAATGACGGTCAGGTCGCAAGTGCGTGACGCCGGCAACCAGCGTTCGCCGTTTACCATCAGGCCCAGTTCGCCCAGCGTCATGCCGTGCACCACGGGAATCGGCAGCCAACCTACACCGGATTTATATTTCATGTCCAGTATCGGGCCGTCCACGTAGTGTCCGTTCGGATTGGGGCGGTCCAGTATCAGCACCTTGCGGTTGTATTCTGCACAAGCGTCCATCAGCCGGCACATAGAGGCATAATAAGTATAGAATCTCAGGCCTACATCCTGGATGTCTACCACAAGGATATCGAACTTGCGCATGGATGCTTCGCTTGGTTTTCCGGATTTCCCGTCGTACAGCGAGAGGATAGGTACTCCGGTCTTCTTGTCTACCGAGCTGGACACGTGTTCGCCTGCGTCGGCATCTCCTCTGAAACCGTGTTCAGGGGAGAAAATGGCTACTACATTGAACTTGTTTTCCAGCAGAATATCCAACAGATGCTTGTCTCCTATCATTCCTGTATGATTGGAGAATATGGCAATTCGTTTATCTTTTAGGATTGGAAAATACTCGGAAGTCTGTTCATCACCTAAAATAATTCGTTCTTCTTGTGCCCGGCACAGTAAAGAACTACATAGCACAAAGGCTAAAAGCAGCAGTTTCTTCATAATAGTATTATTAAGGAGGACGTTGTTTGCAACAAAGATACGTTTTATTTTAATATCAAAAACACTTATTTGGGTATTTTTAGTATTATCAATCATAATTTGCAAATAGTCAACTGTTCACCTTATTAATAATGGTTGAACTGCATCAACTGCGTACGGAAATACTTTTTATAAAAGAGTGGGGCCAAGTTTGCCCTCACTTTGGTACAATCGGTGGGAGTGCCGGCTCATTCTTCTATTCTTACCAGATGATAAAGTGTTCCCCGGTTCGATTTCTTGTTGAGGATGTCCAGCTTGCGGAGCGTGCGCCCGAAAGCTGCTATCCGGTTGATGGCCAACTTATCCCTCGTTTTCTGTTGCAGGTCGTTGAAAATCTGCATGGCTGTGAGCCATTCGCCTTCTTCGCTCTCCTCCGCGCCACGGAAATGGCAAAGGAAAAGTTCTTCCAATGGGTCTACCCGCTCGAATTCCCGGTTGTACTCCTTTACGATTGCTTCGTCAGTGTCGTCCAGCCAGTAGCGTTCACCCTTCATGATGTCGTGCATGGCTTGGGCATAGAGCTGGCGATAATTGATAGTGACGTTTGTCTGGATAGGGCCGGTCACTTCGATGCAAATGAAACGGCGGCTTCCCGACGGGTCGGTCAGCAGGTCTTTCAGATTGCTGGTCCCGATGAAGGAGGCATAGCGGCGCATTTCCTGAATAGTGCTACCGTAGGGCTTTCGCAGGTTGGCAACCGGTTTTTGCAGGAGGTGCTTCAAGAAGCCTTGCTGATTGGCGTTTATCTGGTCGAATTCGTCGATGTTAATCAGAAAAAAGCGGCCAAGGCTGCGCTCCGCTTCCTGCTTGCTCTTGAAGTCGATACTGTCGGTGTAGCCGAAACGCAGCTCCGGTGGCAATAGGATGCGGCAGAAAGTACTTTTGCGGTAACCTTGCGGACCTACGAGCAGGGGCGAGGTGTTGTTGCCGTGCTGTTTGTCGATTCCCCGCCAATGTGCCACCATGCCAAGAAACCACCGGTAGAACAGTTCCCTCCAGTGGGGATTGTGGCAGGGCACGAGGTCGGCCAATGCGCGGATGCGGTCTTTGCCGTCCCAGCGTCCGGTGTTATAGAGATATTCTTCGATGGGGTTGTATAGCGGCACGTAGTCCGAAGACAGGAAGCGGGTGATGTCGCGGTCCCACACACGTACTCCCTCTTTCAGTACCTTCATGGCGATGCTGCTGCGTACGCGCTGGTCGGCAGGCTGGAAGTAGAAGTGGATGGAGTCGCGCTGCCGGTATTCCAAGTCGCCAAGCACGGTGTTGTAGCGGAATTCGTAGCGGCGTTTCATGAACTCCTCCAGCCGGAAAGCAGTTTCCTGGTCTTTGTTCAGGCTGCTGCGGGTGCCGAAGCCTTTCAATTCCCCGTAAAGGTTATGCAGCGTCAGGCGTACAAGGGGTTCGTCTGCCTCCCGGTAGTAGTGCATCAGTGTCTGGCGCACCGCTTCTTCTTCAGGAATGCCGGCTTTGAAGCAATGTTCGGCAAGGCGGGACAGCAGCGGGCGCAGGTCGTCGCCCCGTCGCCAGTTGTCCAAATCGCGGAAGGCGCGGTCGAGGGCAGCCTCGAAGAGCAGGTTGCATGTGTCCGCCACTTCGTAGCCGGGAGTCATTCTCAGCAACGGATTGCTTTCCTGCTGTTTCCGTTGGCGGTAGTTGTCTTCCGAGGGCAGGGCGCAGGGCTGTTCCAGGCAGAAGGCCACGGCAGTGGGGCTATAATAGGGCTGTTCGTCCACGGTCATCCGGCAGCTTTGTAGGAGTGAAGGAGCCGGAGGGTGATGGGGAAAGGGAGAAGGGTTGGTAGCACTTCACTGCCAGGCGGTAGGCGTGGGCGTGGAATAAGGCGATATCGTCTTCATTCTTTGGAAGCCTCCGTCGGGCAGGGTGAAGCGTACCCATATTTTGGCGCTTCGTCCGCTGGAGCCACAGAAGGCGGCAAAGGTTTGCGGCAGCAGGGCGGCTTGTTGTTTCACCAGTTCGGCTTCGGCCACCCCGGCCAGGTTGTTTACTTCCAGTAGTACCAGCGTTGTAAGTCTTTATCCGGTGTTCTCCTGCTTTGGTGCGGGTCATTTCTACGGCGGGATAGAGACGCGGCAGTCTGTCGATATGCTCATATCGGGCGTGGTCCTTTCAAATGCGGGATGATGCTACGCAGCTCCGTAATGTATCCGGTCTTGTTCTCGGTTTTCAGCTTTTCCATCAACATGTCCGTTTCTTGTGTGCTGACGGCCTCTTTTCCGCTTTCGCGTTCCTCTCTGATCAGTGTGATTTTCATTCTTTATCGTGTATGTAATATTCTTGTAAAGATACGCCGGGAAAGGGGTGGATACAAGCTTTTCAAGGATTATTTTCCGATTGGCTTCTTTTTTGGGGTGGAATGTCTATATGTTTCTTTTATAAAAGGTGTTCGTTTCTTTGCTTATCCCCATAGTTTTGTCTACTTTTACACCAGAGTTTATGAACAGTCCACTAAAGTGGTCTTTCTTGTTCATATTAGTGAACGGAGCAGCTCACTACAGTGAACGGTTCTGCTCACGGGCTGGGCTGTGATATAACCTTGGTACTTCAACAGACTGCGTACGTACTTCGCACGTGTTCCGTGCAGTGCTTTATCGTATAATGTAACCCTTTAACGCAGTTTGAACTATGGCTATTTTGTTTGATTGGTACGAGAATCCGGACTCGTACGACAAATCTCCGGAAGATAAAATCCTTCATCCCCGTCTCCGCCTAAATGGGAGCAGGTCTACCGATGAATTGCGGCGGGACATCCAGGCACGTTGCTCATTGACAGAAACCGATGTGACGGCTGTGCTTGATGCTGTGTCGCACGTCATGGGCAGGGAACTTGCCGAAGGAAGGCAGGTGCATCTCGACGGCATCGGCTACTTTCGCGTGTCGCTCACCACGATCGAACCGGTAGTGGCTGCTACCAAGCGTAAGTTGACGAAGGTGAAGATGGCGGGTGTGAAATTTCGTGCCGACCAAAAACTGAAAAATGAAATTGGTACCATCAAGGCAAAGGCTTTGAAGGCAAACGAGCATTCGGCTAAACTGACGGATAAAGAGATAGACCGTCGGCTGACCAACTATTTCGCCACTCGCCCTTTTATGACACGGAATGACTTTCAAAGCGTTTGCGGCATGATGCGTACTACTGCCATGCGGCATATCCGTCGGCTGCGCACCGAAGGAAAGTTGAAGAATGAGGGAACAATGCTGCAACCGATTTATGTACCCGTTTCAGGATATTACGGTAAGAATGAGTGACTTATAACTTTGAACGAAGAAATCTTGTGGTGAGGGCAATTTTGCCCTCACTTTTTAAATTTGCTCTCACCCACCTCTTGAATGCCGATGAATAGGGCGATGCGTGCGAAAGGTGAGGGTGGTGAGGGTGGATGTGTGAAATTTAGTTTAGTTTGATGGGCGGCTGAATATGGGTATTCCCATACGGTGTATATGTTCCAAAAGGTCGGCATTCTTTAATTTGCCATAGATGGAAAGGTCTACGCTGTAAGGCAAAAGCAGGTCGTCTATTTCATCGGAAAGGCTACTTAAAGTATTATACGTAAGTCTGTCTCCCATCAGCGTGATGTCTATGTCGGAAAAAGGCTTGAAATTTCCTTTGGCTCGTGAGCCGTACAAAACAGCCTGCTCTATTTCTTCATGTTTCCGGAAGAGATTGCATAGCTTTTCCAGTTCATTGTCGGTCAATCCGTACATAGCTCAATCGAATAAGGATGGTGTATTCAAGGATTGCATTTTCTCTTCAGAGACTACATCGTTGTCATGATTGTGCGATGTCAGATTTCGGGCTTCTATAGTCTCCGTCCATTGCTTGTCATCAATCAATCCCATTTCAAGGGCTTTGCGTATGGCATCACGGGAGCTGCGGATGTCGGTATACCCCTGATATTCTGCATAGTCCTTCATCACTTTCCAGGCCAGTTCGTGGGTATATTCAAAACGCTGTATCCATCGTATGTCTTGCTGTACCATGATAGCTGTCTGTTTTTAAGTAAGCAAATATAAGCTTCTTTTGTGTAACGAGCAAATGGATGGGGGCTTTTTCGTGAAAGCTGTCTGGGGCTATTTTGGAGAAAGGCTGTTTTTAGGTGTGGAATAAGTTCCTGAATTTGTTGAGCCGATGTCGAAATAGTTATATATGTATGTTCTGGTTCCACATGCATTTATGAAATCAACCGTTACGCAAACTCGTTCAATTTCATGACTGTTCCGACTGCTGAAAGTAGTGAAATAATATCCTTGCATGTCTACCTCCCAATCGCAGTCAACACTCCAATGAAAATCATGCGCACCTTCAGGAATAGGATTCAATCCGCATTCACCTCCGCTTTGTGACAGATAGCCATATATAATGTCATGGTCATTTTCTTGTATTCCTGATACATTGAAAGTAATTGGTTTGGAAAACTGAACAGTGTATTCCTTTGTGTGTACTATTGCGGTTAAGGTCGTATAAATGGAACTGCCTCCGGGTGTCCCTAAATTATTCAGGGTGATAGCAGGTGATGCCTGATTTAATTGCGAATATAAATCGTTGCCAACAATCCAATCCACTGTTGCTTTTGTGGGAAAATTCTTGATACTGAATGTCCCGTTGTCACAGATTACGTCAGGGCCAATCAGTTGCATTGATGTCTTAGATACACTCAAAGGTAGCTCATTGGTAAAATTATCGGTTTGATTTTTATATTTGTAGCTCACTTTGACACTTGCGTTACCGGGTTGTGTCGGTACGATTGTTACCGTAGAGCTGTTCTGACCACTTACTATCTTAATATTCTTCCCGGTCCAATAAAATGTATGTGCCTTGCTGTCATTGATGGAATATATGTATTCTTTATATTGTTCAATATTTCTGTAGCCATCTATTTGAGGACCCATATTGGGAAAACTGATATTGCTTTTCCGAGCCATGAAATACTCTTTTGCTCCGATAGAATTTATGTAGAAATCATGGACTTCTACTCCGACATCGCTGTTCTTGAAGGCTTGCTTTGATTTCAAATTTATTTGGAATCTACTTTGTGTGACAGATGCACTTTGAGAGACTTCAGCGAATAGATTTTTATCGTAAGTCCACTTTATGCCCGTATCTTTGTTTATGGAATAATTGCACCAAAGTGTTATCGTATCTCCCAATTCAAATGTTGAAGGGGCATTGATTGGCATAGGTTTCATTTTGACATTGATGTTTCTTAGATCTGCGGTAAGTTCGATTGTACTTTTTTCAGGACGTACCATCAGGGTAGAATTACTACCTGCTTTAGTCCATAATACATTTATTGGAAAATGGTTTTTTCCTGCTGGAATTTGGGTTACCCATGTACTCTCGAATCGTTCTTGGTAGTTTGTTTTGAATCGTGCTTCTCCACCGACTGCTGAAATTCTTATACCTACAGATTGTTTTTGTATAGGAATACTTAAATCATAAGTGTAGTAACCATCACTAACATAGGGGTTCATTTCGCCCGTAATAGTACCGCTTATGTAGGAAGCACGTGTTGTGACATCAGAATAGAAATCCTTATCTTGTAACTCGTCTGTTTGTTCTTCTTTGTTGCAACTACTATTGATGAAGCAGATTAGTAGTACGAAAAATATGTTCTTCTTTTTCATGATATGTTTCTTGTTAGTATGTTATGAACGAAGGGAAAGTATATGATATTGATTTATGGTTCCTTTTAGAAGGTGCTATTCGTGTTTCTATACACCTTTTAAAGGGAATAACAAAAGCGTCCATACATTTGTATTTAGATACATGGAATGTATGAACGCTTTAATTAAATCCAAACGAGGTACAGCGCGATATGCTGTTTTTAGTTGATTACCAACCCGGATTCTGCTTCATGTTTTTATTCAGGGTCAACTGTGTAGTTGGAATCGGGTAGAAATAATGTTTGGCTTCATAAGTACGGATTTGTGCATCGGAGGCATCTATATATCCGTTCTTGGTCGCTTCTTCACAGTCAGGCACATTGCTTACGTTGGCGCCCAACATGGTGTTCGGGTACTTGGTTGAATCCAATTTGTCGAGCTGGTGCCAACGGATTAAATCCCAATATCGGTACCAGTTATCCATAATCAGTTCGCAACGGCGACAGCGGCGTATCTCCCAAATCAGATTGCTTACTCCCATATTATTGGCAGGATCGGCATCTGGAGTAGTTGTCATAGCCGGCAGGCCGGCACGAGCCTGAAGCTTGTTTATGGAGTTGTTGAGATCGTCTTGTGTGAGAGAACCCATTTCGGCTTTGGCTTCTGCAAAGTTCAGATAAATAACTGAAATCCAATAGAGCGGGCAGTCGGTGTATTGGTAGCCGATGTTGTTTCGGTCGCTAACACTCAATTCTTCGGGGTTATCATACTTGGCGATGCCATAACCGGTCGATGTGGTGAAGGCTGCTACACCGGCACGGCTGTAGGCGTGGCCTCTGAAAGAAAGTACCGGGTCAAGAATTTCGGACAGGCGCTTGTCGCGTACGGCCAAAACCTCTCTTATAGAGTAATTTTTGTCTGCATCCAATACGGCTGCATCGTCCTTGTTTTTCGAGGTTGTTGCCAACGGTTTTCCATCAAGGAAAAGGAAACTGTCGAATGCGTCCTTTGAAATGCCGTGCGTACCACTTGTATTGATTGTGTAGTCAATGGTGGAGTGCCTTAACGAACTTTGTGCATAAGGCTTGTAGAAAATCATTTCCGGATTGCTTGCCAGGCTGACAGAATTATAGTTGGCTTTGTAACTGTTACTTAGAGAGTAGTTTTTGGCCATAAGATATTCGCAGGCTGATACACATTCTTGCAAGTATTTGTTGGCGCGGCTCTCATCAGCGGCTTTGCCATTCTCTGCTTGAGTGCGATATTTGCAGTATGTACCTTCATATAAGGTGATGTCTGCTTTCATGGCATATGCCATGTCGGTGCTGAAACGTTGCCGATTGCTGTTTGCGGTAATGTGTTCGCACGCATAATTGATGTCTGCCAGCACATGGTCCATCACTTCATCCCGGTCGGTGCGTGGTCCGTAGAGGCTTCGTTGTCGGCTGGGTCGATAACTTTGTCTATCCATTGAACATCGCCGTACATACGGACCAACTGATAGTATTCCCACGCACGGTTCATGCGTGCAAGACCTTCATAGTGGGCCTTTGTTGCTTCATCAAGAGAGGAAGACTGTACACCGGCAATGATATAGTTGGCGCGTCGGATTTCTGTGAAAGGGGCTGACCAGTTTGTGGAAGATGCGACCACGTTAGTGTAAGTCCAGTTATGGCTTTCTGCATCTACCTGGTCATCGCTTATTGTTTTGAAGTAGAACCATCCTCCACTGGCTCCGTTGCCAAAGCCGGTAAAGTTGTTATAAAAAGTATTGCACTGATTATCCAAATTATCGGTGTTGCTCCAGTATGCCGGAGTATTCGTGAAGGTATCCAAGGGGGATTTGTCCAGCAAATCGTTGCAACCGGTTAACATCGCCAGCGCTGTGACCCCATATATAAATAATTTCTTCATTGTTCTTAAGTTTTTGAGGTTGTTATAATGTTACCTGGACTCCAAATGAGAATGTGCGTGTAATAGGAGCTATACGTCCCCATCCACCAGCTGTAAGTCCATTGCCTGTACTGATTTCGGGGTCGACTGGAAGGTCATTCCCTTTGTGGAGCAGAAAGAGGTTGCTGCCACTGAAGTAGATACGTGCTTTCTCAATGTAGGCTTTGCGTGTCCACTCTTTCGGAAGGGTATATCCCACAGTTACGTTCTTCAGACGAAGATAGGACATGTCTGTCAAATAGCGGGATTGGGGATAGTAGTTGTTGCAGCCGTTAGCTATACCGGATACGGTACCTCCACTATTATTTGTACCACGATAAAGACGTGGATAACGGTTGCCTTGATTTACCTCATAACCGGTAATGGCGGTATAGTCTGAATTCCAAAGCACTTTGTTATAGCTTGTTTGGTGGGAATAGATGGCTACGTCGGCATGTACCATGGCGGGAAGGTTTAGGGAAGAAGTCGTCCAGTCCTCACGTTTGCCTACACCTTGGAAGTAGAGGTCAAGGTCGATACCTTTCCACGCTCCGCCTAAATGGAAGCTGTATTCGTAGCGTGGCATAGAGTTTCCGATGACTTTCAAATCGCCGTGGTCGTCTGCTGTGCCTTTTCCACCGTCAATCTTGCCATTGCCGTCCAAATCCTTGAACTTGACGTCTCCCGGGCCGTAATGGAAATTACCGGATTCCAGTCCTGCCTGGCTTGCAATGCCGTTTGCATAATTCCATGAGCCGTCTGCATTTTGGCTGGTGAAGTCTTTTTCCTCGAAGTAACGGTCGGTTTCAAAACCGAAAATGTCACCGTAGGTTTTACCGGTGTAATAGGTGCTGAGCAGTTTGGAATCATTGTCCACTTTGTTACTTTAGTCTTGGAGTCACCGATGTTGAAGTTGGCATATACGTCGAAGTCGCCGAAGGTATGGCGCCAGTTCAAGTTCAACTCCCATCACGTGTACGTAAGGTACCGGCATTTTCATAAGGAGCAGAAGCACCCAGAGTGTTCGGCAATACTTGTGCCGGTGCCAGCATGTCACGATTCTCACGTTGGAACCAGTCGAAACCTATAGTCAGTTCGTCATTCAAGAGACCCAGGTCAAGACCTATATTGAGGGTGCGGATACGCTCCCAGGTCAAAGTACTTGATACCAAATCCGGCATGTTATACATGGTCAGGAGATTAGCGTTGGCATTATTGTTTTCAATCCAATAGATATAGCCGGTACTTTTATTGTTCAACCGTTGGCTTATTAATTGTTCGAACATGTAGTCGCCCACAGCCTCGTTGCCGATTTCGCCAAAAGAAGCACGCAACTTACCATTGCTGACAATATGTTTCAGTGGGGCGAAGTAGGCTTCTTCGGAGAAGCGGTAGCCGATGGATGCAGAAGGGAAGAAGGCCCACTGGTCGGTATGGGGGAAACGGGAAGAACCGTCGTAACGTCCGTTCAGTTCCAATAAATAAATGCCTTTGTAGTCATAATTGATACGGCCGAAATAACCGGCAGAAGCGCGGGATGTATGATTCCAACTCAAATCTTGTCCATCCTTGCCAGCCATATTCAGTTCGGGGTATCCCTCTTGATCGTACATCACATTGCGGGTACCATACAGATATTTGTATTCCTCTTCTTCTGCGTTGACACCTGCCATTACATTCAGGTTGTGTTTTTTGGCAAATGTTTTGGTATAGTTTACGTATGCGTTGGCCGTCCATGTGTTCTGTTTGGAAAAGTCTCTCCAGATACCGCTATTGCCTTTAGTGACGATGTAAGAGGGTACCGGTTTCCCGCTCCAATTGATGCCGTAAACGGAGTTGTCCTGCGAACCGCTGTTCATATTCTGAATGGCATATGTAAAGTCTGCATTAAGGGTCAGTCCTTTAACGATTTCAGCTTTCAAGAAGGTGTTCATACGGGTCAGGTCTGTTGTCACTTCACGATCGGCAGCTTGCTTCTGCATGGCCATGACGCGTGTGTCATAGCCGTCGATTGTGCCCGAAGGAATGAAATAAGAACCCCAACGCCACAAATATTGGTAGGTGTTGGCCCATGTGTCCGGGCGTTTATAGTTCTTACGACTATAGTTGATGCGTGCACCCACCTGTAGCCAGTCGTAAACATTAGTGGTGACATTGACTGAGGCATTGTACTTTTTTAGTTCGTCCGGGTGAATCTTCATCTGTCCTTGCTTTTCGTTGTAGCCGAAAGATAGGTAGTAATTGGTCTTACCAGATGTTCCTTGTATAGAAACATTGTGGCTCATGGAAGGAGCAGCTTTGTTGAAGTAGATGTCCTGTACATCCCAGTCAGCATAATAAAAAGGAGTGCCGTCCAATACGATATAGTCACCCACGTTACTATCGCTTTGGTAGAGGTTCATAGGACGGTAGCCGGTCTTGCCGCCGTTCTGTTGCTGCCACTTTTCGGCGTAAGGTAACAATTTGTCGAAATACATACCGAACAATTCAGGCATACCGGCACCACCGTTCATACTGGCTTCGATACCCATCTTTAATTGTGTGGGTACATCGGGATAGTCCGGCAGGTAAGTAGCTTGATCCCATGCAAAATTGTTGCTGTAATTGATGGTAACCTTTTCGCTAGGCTTTGCGCTCTTGGTATTGATTAGAATCACACCGAAAGCGGCGCGCGTTCCATAAATGGAGGAAGCGGAAGCGTCCTTCAGTACGGAAATATTTTCGATGTCTTGCGTATCGAGGAAAGAAATGTCATCCATCGGAACGCCGTCCACTACAATGAGTGGATTGCTGACTTCTCCATTACTCAATGTCCCCAAACCACGTATACGCATGGAGGCTGTCTCGTCGATGGCACCACTTGTGGTGAGAATGCTTAGTCCCGGAACAGCCCCTTGCAATGCTTTGGCTACATCTTGTTGTGGACGACCTGCCATTGTCTTGTTTAAGTCCACTGTAGAAACTGCTCCTGTCAAGTTAGCCTTCTTTTGTACACCGTAGCCTACTACTACTACTTCATCCAGCATCTCGGTATCTTCTTTCAGAGTTATTCTCATCGTTTTGGCTGCCTTCACTTCTTGTGTCTGATAGCCCACAAATGATATTTTTAGTGTTGCTCCCGGTGTTATGGTCAATGTAAACTTACCGTTTAGGTCGGTAATTCCGCCGTTGGTAGTCCCTTTCTCAATGACATTGGCGCCAATAATAGGTTCACCTTTTGTATCTACAACTGTGACAGTCACAGAGATAGATTGCATCTGTTCTTGTACTCCTTGTGAGTCGTTTGGATGCTGTTTGGGCAGCCATCACGTTGCCGCTACTTAATAACAGTGAGCTGATTGCCACTGCTGTGAGGAGTTTGCTATGTGTTAGTCCTCGTTTTTTGTGATC
>ENA-OQCX01000265-OQCX01000265.1-human-gut-metagenome-genome-assembly--contig:-NODE-265-length-27971-cov-2.007793_pt1 | contig 27971 bp, 24 predicted proteins | sample MGYA00242762_ERZ504587 | MGnify/ENA primary metagenome ERZ504587 (study PRJEB26092, sample SAMD00036337) | human gut metagenome | host: Homo sapiens | study: EMG produced TPA metagenomics assembly of... | reverse complement strand
GCACGCCTGACCGTCGGGCGCCTTGGTGTGTGCAGGCGGCGCGGGTTTGGGGTTCCTCGCAATTTGTTTTCTGGTGCGCAACGAGTGGTATACTGCCACGCTGTTTGTCATTGGCGGCGCTCTGTGCGTTGCGGGTCTGGGCTGCTTTGTTTGTCTGCGTGCCTCCCGCAGAGCTATTCGGCCAGTTGACCTTCCGAATTTAACTTTTCGTACTATTACTATTTCAGACGGCCTGTCTAACAATATTATTAATACTATTTATAAAGATAAAAGAGGCTTTATTTGGTTGGGTACCCAGACCGGATTAGATCGTTTTGACGGTATCAATATGAAAAGTTTTCTTCAGTTTTCAGGACGTACCATTTTTCCATAGCCGAAACAGATTCTGTTTATTTGTGGGTGGGTACAGATAAAGGATTATGGAAACTCGATAGGAAAACAGACCAAGTGGAATCGGTCACTTTAGATACAAAATCGTTGGAAGTTAGATCAGTCTTTGTAAGCCAGACAGGTCGATTGCTGGTTGGAACCACTCATGGACTTTTTATCTATCAAGAGAGTGCTTTCAGGAAGGTGCTTTTCGGTCAAATGCTTTGTCTTCTATCAATTTTATCACTGGCATTGTTGAAGGATATAAAGATACTTTTTGGCTGACTTCACAAGGTGGTTTGATTGAATATAATATTGAAACCGGTCAATCGAAAGTCTATACATATCAGGATGATGAGAAATTTGTTAGTTATTTTTTCCTGTCTGGCTCTTTTAAAAGAAAAGCTATATTTAGGAACGGCCGGCAGTGGTATGCTTGTTTTTGATATCGGTAAGGCGGCTTTTTCTATTTGTCCTGAAGTGGAAAATGGATATATAAAAGTATCATTACTGTTAATGATGAGATATGGGTGGGAACAAATGGAAGCGGTATTAGAATAATCAGTGCGTCTACAGGAAAAGAGTTATCGGCTATAGAGCATACTTCGAATGCGGATGCTATTTGTTCTAATGCAGTTTATTCTTTATTGAAAGAGGATGATATGCTTTGGTAGGTACTTACATGGGCGGATTAAGTTATACTCCAGCTCATGGAAGTTTCTTTTCTGTTTATTCTTATCCAGAGCTTTTTAATTCTTATAATATGAATGTACGTGCTTTTTGGGTGGATGCAGATGGGAAAAAAGTAATAGGCACTCGTGACGGACTTTATTATATTTCTGAAACGGAACAAAGGATAAGGCATTATACACATCGGAATTCCATTTTGCGTTCGGATATAATTTTGTCTGTAAAACCTTTCAATCGGGATTTTTTAATTGGAACGTATGGAGGGGGCTTGTACTTGCTTCACAGGAATACGGGTGAACTTTCCTTTTTTCAATCAGATCAATGTTTTATGCAAGGGTCATTTAATGGATATGAAAGGGATGGAAACAATAAATTATGGATCGGCAGTTCCAAAGGTGTGTATGTATATGATCATTTGACAGGGGAATATGAGGTTTATAACAGTCGTAATTCTTCTTTGTCAGTTAATTCTGTTTTTTCATTGAAGGCAGATTCGAAGGGCAGGATGTGGCTGGGCACAGGAGGGGCCGTTTTTATGTATGATAGGGCTGCTGGGGTATTTAAATCGGATGTTTTTCCGGAGCATGTTTTACCATATACTAAAAGTGTACGATTCATTTATGAGGATAAAAAGAAGAATTTGTGGTTTTGTGATGATAAGGAGGGGGTGGTTAAGGTAGATGAGTCTTTTACGACATTTGAACACATCACGATCGATGATTTCTTACCGAATAATTCTGTGATGAGCATAGTGGAAGATCCTAAGAACGGCGGATTATGGTTTGCTACTCAGAGGGGGTTACTATATATAAAGGAAGAGGAAAATTATCATAAGATTTTTTCGTTATACGATGGCATTCCCGGATATATTTTTAATTCTCCGGTACAGATAACGGATGATAATACAATTTGGTGGGGAAATGAATGCGGATTGGTCTGTTATGATGCGGCAAAGAGCTGGAGTGAGATAGGAACAAAAGAGGTCCAGCCTCCCGTGATTACTTCCATTTCAGTCGCAGGCAGACCTTTGTGCCCGGGAGAGACATTAATGCCCGTTTCTGCTCCATTTATAGATGAGGTGTTTCTGTCTGTAAATGATAATAATATTTCATTCACTTTCTCAGCCTTGAATTATGCAGTGGAGAATACGGATTTATACGAGTATTGTTTGGAAGAATATGATAAGGAATGGAAAACTTTGATGAAAGGAAATCAGGTTTCTTATACAGAACTTCCTGTTGGCGATTATATGTTTAGGGTCAGGGCGGCTTCCAATCCTGCAGCAATAAAAGCGGTAAGGGTGGTTGTTGCCGGAAATACGCCTTTTATAAGATGGATTGTGGTGTTAAGTGTAGTCGTTTGTTGTATTCTTATTTATTTTTACTCCGGGTTATTGGGGAAGTATCGCACAATGAAGGAATATATAAATAAAAAGACGGAATCATCGAAGAAAATCGGAAAGAAAAATATCAAAAATCAAGGATGGAAGAGAAAACGGCCATGCTCATTATTGGGAAACTGAATGAGTGTATGGAGAAAGATCGGTTATATTTGAATCCTGATTTAAAGTTGCAGGATGTGGCAAAAGTGGTGAAATGTAATACTGGAGAGTTGTCCCAAGTGTTGAATATGTTTATGAATATTGGTTTCACGGATTATGTTAATAAATATAGGATAGACGAATTCATAAAAAGAATACAGGATAAGTCTGCTTCCAGATATACCTTGGTTTCTTTGTCGGAACAATGTGGTTTCAGTTCTCGTACTTCTTTTTTCCGTTCGTTTAAGAAGTTTAAGGGAATGTCACCTGCCGAATATATAAAGGAACATGGGATATTTATTTGAGTAGCGTTTGGAATAGAGGCGTTACTCTAGTGATTGGATAGAAGAAGAGAGTTCCATATTTTTTTTGGAACTCTCTTCTTCTATTATGCAATTTGTTGATTCATAGTGTTGTATGATCTTTTTTGTCTCATTTAGTAGGTTGGGATTAATCCTGCTTTACAGAATGGTTGAAAAGACATTTCAGTTTCTAATTTTGCTGATAGAAAAATATTTTTATCCATTAAAGAAACTGATATGATTATGAAAAGCAGAACTTTTTTTTATTCTTGTTTTTATCTTTTTAGTTAGCCTAGGATGTTTTTCGTGTAAAACGACTGCTACTGATGATTTTTCTATTGATTCGGAAATTGCGTATTGCCGGTCTCAGGCTATGCGGACGCTGGTTTCTATTCCTTCGTTAGATAAAATTCCTAATTCCATGGATTTAGATAGTATTAAATGGCGTTATACACAGGTAGGCTCTTGGACTTGTGGATTTTGGCCCGGTATCCTTTGGTATTTATATGAGGATACTAAGGATAATATGTGGAGGGAAGCAGCAGGGAAAGTAACCGATATGATTGCTCCCTTGGCTTACAGGAAAGCAAAGAGTCATGATTCCGGTTTTATTATGATGTGTAGTTTGGGCAACGGTTATCGTTTGACAGGAAAACCGGAATATAAGGAAGGATTGCTGCATGCCGCAGATTCTTTGGCTATGCTTTATAATCCTGTTGTGGGTACTATTTTATCTTGGCCTGGAATGGTGAAAAAAGAAAACTGGCCGCACAATACTATTATTGACAATATGATGAATTTGGAACTTTTGTTTTGGGCTGCGCGGAATGGAGGGGGGCAGTATTTATATGATATTGCCTGTAAACATGCGGAAACGACTATGAAACATCAATTCCGCAAAGATTATTCATGTTATCATGTAGCGGTGTATGATACGCTGGATGGTCATTTTATAAAAGGAGTTACCCATCAAGGATTGAGTGATGATTCTATGTGGGCCCGTGGACAGGCATGGGCTATTTATGGATATACCATGGTATATCGTGAAACACATGATGTACGTTTTTTGGATTTTGCCCGGAAGGTATCGGATGTCTATTTGTCCCGTATTCCCGAAGACATGATTCCTTATTGGGATTTTAATGCTCCGGAATTATCCTCAGGTGAACCGAAAGATGCATCGGCTGCTGCCATAACGGCCTCTGCCTTATTGGAACTTTCCACCTATATAAATAATAGTGATTCTGCATCTTTCTATCGGAATAAGGCTGTGGAAATGCTTCAGATACTATCTTCTCCGGCATATCAGGCTCGCAATAAAAAAGATGCTTTTTTATTGCATTCGGTTGGGCACATGAACAAGGATGGGAAGTTGATGCTTCTATTAGTTATGCAGATTACTATTATTTGGAAGCATTGGTACGATTGAAACGTTTGAAAGAGAAACAATCTGTTTTGGCTAATTTATAAAATCATTGTTAATCCGTTCATATTATGAATACACAATCTATTGATATTAGTCTTTATCAAAAAGGGGATATAGCCTTGGAAGATATTTATAAGAAATTTAAGAATTGTTTTATGCGGTATGCGGGCAAGGTGTTATCTAGTGAATTTTATGCTGAAGATGTAGTGCAGGATGTATTTATAGGGTTATTTCAGCAGACAAATTATTTTGTATCTGAGGCTGCAGCCTTAAAATATATTTATGCAGCAATATATAATCGTTGTATTGATTTGGTACGCCATAGGCAGATAGCGCAAAGATACGAGGAAATCTATAGTAACGAAAAAAATAGAGTGGTACATATAAATGGATATAACGATTTGTTGGCAAAAGAGTTTTTGTGATTGTGGAGAAAAGGATTAATTCCCTTCCTCCTAAATGTAAACAGATATTTATCATGAAATTCCAAAAAGAGTTTTCTAATCCGGAGATAAGCAGAAACTTAGGCCTATCATTGAGAACAATAGAGAATCAGCTATATATAGCTAGGGGAGTTCTTCGTAAACAGACGGATAGATATTTATGTTCTTGAATATGTGAGTGATAGAAAATATTTTTTCTGTCTTTTGAGTGTATTTTATTTTAGATTCGTTTAATAAGTAAAAAAAGAAAATGAAAAATAGAATGATTTAATAAATTAAACTTTAAGTACATGCTATGAAACAGAAAGACAAATTTTTATTACTTATGGTATTGTCTTGTTTGCCGTTAGGAAATGCGGTTGCAGAGCAAACAGGTGCAGGGTTGTACTCTCCGATTAATCAAGAAGTATTGCAGAATACGGTGAAGATTACGGGACAAGTTATTGATCCAAATGGAGAACCGATAATAGGTGCTACAGTAATGGAGAAAGGAACTACCAACGGTATTGTAACTGATTTGGATGGTAATTTTAGTTTGACTGTTTTTCCTTCTCATTAGTTACAGATATCTTACGTTGGTTTTCAAACTCAAGAATTGAATATTGGTTCTAACCGTTCTTTCAAGATTGTTCTAAAAGAAGATACTGAGCTGTTGGACGAAGTTGTAGTGGTAGGTTATGGTTCGGTAAAGAAATCGGATTTGACAGGTGCTGTAGCTTCTGTTTCTACTCAGGATTTGATAAGAAGTGGTAGAACGGATGCAGTAGGAGCTATGCAAGGGGCTTTGCCAGGTGTGCAAATTCAACGTTCTAATAGTAAACCAGGAGGGGAATATAATATTCTGATTCGTGGTTTGAATACAATTAGCGGAAGTACATCTCCCTTAATTGTTGTAGATGGTTGTGCCAGGAGCTTCTTTATCTAACCTGAATCCGGATGATATAGAAAAAATTGATATTTTGAAAGATGCATCATCTACCGCAATCTATGGTTCCCGTGCTACTAATGGTGTAGTCATGTTACTACTAAAAGAGGTAAGATAGGTAAAGTAAAAATAGATTATAGTGGATATGCCGGATATAGGAAATATACGAATATGCCCGATATGATGTCTGGTGAAGAATATGTGCAATTGGCACGAGAGGCTAAAAGAGCCGGAAATAATAATAAATATGTGGATGATAGTCAGATTTTCACAGCATCAGAGTTAAAGGCTATTCAAGATGGAAATTATTTTGATTGGGTGGATGCTGTTTCTAGTCCGGCCTTTATGACAAATCATACTATATCGGCTACCGGAGGTAATGAGATGGCTACTTATGCTTTATCTGCCGGATATTATTTTGAAGATGGTATGTTGGAGCCTCAAGAATATTCCCGTTATAATCTGCGTGCTGTTGTGGATGTAGAACCTAGCAAATACATGAAATTTGGAATTAATATGTATGGAACCCATTCAGTACGTGATACGGGTAACTCTGACTTGTTACAGGATGCTTTTCGTCTGCGTCCGACTTATCATCCGACTGATTTGGTGACAGGAGAAGAAATGTGGGCTTATTCTAATGGTCAGTATAATGCGTTAACTACCATGAAGAATGAACTGAATAAAACCAAAAAGTACAATTTGCTGAGTAACATTTATCTGGCAATAACTCCAATTAAAGGATTGACTTTGAAGACCACTTTCTCGCCGGATATAAATTTGGAAGAAATTGGCCAGTACAGAGGTAAATACACTAAAGCTAATAAAGGGCAAAATAAGGCAACCAGTAATTATGCGAAAAATAGCTATGTAGATTGGGTTTGGGATAATCTTGTAAATTATAACTTTGAATTGAAGGATCATCGCGTAGATTTGACCGGAGTGTTCTCTATGCAGCAATCACAAGATGAAAAGTTAAAAGGAATTGGTAATGGATTGTCATATAACTCTTTGTTGGTATAATTTGGCAGGAGGATCGGGCAAGTAATACTTCTTCTTCCGGTTTTACCAAAACGAATTTGATGTCTTATTTAGCACGTGCCAATTATGTGTATAAGGACAAGTATTTTGTAACAGCAAGTATTCGTTTTGATGGTTCGTCAAAATTAGCTGAAGGCAATAAGTGGGGAAGTTTTCCATCAGCAGCTGTAGCATGGAGAGTGTCAGGAGAAGAATTTATGAAGAGCTTGTCTTGGTTGAGTAATTTGAAGTTACGTTTAAGTTATGGTCAGACCGGTAATGATAATGTAAGTGCGTATCAGACGCAAGGATCTATTAGTGGTGCCAAATATTATACATTCGGTTCTAGTGAGTCTATTGGATATGTTCCCAATAATTTACGGAATTTGGATTTGGGATGGAACGTACTACAGAATATAATGTAGGTCTTGACTTCGGATTTTTCAATAATCGGATTTCGGGTAGTGTGGAATATTATAATCGTTTGACAGAAGACTTGATTATGAATAAGACAGTACCTGTTACTACCGGTTATTCTTCTGTAAAAGCAAATGTAGGGTCTGTTAGAAATGAAGGGTTTGAGGTAAATATTAATTCGGATAATATCCGTACTAAAGATTTTTCATGGAGAACTAGTTTGAATTTTGCCTATAATAAGAATAAAATTGTAGATTTACAGTATAAGGAGAATTTGACTTCCCGTGGATTGTCTTTAGCTGGTATGAGTGGTGATTATAGTAATCTTTGGATTATTGGTCAGCCTATTGATATAAATTATAATTTGATGACATTGGGAGTATGGCAGCTGGATGAAGCTGAAGAAGCAGCTAAATATGGTTGTAAACCTGGTCAATATAAACCTTTGGATTTGAATGAGGATGGTGTGATTGACGATAAAGATCGTGTGATTGATGGTAAACGTACTCCGGATTGGACAGGTGGTATGACTAATACATTTACATATAAGGAATTTGATTTGTCATTTCAAGCAGCTTTCCAAGCAGGGGCAAGAGCTAGAAATCAGTTCTATGTTTCGTATGCATTGGAAAACAACAATCTCAATTTTAATAATTTAAGAAAAGATTATTGGACTCCGGAAAATCCTACCAATGCTTCTGCACAGCCTAGTAACATGGGTACTTATCGAAGCAAGGCAGGATCATGGGGAAATGCAAAATCGGAAATGTCACATACGATGTTTTCCAGTAATTTCCTTAAGATTTCTTATATTACTTTGGGATATACTTTTAAACCATCGGTTCTTGAGAAAATGAAATTAGGCAATTTGCGTTTATATGCAACAGTTCAGAATCCATTTATTTTCTGTGCAAAGGATGTGGTTGATCCTGAACAGTTGAATGTCAGCATCAATACATCGGATGCAATGACTCGCAATGTAATATTTGGTATTAATTTATCATTCAAATAATTAGGATAGTATGAAAGCAAAAAATATATTTACTAAAGGTTTCCTGTTGGCATCTGTGTTTGCTCTTTCGGGATGTTCGTCTTTTCTGGATGAAAAAATTGGTCTAGCCAGTCTGCTGAAGAATATTATGCTACGGCTGAAGGATATGAGTCTCTTATTAATGGAGCCTATTCCACATTAAAATCTGTTTATAATACAACCAACTATTTTCTGTTGACCCAAACTTGGTACGGATTTGGGGACTCAGAATGACGGAACAGCAACCAATGCTTTAAATCAGTATACAGTAGATTATACCAATGATAATGGCACTGTCTATAATCAGTGGAAGGTATTATATGAGTCTTTGAAAAATGTAAATGCTGCTATTGGTCGTGCTGCTATGGTAGTTACAAAGGATCAAGATATTTTTGATGGTATTGATAAAGAAATCTTGGCCCAACGGGTTGCGGAAGCTAAGTTCTTGCGGGCGTTATATCTTTTTGAAATTGTAAAAAATTGGGGGCAAGCTCCATTGATCTTGGAAGAACCGACCTCACCTTCTACAACTTCGCAATTGGATAGTGGATCTGATTTTTACAGACAAATTCTGGCAGATTTGCAGGACGTTATGGATTCTTCTCTTCCCATGAAGCAGACTTCGGCGAATTATGGACGTGTATCAAAAGCGGCTGCTAAACATCTTCGTTCTCTTGTTTATTTGACTCGAGGATATCAGAGTTATGCAGAAGCTGATGATTTTAAAAAGGCTTACGATGATGCTGTAGATGTAATTAAGAATTCCGGACATACATTATTGGATGATTATGCAATGGTTCATCGTCAGGCAAATGAAGAGAATGATGAAATTATTTTCAGTCTTAACTTTTCTGCCGGAGCAGGATGGAATAATAATATTCAGACAGAATTCTATTTGTTTGTTTATCGTGAAGGTTGGACTGATTTGGGCTTTTCTTCAATTTATTGTAATGATTATGCTTCTGTTATGCCAACCAAATATAGTTATTTATTATTTGATTGGAAGAAAGATAGACGTACGGAAGTTACTTTTATGAGTCCATTGAATGGTGACCCGGCTACTTCTATAGACGGACGTGCTTATGGTAGAAATTGGTTTGAGAGTACAAATGGGGTAAATGTGGCAAAGGGTGATACCGTAATTTATTTCCCTGTTCCCGGAGAGAGTGGTTATAAACAATATACAGATGCTGAAAAAGCGGCTGCTAATAATCGTGGACGTTTTTTTCTAATAATTATCCTGAGGGTTCTTATGCTGATGCTGGAAATGATGATTATTATAAAACCGGTTATCAAAGCTTTAATGCAAAATCACGTGTTTGGCTTCCTGTTTGGAAATTTAAAGATTGTAATACCCGTTATAACAGTTCGGGAACAGTAGAAAATGGAACTCGTGATATTTATTTGTTCCGATTGGCCGAAACTTACTTAATTGCTGCTGAGGCTGCTGTTAAAATGGGAGATAACTCTAATGCTTTATACTATATAAATCAGATACGTAAACGTGCCATGAATAATGCTCCGGAAGGTGGACTGCAAGAATATGTTGGTACTGTTACATTAGACAATGTATTGGATGAAAGAGCATTGGAACTTTATGGAGAAGCACCACGGTGGAATGACCTGCAGCGTACAGGAAAATTGGCAGAAAGAGTTTTGAAATACAATTGGGATGTCACTAATATTACAGGTGGATTGATTCAGACCCAATTAAGTGAAGCTACCTTTAAAAGTAAATATGGTCTTCGTCCTATTCCTGTTACATGGTTGAATACTTTATCCAACGGTCAGGAATTAGGAAATAATCCGGGTTGGGAGTAATTGAATTATCTTAATATTATAATAAGTTTATAGCGTATTCTTCCTTTTTTGTTGATCTATAGTAAAGACGGTTTTTTAATCTGTCAATGACATAAAAAATAGAGAGTACGCTATAAATGTATAACTTTGCAAGGTATAAATAGTTAGTATGATGAAAAGATTATATATAGGTGTATTATGGATGGTATTTTCTTTATCCATCCTTCAGGCAAAAGAGATAAAGATGTCCTCGCCGGATGAAAAGTATCAGTTTACTTTAAGTGATGAGGGTGGGAACTTGCATTATTCTTTGAATTGGAATGCTAAAGAAACGATAAAACCATCTTTATTGGGTATTAAGGCTAATACTATATGGCGTGATCATTTGTCATTAGGTGACATGACAACTGCCGAACAGGATACTGTCTGGCATCCTGTATATGGAGAACGTAGCACCATAAAAGATCAGTATAAAGCTTGGTCGGTAGTCATTAACCGTCAGAATTCTCGTGACAAGTTGGTTTTGGATATACGGGCGTATAATGAAGGGATTGCATTCCGTTATCGGTTTCCCGGCGGACAATATTTGAAGATCACAGATGAATTTACTGAATATACTTTACCGGAAGGAACAAAAGCTTACTTTACATCCAGGGCTCAGACTCCTTATGAATTTCTCCCATTGGAAGGATGGCCCGGTGAATCAGACCGTCCGTTGCTTTTGACATTACCTGAAGGTCCTTACGTATGTCTGGCTGAAGCGCAAGTGGTAGACTATGTGCGTACAAAATTCAAGTTATCGACAGAAAAAAGAATACGATTCAATCTGCTATGTATGGTCCCGTAGAAGATATTGCTCCTTATCATACTCCTTGGAGGGTGATTATGTGTGCTGATAAACCGGGACAAATATTGGAACATAATGATTTGATTCTGAATTTGAACCCTTCTTGTAAAATAAAGGATACTTCATGGATAAAACCCGGAAAAGTGGTGCGTGAAGTGACATTGACTACAGAAGGAGGAAAAGCTTTGGTCGATTTTGCCGTGAAACGCAATCTGCAATATATTCATTTTGATGCGGGATGGTATGGATTTGAATATGACAAGGTTTCTGATGCTACTACAGTGACATTAGACCCTCGTAGAAATCCGGATATAAATGCTTTGAACCTGAAAGAGGTGGTAGCTTACGCTAAAGAACGGGTATAGGAGTTATCCTGTATGTTAATCAACGTGCATTACAACAGCAATTGGATGAGATTCTTCCGTTGTATAAGTCTTGGGGGATAGCGGGTATTAAATTTGGTTTCGTACAGGTGGGATCACAAGTATGGACTAAATGGATGCATGAAGCGATCAAGAAATGTGCTGATTATGGCTTGATGGTTGATGTACATGATGAGTACCGTCCTACAGGGTTCAGTCGTACATATCCTAATCTGATGACTCAGGAAGGTATCCGAGGTAATGAGGAATTTCCTGATGCAACACATAATGCTACTCTTCCCTTTACCCGGTTTATAGCTGGAGCGGCGGATTATACCATTTGTTACTATCGTCAGGATTTCGGTCGCTTGAATGCAGACAAGGATAGTTATGGTGTTCCTCGTTCTAAATCTATCCAGACCACTCCTGCGCATCAATTGGCTTTGGCGGCAGTTTATTATAGTCCGTTGCAATATATGTATTGGTATGATAAACCATCAGATTCTCAAGACGAACCCGAGTTGAAATTCTTTGATGATGTATATACTACATGGGATGATACAAAAGTGTTGCAAGGGGAGGTCGGTGAATTTATTACTATAGCCCGTCGTAAAGGAGAGGAATGGTTTATCGGTTCGATAACAAATAATGAGAAGCGTGTTTTATCTGTAAGCTTGGATTTCTTGCCCGAAGGAAAGAACTACATAGCGGAAATTTATACGGATGGGGATAAATCAGTGAAAACACGTACTAAAGTCAGAGTTTCTACTTATCGTGTGAGCAACAAGACGAAATTAAACTTTTGTTTGAAAGCATCCGGGGGGGGGGCAGTTCGTTTAGTTCCTGACGATGGAAATATAAAATCTGTCAAAAACTATAAGCAGCAGCGGTTATGAGAAAGTTTAAAATATCAGTCCTGTTGAAATTGGGTTTCTATTGTCTGTTTTTGAGTATAGGACTTGAGATGCAGGCCCGAAAATTTGTGCATCCGGGAATATTACATACAACAAAAAGTATTGAGCGGATGCGTGCTCAAATCGCTGATAAGGAATATCCTGCCTATGGTTCTTTTGAATTATTGAAAAGTCATCATTGTTCTCAGGCGGATTATCAGCCTTTCGGACCTTTTGAAATCATTTCAAGAGATGGTGAGTTTCGTCATACAAAATCAAAAATGGAGCAAGACTTTAGTGCAGTCTATCAGAATGCATTGATGTGGGTTTTGACTGGTGAAAAGACTCATGCCGAGAAATCTTTGGAATTATTGTTAGGCTATGCCGGAACACTTAAAAGAATTCCGGAAACGAATGATGCCCCTTTGTTGGTGGGGTTGGAAGGATTAAAGATTATTTATGCTACTGAAATACTGCGTCATACTTATAAAAAGATGACAGTTGTTCAGTTTAATGAGATCAGTAGAATGATAAGGGAAGTGTTCTTGCCTGTAATGGAAAATTTTTACCATCGTAAGCCTTATACAAATGGGAATTGGGGACCTATTGTGACTAAAGCTTATATGGCAGCTGCTATTTTATGGGATAATGAGGAAATGTATAATAAGGCGGTTGATTTTTATCTTCATGCCAATGATAACGGAACAATAGCTCATTATATCAGTGGGGATACCGGTCAGATACAGGAGAGTGGTCGTGATCAGGGGCATAGCATGTTGGGTATAGGTGCCCTGGCAACTGTTTGTGAAATAGCTTGGCAACAAGGTGATGATTTATATTCGGCTCTTGATAACCGGCTTATGAAAGGGTTTGAGTATGTCGCAAAATATAATTTGGGGTATAATGTTCCTTTTGCTGTGTGGAAGGATGTCACAGGAAAATATAGCAACTGGACTGAGATATCTAATAAAGGAAGGGGTAGATATATGCCGATTTTTGAAATGACCTACAATCATTTTGTTATACGGAAAGGGATGCAGATGCCTTATACGGAACAGGTTCTTCGGCAGATTCGTCCTGAAGGATACGATCGTGATCAGCCTGCTTTTGGTTCTTTGTTGTTCAATGAAGCGGGGACTAAAAAGAATTATGTTGACTTGGTAAATCCTTTTGTTGACAGTCACCGTTCCCGATGGTTTTTTTTCAGTTCGGCATGTCGTCCGTTTGGTATGGTCAGCCTTAGCCCTGATACGGATACCGAGCACTCTTGGGGATCAGGATATCTGTATGACTCAAAACAAATACGCTGTTTTAGTCATGTTCATAATTGGCAGATGTCCGGTGTGGCGGTGATGCTACCGTTGGCGAGTTTAAAGGGCATTTGGGTATGAATGCTTATCAATCGGCTTTTACTCATGATGGAGAGATAGCTAAACCGGGATATCATAAAGTGAAACTGACAGATTATGACATAACAGCAGAGTTGACTTCTACTATGCGCGTAGGCTTTCATTGTTATACTTTTCCGAAAAGTGATGCCAGTTATATTTTATTTGATACGGGAGCGTTTTTGGCACATGGACCTACAGCTTATTCGGAGGTTTGGAAAGTAAGTGATAAGGAAATAGCCGGATGGGAGATGATGGAACGTACAGGACGTCGTCCTAAAGATACTCCTGTTTATTTTTATGCACAATTGAGCAAGCCAATGGATAAGGTTGTATCTTGGCGCGAAGGCCGGATAGAATCTAATAGCAATCCGGAAAGAATATCAGGTAAGAATGCGGGTATGGCAGTCCGATTTAAAACAGAAAAAGACGAAAAGGTGATGCTGAAAGTGGCGATTTCATATGTCAGTGTAGAACAGGCACGTAAGAATATGTTAACGGAACTGTCAGGCTGGGATTTTGAGCAAGTAAAGCAGTCTTCTTTTTCCGAATGGAATGATTGGCTTGGAAGGATAGAAGTGGAAGGCGGTAGCAGAGAACAGCAAATAAAACTCTATACGGATTTGTGGCATGCCTTATTGGGACGCCATGTAGTCAGTGATGCCGATGGACATTATATGGATATGACTTCCGACTTTCCGCGCATACGGCAAATTCCTTTGGGAGAAGATGGAAAACCTTTGTATAATCATCATAACTTTGATGCATGGTGGGGAAGTCATTGGTCACTGAACATACTCTGGTCTATGGCATATCCTGAAGTTATGGATAATTTCTGTAATACAATGATAGATATGTATCAAAACGGAGGTCTGATTCCCCGTGGACCATCAGGAGGAAATTTATACGTATGTGATGATTGGTGATCCGGCTGTTTCTTTTTTTGCTTCGGCTTATAATAAAGGAATTCGTAATTATGATGCGGAACTGGCTTATGAAGGTTTGCGGAAAAATGCTTTTGTGGGAGGTATTCGCGACCATGCCGGTTATGAACATAGCAAGACAGCTTATTCCGGTGGCATGAAATATTATGAGGAATGGGGGTATGTGCCTGACGGACGGAAAGATGTTGAAGGGATGCATACTACCGGAGCTTCCATGACATTGGAATATGCCTATCAGGATTGGTGCTTGGCACAGATGGCGAAAACAATGGGGAAATTACAGGATTATGAGTTTTTTATGAAGCGGTCAAAGAATTATCGTAATCTTTGGAATCCGGAAAGTGGTTATATGCAACCTCGTGGAGAGGATGGCAACTGGTTACCTTATTTTGATCCGTTGGAATTGACAGAAAAAGGAGGATTTTGCGAGAGTAACTCTGCTATTTATTCACACTATGTTCCACATGATATGGCAGGATTGATAGAACTTTATGGAGGTGCCGACCAGTATGTTAAGAGATTGAATGCTAATTTCGAAAAGAGTGAGTCGTATGGGTTTTTCCGTTCTAATAAAACAAAGGAAGGCAATTGGACAGATTATGGTAATCAGCCGGGGACTGGAATGGCTCATTTGTTTAGTTATGCAGGAGCACCTTGGCTTACTCAGAAGTGGGTGCGTAAAGTAAAAGCTGCTTATTGTGATGTGACTCCCTATGGAGGCTATCGGGATGATGAGGATCAGGGACAGATGGGGGCTTTAGGTGTTCTGATGGCAATCGGACTGTTTGAGGTGGATGGTGGTTGTGCGGAAAAGCCTTTTTATGAGATTACTTCTCCGCTTTTTGATAAGGTTACTATTCATTTGGACAATCGTTATTATTCCGGAAAGACTTTCCAAATCATAACGAAAGGAAATTCAACTGATAATATGTACATTCAAAATGCTTCCCTTAATGGGAAAAAGTGGAATAAATGTTGGTTTTATCATGAAGACTTTATTAAGGGGGGGACTTTGGAGTTGAAATTAGGGGCAAAGCCTAACAAAAAATGGGGTGTAGAAGAACTTCCTCCTTCATTTATATCTTCAAAATAGAGATTAAAAGATTCTTGTTCAAAACATCGGTAAAGGATCTGTGAACATAAATTAGATGTGAACTGATTATTTACCGATGTTTTAATGAAATACTGTATTTATAGGAATCTGAATATTCCTGTCATTCCATGCTGAGTTAAAATGGTGGGAGGTTTAGGGCGTTATTTCGAACTGACCATGTAATCTGATGTCTGTAGAAGAAGCTCCGAGCATTACTTTGAAACTACCCAGTTCCACACGGAAATTCATATTTTTGTCCCATAATCCTAAATCTTGTGGTCGCAATCTGAAATGAACAGTTTGTTCTTCTCCAGCTTTCAGACTGATACGTTCAAAGCCGCGTAATACTTTGGTATAAGTGGTAACGCTGCTGATTTCATCCCGTAAATAAAGTTGTACTACTTCATCTCCTTTTATTTTTCCTGTATTTTTGATTTTACAACTTACATGGATATCTCCTTGTACTCCTTGGTGTGATGGTGATATATGTAAATCACTGTAAGTAAAAGTAGTATAACTTAAGCCATGCCCGAAAGGATATAACGCTCCGTAAACGGAAGTAGAGGAACTTTCGTCTGACCCTGGTTTAAAGGGAAAAGCAAAAGGAATTTGCCCTACAGATTTAGGAAAAGTAACTGCCAGTCTTCCCCCCGGATTATAATCGCCGAACAAGGCTTCGGCCACAGCTTGTCCGCAAAATTCTCCGGGAAACCAAGCATGTAAAATGGCAGGTATATGAGCTGCTGCGTAATTTATAGAAGAAGCGCGTCCGTCGAGCATTACTAGAATGATCGGTTTCCCGGTTGCACAAACAGCTTTTAAAAGTTCTTCCTGCCGTCCGGGAAGGTTAAGGCTGGTTCGTGAACGATCTTCCCTGACGGTCAGTTCATTCCCTTCTAATACCATGACTACCACTTCGGCTTGTTTAGCTGCACGAATGGCTTCTTCCATTAATTGGACTTCTTCCGCAGTTTTCGGAAAATCAAGGATTTCACTTTCTGGGAAATGAGGATCTATGATGTCACATCCTTTTTTATAGATCACTTCTGTATGAGGCAACAGTTCTTTTATACCTTGGTAAACGGTTTTAATAGGAGCATTGGCCGGACCGTATCTGCAAATCAATTGAGTCTGTTCGTTGGCGTTGGGACCGATAACAGCAATGGAACGGATAGATTTGGATAAAGGAAGCAGGTTAGTTTCATTTTTTAGTAATACCAGCGACTGACGGGCAGCTTCCAATGATACAGCTTGGTGTTCCTTACTATGGACTATTTGTTCTGCTTGTTTACCATTGCCACGATAGGGATTGTCAAATAAGCCTAGCCGGAATTTGATACGAAGTATCTCGGCTACCCGTTTGTCGAGAGTCTCCTGAGAGATTTTGCCATTATCAACAGCTTTACGAAGAGGCAAGATAAAATCGGCAGGCGGAGTGAAATGGGTACGGATATTCAGTCCGGCATTGACCGCCTGTGCTATTCCGTCTTCGTATGTATCTGCTACTTTATGCTTGTTGGAGATAAATTCCACAGCTTCACTATCCGATACTACGTATCCTTTAAATCCCCATTCTTGACGTAATATTTCGGTCAGAAAATGGTAGCTTCCCGTAATGGGTTCCCCGTCATAGTCATTATAAGAGCTCATTACTCCCAGCGCTCCGGCTTCTTGAAATGCCATCCGGAAAGGTTCTATATATAAGGTACGCATTTCTCGTGGGGCTACGTGTGGGTCGGTTCGTGTCTTTCCGTCACGTCCGCCTATCGGGATACTATAAACTGCAAAATGTTTCGGAGTAGCTACCAGATTATATTTTTGCAAACTGGTAATCATTTGTTTTCCTAATTCTCCTACTAAATAAGGATCTTCTCCGTATGTTTCTACACATCTTCCCCAGCGAGGGTCTTGGGCGATATCAAGAATGGGAGAATAGATGTTGGTATATCCTAATGCCACTGCTTCTTTAGCTTCCACTTCTCCGATACGGGCTATTAATTTTTTGTTCCAGGTGGCACCCTGTCCGCACTGGGCGGGGAAGTAGGTTGCCCGGTCATGACATAATCCGCGAATACCTTCATTGGTGAAATCTACTGGGATACCTAAACGTGTTTTTTCTACAAACCAGCGTTGAATGGTGTGTTTGGCATTCACATGTTTGGCGTATGGAAAAGAATATTCGGACTTGAAAGCCCCTAATCCGTTATGTTCTTCATCTATGTTTCCTATTCCGTCTTTCCATACTTCTGTTTTCCAATTGTTTTGAGGCAACGCATCTTTTAGTACGCGTCCTGAACCGTAAAGTGTGGCCATTTGACAGGTTTTTTCTTCTAGTGTCATTTGTGAAAGCAGGTCTTGTACTCTGTCTTCCAGCGGGGCTTTAGGATTTTCATATAGATCCATTTTCCCGTTCTTGTTGAAGTCTATCCATCCTTTGTGGTAAATTCCGTCCGGTATGCCCCCTGATATTGGGGTACAGAATAGGAAAGTGATTGCTACAGATAAAGTGTGTTTATTCATGCTATTTAAGTTTTGTATATGTATCTAATACGTACAAAGATAGGTTTTTACTCATTTCTTTGGAAGATAATTTTAGAATAAAGTTGAGTGTTTCTTGATTCTGATTCGTTTTTATAATAAACAATGAAGATAGCTATGAAACATGTATTTTTATTTGGAATATTCGGTTGGCTTTTATCATTTACGCTTGTTGCACAAACAGGAATTTGGCAATGGTCTGTACCCGTCCATAATTTTAGTACTCATCCCAAAAATCCTGAGTCAAGGGCTTACTTGTGGATTCCCGGGCAGTGTGAACAAGTAAAAGCAATCTTGGTTGCCCAACACAATATGGAGGAAATTTCTATCCTTGAAGATGAGGCTTTCCGACAACGTATGGCTGAGCTTGATGTTGCTCAAATATGGGTATGTCCTTCTTTCAATCATGGATTTGATTTTACGGATGGGGCATGGGAAACTTTGGATGGCCTTTTGGCAGATCTTGCTGAAGAATCTGGATATAAAGAGTTGTCTACAGCTCCTTTAATAGCCATAGGACATTCGGCTGCTGCTAGTTGGCCTTATTATCTTGCTGCCTATAAACCGGAACGTACATTGGCATGCATTTCTGTCAGTGGTCAGTGGCCATATCATCGTGATCGCTGGCTATGTCCGGATATTTGGGGAGAACGTAACATCAATAAAATTCCTTGTCTGGAAACCATGGGAGAATATGAATCAGCACATACATGGAGCAATGAAGGTTTGAAAGAACGTAAGGAGCATCCATTGCTGCCTTTAAGCATGTTGGCCTGTCCTGCTGAAGGACACTTTGCCTATACTCCGGAAAAAGCACAATATATAGCTCTCTATATCAAGAAGGCAATGCATTATGGACACGTAGATCCGACAAAGGAGGGATGGTTGATGGAGCGATGGAAAAAAATGAAAAGCCTTCATGTATTCCGGCACCGGTAAATCAATTTAAAGGGGATCCTGCACAAGCATTTTGGTTTTTTGATCGTGAGATGATAGAGGCTACTTTGGCGTATCAATCCCGATATTACGATATGAAGCCACAATTGGTAAGTGTGTCTCAAAACGGAAAAACAGTATCCCAACAGAATACTCATTTACAAGTTCACCCGGCTTTTATACCACAGGAAGATGGTATCACATTTCAATTGACCCTGTTTTTTGGATACTGTTCCAGGAGAAAGTCCCCGACTTTCCAATTGGACTGATTTGCCTGTTGGGGCATCTATTGGTCATGCTGGAAAAGCTCCGGTCCTGCAGATGATTACCGGCCCAGTTGTTTTAGTTGATTCTGTGACATTTCGAATACAATGGAATCGGGGAACTTTATGGACGGACAAGAAATCGGATATTGTTTTTTCAATAACTCATCCGGGAGATGAAGAATATAAACCGGCTGTTCAGCAAGCTCAGATGATAATTCCGGTTAAAAATACGGAAGGACAGCAGCAATATATTAAGTTTGCAACGTTACCGGACATAAAGCGTGGTACTAAGTACGTTTCTTTATCTGCTGTTTCCAGTTGTGGCTTGCCGGTAGATTTTTATGTGGAATCGGGACCGGCTTATGTGGATGGTAATCGATTGATATTAACTGCTATTCCTCCTAAAACCACCTATCCGGTAAAAGTAACTGTAATAGCATGGCAATACGGAAAAAACTCTGATCCTAAGATAAAGACTGCAGAGCCGGTAAAGCAAACATTTTATATTCGGTAACTTTAAATTTGAATGGAAGAGGCGGATGATAAAATAATTCATTTGGATTGAGTGGAATAGCTTTATGATACGTATTTTTGTGAAAGAGAATGAATAGAATTATGAGAAAGATCGTTTTATGGATATGCTTGCTTGTAACAAGTGTATTATATGCACAGGAAACTTCCTTATCGGTGAAACTGTCACAAGGTCATCCCCGTTATCTGACGGATAGTAATGGCAAAGTTGAAACGCAGAAGTTGATAAAGGAAGAACCGTGGGCACAGGAAGTGTTTGAAAAGTTAAAGCAACGGACTGACCGGTATGCTGACCGAGGGCCTGAATGGCTTACTTCCCGTTTGCAAATGTATTGGAAAACTCATGCAACGGAGGTATATATTAAAGGAGAATATTATGATCATGCAGGAGGAGAGAAGGCGCCGGCTCCTACGGTGATGTATACCGGTGCACGCAGTCATGCAACTAACTATGTACGTCCCAAGCTGGAAGATTTGAAGCCTTATCAGGAAGATGCTCGGGGAATGTATCTGGCAAATGGGACGTTGGAAGGCAGACCGTACGAATGGGTGAATATCAGTAAAACCGGAAATATCATCCAAAGTATTAATGTAGAGATACTGGGTATCGCCCGTGATGCCGCTTTTCTTTGGTGGATGACCGGGGAGAAGAAATATGCTGATTTGGCAGCTTCGGTATTTGACACTTATATGACGGGGATTTATTACCGGAATGTTCCCAAGGATTTGAATCATGGACATCAGCAGACTTTGGTGGGTATGAGCAGTTTTGAAGTCATTCACGAGGATGCTGTGAATGCTTTGGTTCCATTGTATGATTTTTTATATGATTATTTGAAAACCGATAAGGCTGATAAGATGGACATCTATGCCGGAGCATTCAAGAAATGGGCGGATAATATCATTGATAATGGAGTGCCGCATAATAACTGGAATCTGATGCAGGCACGTTATATCATGAGCATCGGCATGATTTTGGAATCTGATGCTTCTTATCCGGATAAAAAGGGAGGCGAGTATTATATTGATTATGTGTTGAATCGTTCTTCCATCCGTCAATGGTCACTGAAACAGCTTGCTGATTATGGTTATGATGCTGAAACCGGTATTTGGGCTGAATGTCCGGGTTATAGTCAGGTAGTTGTCGGGGATTATACGGATATGGTCACTATCTTTGACCGTAATTTGGGTATGGACCTGACCGAGGAGATTCCTGTCATAAAAAAAGCGGTGGCCGCCGACCCGCAATATTTGTTTCCGGATTGTATGACAATGGGTTTTGGCGATACACATCCCGGTAAATTGAATCCTGCTATCTTTGCCCGTATGGTAGCTAATGCCCAGAAACATGGTAAAAAATATCAAGAAAGACAATTTACTGCTATGTTGAAGTTATTTGATCCCGATGCCTCCAAACCGGCGACTGAAAAGAAAAATGTGAGGGTGGCGGTAACTTCTTTTTTCAGTGACAAGCCTTTGGTAATTGATGATAAGATACCTGCCGGTGATATCAATGATTATGTAACTCCTACTTTTTATGCTCCCAATGCCAGTTGGTTGGTGCAACGCAATGGCATGGACAAACGTCATAGTTTGATGATTGCCCAAAATGCCAGTGAAGGGAATCACATGCATGCCAATGGCATCAGCATGGAACTTTATGGAAAAGGATATCGTCTGGCACCGGATGGAGGTATTGGCTTGACCCTTTATTCCGGTTTGGATTATTTGGAGTATTATAGTCAGTTCCCTGCACACAATACGGTTTGTGTAGATGGAATCTCTTCTTATCCGGTTATGAAAAGCAATCATGCTTTCAAATTATTGAACTGCTACCCCGAAGCAGGGATGAAAGTAGATTATCAGCCTGTGAGTTATAGTGAAGTCTTTTTCCGTGAACCTGAATCACAAGCTGATCAAAACCGTATGATGAGTATTGTGACTACAGGAGAAAAGAACGGATATTATGTCGATATTTTCCGTAGCAGGAAAGTGGAGGGAGGAGATAAAATGCATGATTATTTTTATCATAATATGGGACAAACCATGAACTTGACTGCTGCTGATGGGAGTAGCTTGTTTCTTCAACCAACGGAGGAACTGGCTTTTGCTGGGGCACATATATATGCCTATTCTTATTTGTTTGACAAGAAAAGTGCCGAGACCTCCAAAGATATTAAAACAATGTTTACTATACAGATGCCGGATGAGGATAATATCAGTATGAATATGTGGATGAAAGGTGCTCCTGAACGTAAAGTCTTCTCGCTTTGAGCCCGATGACTGAAGGATTGAGCCGGATTCCGGATATGCCTTATGCTATCAAAGAGCAACCTACGTTGACTTTTGTAGCCCGCCAACAAGGTGAAGCTTGGAATCGTCCGTTTGTAGCTGTTTATGAACCTTCTTCGGTAAAGGAGCCGGGATGTATTTCCTCCGTTACTTTTCCAGAAGTGGAAAGTGGTGTGGCTGGAAGTCATGTCGGAATTTGTATTCAACAAAAAGAGGGGCGTGTGGACCGGATTATTTCTTCGGATGATGCAGGTCATTTGTGTAAAAGTGGAGAAATGACTGTACAAGCTGCTTATGCATTGTGGGGAAATAAACAAGGCGATGATTGTATTTTCTTTTTGGGAGGAGGTACACTATTGAAAACTCCACATGTTGAAATAAGTTCATTGACAGTAACAGATGTGATGTTGGTGTATAAAGAGGGCGTTTGGAAATATGCAGCTTCTGCACCTTGTAAAGTCAGGATGAATGGAAAAGAATATAATTTGTTGCCCGGACATGATTTACGCAAACTTTGATATAAACTTTCTTTTATAAAGTAATCTTTTTAAATCATCATCCTTTCTTTTTCATACAGCAAATAAGAAGTGGATGATGATTTTTCTTTTTTTGATAGGGAAAATATATTCCCTTTTCACTATATTTGCATTATTTGATAAACACGAGGTTCCAAATATGCACAATGTAATGAAAAACATTTTAAGATTTATATTTATATTGTTTCTTATATTCTTGTCTTTACCCATTTTCTCTCGTTCCTACGCTTTTCGTGGCTTGTCTGTAACTGAGGGATTATCAGATTTAGTGGTAAATGCCATCTATAAAGATTCTTTAGGTTATGTGTGGTTGGGGACCGGCAATTCGTTGGAATGTTTTGATGGAATTCATTTCAAGCATTATCTTATTCCGGGTTCAGATGAAAAATTGAAACGGGTAAATGCCATTGCTGAGATGCCTGGCAATGAATTGTGATGGGGAATGGTAGTGGATTATGGCGTGTTAGCAAGCAGAAAAATAGTTTGGAGCCATTGCCCGTGAAACGATAGGATATGCTGTGCGCTCTCTTTTACATGATGGGAAAGGAATACTTTATATCGGAACAGAAAGGGGGCTTTTCATTTATAAAGGAGGTAGCTTGAACCAAATTATGATAGATCCTAATATGTTGTCGGCGGCGAACTCTATTGGTGGCTTGAATTTGGGAGAAGATGGAATACTTTGGATGGCTACGGAGAATGGTCTTTATTCTCTGCGACTTTCAGATAGAAAAATAGAGGCTTATCATAATGTGATGGAAGAGAAGCATGTTTGTTCTTTTAAGAATATAGCTAGGATTGGGAGTATGCTTTATTTAGGAACGATGGGGCAGGGAATCATCAGTTCGATACACAAACTAAAGAATTTGCTCGTTTTGTTGATGTAGGTTGTAATGTAATTTCTTCTTTATCCGGTGATGGGAAAAGCCTTTTGTATGTGGGAACCGATGGTAACGGAGTTCATTTTGTATCAACGGATAAAAAGAAAGTTGTTCGTTCCATGCGTCATGAAACAGGGAAGGATGAAACTTTGCGTTCTAATTCCGTTTATTCTGTTTTGGTTGATAAAGAAGGTTTGATTTGGGTAGGATTCTATCAGCTGGGGTTGGATTACACATTATATCAGAGTGGGCTGTTCTCCACTTATACGTATGCTCCTTTTTTTGATTCCAGAGATATGCCAGTACGTGCACTTGCTATCAAAGAGAAAGAGAAACTGATTGGATCTCGTGACGGACTTTTTTATATTGACGAAGAAAATCATCGTTATAAAAGTTTCAAGGTTCCACAGTTACGCTCAAATATGATTTTCAGTTGTCTGTATTATCAGAATGAGTATTATATAGGTACATACGGTGGTGGAATGTATGTTTTAAATCCTGCGACTTTGACACTCAGAGATTTTGAACCGGATGGAGGAATGCCTTTTAGTAAGGGACATATTTTTTGTATCAAGCAGGATCGTGAAAAGAATTTGTGGATAGGAACATCTTTAGGAATATTCTGCTATAAAGACGGCAGACAGATAGCTCATTATACCAGTGCCAATTCTAAGTTGCCAGAAGGGAACGTATATGAAATCTATTTTGATTCCACTCATAAAGGATGGATATGTACAGAGAATGGAATGTGCATTTGGGACCCCTCTGCCCGGACATTGAAAACCGATGTGTTTCCTGAGGGATTTATTCATAAGGAAAAAATAAGAGTGATCTACGAAGATTCCAACCATGATCTTTATTTTTTTCCGGACAAAGGCTCTCTTTTTATCTCTGATTTGTCTATGACTATTTTTAGGCGTTTGCAGCCGGGGACTCCTTTGGATGGGAATGATGGTATGTTTATTGTAGAGGATCGTGAAAAGTGGTTATGGCTGGGAACTAACAATGGTTTGTTCCGGTATGATAAGAAAGACCATTTTATTCCTTATAATTTTGTTGATGGTATTCCCAGTTCCATTTTTACTCTTTGTCCGCCGGTACGTGATGAGAACGGCATTTGGTTTGGAAACTCCAAAGGGCTTCTGTATTTGGATACAGTGCGGATGAATCAGAGGAAATCCGTTCCCTATTCGGTTGCCATAACAGATATATGTGTAAATGGAAAATCTGTAGTGCAATCTGTTGTGGGAGATGGCGGCAAGAGTGAAATTTCATTGGAAGCTTCTCAGAAGAATGTTACCTTTTACTTTTCTGATTTCAGTTATACGGCACCTGCTTTTATGTCATACGAATATCAATTAGAGGGTGAGGATACCGGATGGATGGCTTTGACAGGTCGTTCGGATATTACTTATTATGATTTACCGTCCGGTAATTATACTTTTAAAGTAAGACAGATGGGGAATCCAGAGTCAGAAACTCAGCTAACGGTTAAAATAGCGTCTTCTATTAGTATATGGAGCATAGTGTTCATCGTGATAGCTGTGGTGACCGGAAGCATTGCTGTCCTTTATCAAAAAAAGAAAGAGGTGGAGAACGAAAGGGAAGAACTGATGCCTGACTCTGCTAAAGTTATAGAAAAGGAGATTCAGCCAGTTGAGGAATCCCATATTGTAGCGGAAGAGAAATACAGGACAAATAAGATAAGTGTGGAGGAATGTAAACGGTTGGCTGAGAAATTGGAGATTGTTATGCATAGAGAAAAACCTTATACTAATCCTAATTTGAAGATTGCCGATTTGGCTGTGTCCATTGGCACATCATCTCATACTTTGTCCTATTTATTTAATCAGTATCTAAACCGTAATTATTATGATTATATCAATGATTATCGCATAGCTGAATTCAAGCGCTTGGTGGAGAAAGATGAATATGCTAAATACACTTTGAGTGCTTTGGCTGAGTTGTGTGGGTTCAGTTCAAGAGCTTCTTTCTTTCGATATTTTAAAAAAGCGACTAATATCACTCCCAATGAGTACATCCGAAGTATTGGGAAAAACAATGAATAACCTCTCTATTTTTTGTTGAGAGTCTCAAATTATTATATGATACTGAGTGTGTCAAATTCTTAATCTGTTATAAACTAGCGGATTAGTCTGTCTTTGGTCTAGGGTAATGATATGAGATTTATTAGAATAGAAAAAGTGTTTTTTCTTGTCCTTCTACCTTCTATATTTGCATTCGTAAATTGTAACCCAAAAAGCTGAAGACATGAAAAACATATCCATGAAATCTACTCAATTAATAGAGGATTCTTATACGAATTATCATCATTCGGTCTATCTGTATATCTATTATAGGATAGCTCATAAAGAAGAGGCGGAAGACTTGGCTCAAGATGTGTATGTACGGCTGATGGACTACGATCGGATGCTCTGTGCAGAGACTATTAAGTATTTTATTTTTACTATTGCTCGTAATTTGGTAACTGACTATTTACGTCGTTATTATAAGAGGCAAGAAGTTACTTCTTATTTATATGAGCATACGGTTGCTTATACAAATGAAACAGAACTTCGTGTGGTGGCCAATGATTTGGAAGCGTGTGAGAAATATAGATTGTCTTTGCTTCCTCCACGCGTCGTACTATTTATGCAATGAGTCGTTTTGAAGACAAATCTATTTCAGATATTTCAGCGGAATTAAATCTTTCGCACCGTACCGTTGAAAACCATTTAAGGATAGGGCGGCATGAGGTGCGCGAGTTTATCAAACAGTGTATATAATAAGAAAACAACAATAAAACTGTTAATATTAAATTTTAAGTTTATGAAAAACGAATTCTTTAAATTTTCATCGAGAAGAATCTTGTTTTCTACGGTGATGGCTTCTGCCTTGTTGGCAGGTAGCCCGCAGACTGTATTTGCAGAGGTGAATGGGGTGCAGACTGTTATGCAGACTGGAACGGTAAAAGGGCAAGTGGTGGATGCTACAGGAGAACCGGTAATTGGTGCTACGGTACAAGTAAAAGGCACGACTAATGGTACAATTACCGATTTTGATGGTAATTTTACATTGAATAATGTTCCGGAAAAAGGCATATTGGTCATTTCTTATATCGGATACAAGACTCAGGAAGTTAATATATCAGGGAAAACAAACGTTAAGGTCGTTTTGAAAGAGGATACTGAGGTGCTGGATGAAGTAGTAGTAGTTGGTTATGGTGCCCAAAAGAAAGCTTCTTTAACTAGTTCTATTAGTCAGATCAAGGGGGATGAGGCTTTTAAAAATAAGGGTATTGCTAATGCTACAGTAGCTTTGCAAGGTGAAGTTCCGGGATTGACTATTACACGCACTTCTACTCGTCCGGGTAGTGAGGGAGCAGAGATGAAAATACGTGGTGATATTTCTGTTAATGGAAAATCTTCTCCATTAGTTATCATTGATGGTATAACAGGTTCATTGGATGAGTTAAATGCTATGGATGCAAGTGATATTGAAAATATTTCAGTTTTGAAGGATGCTTCGGCTGCGATATACGGTGCCCGTTCGGCTTCAGGTGTTGTACTGGTAACAACAAAGCGTGGTAAAAAAGGAAAGGCTCAAATATCATATAGTGGCTCTGTTAGTCGCACAATTAACGGTATTCAGCTCCTATTACAAATAATCGGGAATGGTTGGATATGTTTTATGAAGCTCAATATAATGATGCTGCCGCTTTAAATCCTAGTTTAACTACTGCTGATGAAATTCATAAAGCTGTAAATTGGTGGATATTTAATTCTTTTGGTGGTCCTACTTTGATCAATCGGATATTGATCCGGCTACTGGTGCACCAACAGTATATAAGGGGGAAACTCTTTTTAATGCTCTTCGTGCAGGTAAAGTCTTGACATTACAAAATGGTGATAAAGTGGAACGTTGGGACCCAAATGTGTATATGATGGATTATCTTTATGGTCAGGCAACTTCTCAAAAGCATTCGATTAGTATTTCTGGAGCAGATGAAAAGTTTAGTTATCGAGCGTCTTTGGGGTATGCGGATAATAATTCACAGTTGAAAGTTGCTAATGATGGAGAAAAAAAATATAGTGGTCGTTTAAATGCTGATTATCAAGCGACAGATGCTTTGAAATTTGAAACAAGTATGTCGTATGACAAACGTGATATTATAACCCCAACTACTGATGTGGGAGCTGGATATTTTGATCCTTGGTTTTGGACTGTGTATAATAAAAATGGTCAGGCTTATGATACATTTAGTGGTAACCGGAATCCTATTGGTGGGTTGACCCAAGGAGGGGAGAAGAAAAATTCATTGACAACTTTTAGAGGAAGTGCTAAAGCAACTTATGATTTTTCTAAATGGGTAAAAGGACTTTCTATTTCAGCTTCGGGGCTTATAAGACTGTACAGAGAAATATGCAGGAAGTGAAGAATAAAGTACAATATTATGATTGGGTAGGTACACAGACTGGTAATAAGCAAGTCCCGGACAATTG
>ENA-OQCX01000264-OQCX01000264.1-human-gut-metagenome-genome-assembly--contig:-NODE-264-length-27977-cov-3.043627_pt1 | contig 27977 bp, 30 predicted proteins | sample MGYA00242762_ERZ504587 | MGnify/ENA primary metagenome ERZ504587 (study PRJEB26092, sample SAMD00036337) | human gut metagenome | host: Homo sapiens | study: EMG produced TPA metagenomics assembly of... | reverse complement strand
AGAAACCTTGAATCCGATTGCTGAGCAATTATCTCCTGAATATACTTTTATCCAGCTCTTCACGCTTGTTTGGCATGCATCTGAAGGATACGTCCAACACGCTCTTTTTTATTTTTTAGTAGCATTCAGTACATAAGAACCGGAGTTCATAACACCTGAATACACACGGAAGTAAGCAAGCTTACCTACGAATGGGTCTGTCATGATCTTAAATACGAGAGCAGAGAACGGCTCTTCATCAGAAGAGTGTCTTACTACTTCGTTTCCGTCTTCATCAACACCCTCGATTGCCGGGATGTCTGTTGGAGCCGGCATAAACTCGATGATTGCATCAAGGAGTTTCTGAACACCTTTGTTTCTGTATGCAGTACCGCAGCATACCGGAACAGCTGTACACTCACATGTAGCTTTTCTCAGTGCTACTTTCATTGCATCGATAGAAGGTTCTTCACCCTCAAGGTATTCCATCATAAGGTCATCGTCCAGCTCACAGATTTTCTCTACGAGTCTGTGTGATAAAGCTCAGCTTCATCCTGCATCTCTTCCGGAATATCTGTTACAGTGATGTCTTCACCCTTCTCATCATTGTAGATGTAGGCCTGCATCTCGAACAGATCGATGATTCCTTTGAATTCGTCTTCTTTTCCGATTGGAAGCTGAAGACAAATAGCGTTCTTTCCAAGTCTTGTCTTGATCTGATCTACAGCATTGTAGAAATCAGCACCAAGGATGTCCATCTTATTGATGAATGCCATACGTGGTACATTGTATGTGTCTGCCTGACGCCATACGTTTTCTGACTGCGGCTCAACACCACCCTTAGCACAGAATACGCCGACAGCTCCATCAAGTACACGGAGTGAACGCTCAACCTCTACAGTGAAGTCAACGTGTCCCGGAGTATCAATGATATTGATACGGTGCTCTAAAGCGCCCGGTTTCACTTTTGTCTTCTCTTCCAATGTCCAGTGACATGTTGTAGCGGCTGAAGTAATTGTGATACCTCTTTCCTGCTCCTGTTCCATCCAGTCCATTGTAGCAGTAACCTTTCGTGAGTATCACCAAATCTTATAGTTAACACCGGTATAGTAAAGAATACGCTCTGTCAGTGTAGTCTTACCAGCATCAATATGAGCCATAATACCGATATTTCTGGTTCTCTCTAATGGATATTCTCTTCCAGCCAAGATTTTTTCCTCCTAAAATAATTAGAAACGATAGTGAGCAAACGCCTTGTTTGCTTCTGCCATCTTGTGCATATCTTCTTTTCTCTTTACAGCTCCACCTGTGTTGTTAGCTGCATCAAGAATTTCATTTGCCAGTCTTTCTTCCTGTGTCTTCTCGCCTCTCTGACGTGATACATAGTTAACCAGCGAAGTGCGAGTGCCTGTCTTCTGTCAGCTCTAACCTCGATCGGTACCTGGTATGTTGCTCCACCGATACGTCTTGCTTTAACTTCAAGAACTGGCATCATGTTATTCATAGCCTCTTCAAACACTTCAATAGCCGGCTTCTCAGCCTTAGCTTCTACTCTTTCAAATGCTCCGTATACAATCTTCTGTGCTACGCCTTTCTTACCATCAAGCATGATGTTGTTGATAAGTTTGGTAACAACTTTATTGTTGTATATTGGATCCGCTAATACATCTCTCTTCTGAGTATGTCCTTTACGTGGCACGGTCCTTCCCTCCTTAATCATATTTTCCGGTTTTTCCGGGATTAATTCATCGGTACTCACATGTGTCTTTCTATGAGATCACATTCCATGTGCTCGCAGCCGCGAAATCTATATAGCATCCGCAACCTACGACTAATCATAGTTCTGTTTGTGATACGATTTAACTATTAGTTACACTTATCTAAAATACTATACTGCAATCCGCGACTTCTTATTTAGCGTCTTTCGGTCTCTTAGCACCGTATTTAGAACGAGCCTGTCTTCTCTTAGCAACACCTGCTGTATCAAGTGTTCCACGGATAATGTGGTATCTTGTACCTGGCAGGTCCTTAACTCTTCCTCCACGGATCATACAACGCTATGCTCCTGAAGGTTGTGTCCTTCACCTGGAATGTAGCTTGTTACTTCGATTCCGTTTGACAGACGAACTCTGGCGATCTTTCTCAGAGCTGAGTTAGGCTTCTTAGGTGTAGCTGTCTTAACTGCTGTACATACACCTCTCTTCTGTGGTGCAGATGCATCAGTTGCACGTTTCTTCAGGGAGTTATATCCTTTCTGAAGTGCCGGTGCTGTAGATTTCTTCTCAGAAGTCTGACGTCCTTTTCTAACTAACTGGTTAAATGTTGGCATTCTTTTCACCTCCTATGAATTATTCGTTACCTTGGGCTTATGCCTCAAGGGGCTGCGGATAATCAATTCGTTATCCTGATTTGCGCATCAAAAGAACAATGTCTTTTTCCACACGCTTGTTTAGTTTATTACGTTTAGCGCCGAAAGTCAAGGCTTTTTTCGCATTTTCCATATTATTTTTCATACAAAAATAACAGATGGCACTCTCTTTTTTTCTTAAGAAACCATCTGTTATTTGTTATTAAATCAAATTCTTTTTTCTAGCAACTATGAAAGTAAATCTCTTCTTTATTTTCAACGAAATAAATTAGTACGCTTTGCCCCAGTATACCATATGCTTCGCCGGTTTTCCGCAGCATACACATACATCTGAAAGATGCTCTTCCTCTTCCGGAATACATCTTGATGTAGCTCCACCTGTCTGAGCCTTGATCTCATCTTCACAAGCTTCGTCTCCACACCACATTGCTTTGATGAATCCAAGGTTCTCATTGAACTTCTCATTCATCTCGTCCATTGTTGTTGCTTCATTGATATGAGAGTCAAGGAATGCTTTTGCTCTGTTATACATATCATTCTGCATTGTCTCAAGAACTTCGGCAAGTTTTGTTGTAAGCTCATCCAGAGAAACAACAATCTTCTCTCTTGTATCACGTCGTACGATAACTGCCTGATTATTCTCGATGTCTTTCGGTCCGATCTCGATACGTGTCGGGATTCCAAGGATCTCCTGTCCGCTGAACTTCCATCCAGGTGCTTTGTCAGAATCGTCGATTTTCACTTTGTATCCTGCTGCCTTCAGTGTATCAACAAGTTCATTTGCCTTATCAAGAACACCTTCTTTATGCTGAGCGATCGGGATAATCATTGTCTGCACCGGTGCGATTCTCGGAGGGATAACAAGTCCACTGTCATCTCCATGTACCATGATCAGCGCACCGATAATTCTTGTGGACAATCCCCAGGATGTCTCGTATACTTCATGAAGTTCGTTATTCTTATCTGAATACTGAATACCAAACGCACTCGGGAATGAACTTCCAAAGAAGTGACTTGTTGCTGACTGCAGTGCTTTTCCATCATGCATCAGTGCTTCGATTGTATAAGTATCCTGTGCTCCTGCGAATTTCTCGCTCTCTGTCTTACGTCCGGAAACTACCGGGATTGCAAGAACATCCTGTGCAAAGTCTCTGTAGACTCTCCACATCTGTTTTGTACGCTCTTCTGCTTCTTCGTATGTTGCATGGATTGTATGTCCTTCCTGCCACAGGAACTCTCTGGAACGAAGGAATGGTCTTGTTGTCTTCTCCCAGCGAAGAACGGAACACCACTGATTCCACACCTTAGGAAGATCACGGTAAGACTGAACTGTCTTGCTCCAGACATCACAGAACAGTGTCTCAGATGTAGGACGGATACAGAATCTTTCCTGAAGTTCTTCCAGTCCACCATGTGTTACCCATGCAACTTCCGGTGCAAATCCTTCGATATGATCCTTTTCTTTCTGAAGAAGGCTTTCCGGGATCATAACCGGAAGGTATACATTCTCTACTCCTGTCTCTTTGAAACGTGCATCCAGGTTCTTCTGAATATTCTCCCACAGAGCATATCCGTTCGGAAGGTAGTTCATACATCCTTTAACACCCGAATAATCACACAGTTTTGCTTCACGCACAACGTCTGTATACCACTGAGCAAAATCTTCTTCTCTGGCAGTGATATTCTGTACTAATTTCTTTGCCATTGTTCTTCTCCTTTTTGTTTTTTTTGCATTGCTGTCCCCTGACAGCAGTTTGCTTTTATCAGGAAATATTTTCCTAACATATAAAAAATCGCCGGGATATCGCATCCCCACGATAGGGACCGAATATCTCCGGCGGTACCACCCTAATTAATGCAATACATCCATTCTATAATCAAAACCAACACAAATGATCTCTGTATCTGCATTCACTTTCTTCTCCTTTAACGCAGGACCTACGCTGTACTTTCATACAGGGACTCCCGGGCCGGTTCCATACCGTAATGCAAAGGCTCTCACCTGCCGCCTTCTCTCTGAAGCATGCTGCGTATCTACTATTCCCGTTCAACGTCAGTTATCAAATGAAATTCTAACTGATAAAACACCCGCTGTCAAGCCAAAAAGCTTTATCCTCTGATTTCCAGAAGCTTTGCTTTCAATTCATTTTCCATATTGCGAAGTTTCCGCCTCCGCTTCCCGGCGTTTTTCTCTTCCTTCTCTCTGAATGTTCATCACTTCATCCAATGTAGAGATCAGTGATTCATTTGTTGCTTTCAATGTCTCAAGATCTGCAATTCCTCTTTCAGACTCTTTTGCAGTCTCAATTGTGGACATTTTTAATGTCTCCGCATTCTTCTTCAACAGTTCATTTGTCATATCCGTCACCTGTCTCTGTGCTGCCGCCGCCTGTGAAGAATGTTCTACTCCAAGTGCAAGAAGCATCTGACTCTTCCACAACGGGATCGTATTCACAATTGTAGACTGGATCTTCTCTACCATCTGTGTATCATTATTCTGAACCAGACGGATCTGTGGTGCGGTCTGGATGGAGATCATTCTCGTCAGTTCAAGATCATGTAACTTCTTTTCAAAACGGTTGCACATCGAATCCAAATCTTTTGCTGCCTGCGCATCTTCCGGGAGACCGCTTACCTGAGCTTTGCTCATCAATTCAGCAAGCTGTGTGCTTCTTACTTCTTCCAGTTTTTTCTTTCCTGCAAGAATGTACATAGAAAGCTCTTTAAAATAAGTAAGATTCAGATCATACATTTTATCAAGTATCGCAACATCTTTCAGCAGCTGCACCTGATGGTTATCCAGTGCTTTCACGATCTGATTCACATTTTCTTCGGCTTTCGAATACTTTGCTTTCATAGATTCAACTTTATTCGATGCTTTCTTAAATATTCCAAGAAATCCTTTGCTCTCTTCTTCATCAAAGCTCTTCAGTTCAGTTACAACATTCGTAAGCAGTGTACCAACTTCTCCCAGATCCTTTGACTTCACATTTTCCAAAGCACTTTCTGAGAAATCTGCCATCTTTTTCTGTGTGCCTGCGCCATACTGAAGAATCATAGAAGAATTCGTCAGATCGATCTGCTGTGCAAATGCATCTACATCTGCGTTCTTCTTCTGTCAGAATCGTATCGTCCAGCTTCGGTTCTTCCGGCTACACCACCGGTTTCTTTTTTTCTTCCTCCTGAAACGGTTCCAGTGTCAGTGTTGGCACTGTGCTTACATCCTTGAATTCATCACTCATAGTAATCCTCCACTTCTGTTTGTAACTGTTTTGATTCATTATCTGTTTGGGGAAATCATTATTTTTTCAGCCCGTCTTCTGTCAGACCTTCCTGAGCAAGCATTGTATGAAGCACTGAAATATCTGAAGATACATCCCATGCTGTATCCTGGAACAGACTGTCCAGTAATTTCTCAAATGCAAGATTCAATGTATCTATCGTATCTTCAATCTCTTTCTTGGAAGAAATGATATTTTCTCCCTGTACCGGCTGTGCATCCAGCTCTTTATACGCTTCAAGAAGTTTCATCGTTGTCGGAAGATAATAATCCATCATTCTTCGCATATCATTCACCGAATCCGGATTCTGCTCCACGCGGTCAAAAATACGATCCACGAGCAGTTCCATGCGGGAAATCTTTGCCGAAATCACTTCTCCCGGAATTGCGTCATTCGCTGCCTTGATCCTTCTCACATATTCATCCCTGCCTGTACAATCTTCTGTACTTCCGGTGAAAGTCTATCATACTCTTCCTGCATCTTTCTCTGAGCAGCCTGCTCTTCTGCCTTACGCTGTTTCATATCTTCCATAAGAGCTGTATACTGATTCCATGCCTGTTCACTGACCATCAGGCATGATTCCTTCTCATCCAGATGTCCCTGACAGAACCAGCCTTTTGTAATCATTTTTTTCACATCTTTCAGAACCTTTCTGACATCTCGTCCTGTCGCAGAAGCAATTTCCTTGATATCACAAAATTCCCGGTCTCTCAGAACAGATACATATTGGCGAAACCTTCCCACAGTACATACCATATCTACTCCTACATAAGTCATCACTGCAAAAGATATAAAAGCAACTGCAAAAATTCCAATGATCAGACCACTGACCACATCAAACGCTGTGATTACACTTCCAATCAAAGTGATGATAAGAAAAATAACGGAAGTCAATCCAAATACTGCTCCTGTCGCTGCCAGAAAAGTTCCGCCGATCTTTACCGAAGTTCCTTTGAGATATCTTGGGCTTACCGGTACCGGACGATATCTCTGGTTTTCTGCACCTGACCTGTTTCCGGCATTCTTTGTAATTTCCATATAATGGCTGTCCTGTCTTCGGATCTCTGTACCATCCACCGTTTTTAATTCCTGCTGAGACACAGTCCATCGCATGGTTCACTGTATCCGACACCATCTGATTCAGTCTGCTGTAATCCTTTGTATCAATTGCATCCTGTATCGTCTGCTTTATCTCTTCTCCAAAATGTTCCCAGTCATTATTCATTGATGTTCTCCTTAAAAGCTTGACCTGATTCGTTTGCATCATGTATCATTATAACATTATTAATTCTCAGTTTAGACGCAACTTTAGCGATTGTCAAGAAAGAAGGATACAACTATGATTTCATCACTTACCCCTAAAATAATATTTGAGGACAAGGATATTATCGTCTGTCATAAACCTGCCGGTATTCCCACCCAGAGCAGCCGCATTGGCACAAAAGATATGGTCAGTATTTTAAAAAATCATCTGATAAAAAATACTGCTAAAAAAGCCTCTTCACGCGAACCTTATATTGCCGTCATCCATCGACTGGATCAACCGGTAGAAGGACTTCTTGTTTTTGCCAAAACACCTGCTGCCGCAAAGGAACTTTCCCGCCAGCTTACCACATCCGGTTTTGGGAAATATTACCGTGCACAGGCTTTAGGCATTTTCGAACACAACGAAGGAACTCTGGAAGACTATCTTGTAAAAGACGGACGAACCAACACCTCCCGTGTCTGTGAAGAAATGTGCCTAATGCAAAGTATGCACGACTTCATTATAAAGTAATTCATACAGATACACTTCCTTCGGGTGAACCTTTTTCCCAACTGGAAATTCATCTGGATACCGGGCGTCATCATCAGATCCGCGTACAGTTTGCACATGCCGGACACCCTCTGCTCGGGGATCGGAAATATGGCACTGCCGCATGCACTTCACGACAGTTGATGCTTTGTGCCTGTCGACTGGAATTCACACATCCGACAACCGGTGAAAAAATGGTTTTTCATTTATAAGGCAAAAAGAAAAGTGCAGTGATCGGGCAATCGCTGCACTTTTCTTTTCGCCTGTTTCCTATCTATTGTATTAGCCCTGCCTTTACTTGGCATTTATCCAAGATAAGAGCAGCACCACAATACCCTACATCTCGTCAACAACCAACGGCTCCGGCTCTTCTTCAAGTGCCTGCTGATATCTTGCAAGAATTGTTGACTGAATTCGTTCTCTTGTTCCTGAATTGATCGGATGTGCGATATCACGATACTCTCCATCTAATGCTTTTTTACTTGGCATTGCAATGAAAAGTCCCTTTTCACCTTCGATCACTTTGATATCATGAACAACAAACTCCTCATCAATTGTGATAGATACTACTGCTTTTAACTTTCCTTCTTTCGCAACTTTACGTACACGTACATCTGTAATCTGCATATTACAGTTCCCCTTTCTCTTTTGCATTACACGGAATTGAACACCCTTTTTCAAGGTTTTCGTGCTTATCTTGGCTTATAATGCATATCTTTCATTCTTTTCAATAACTATTTTAATTCCGTCTTCCCCTACATGTCTTGTATTCGCACGGATCGTATCCCTGCTCTCTACAATACAGTTCTCAATGTATGTATTATCTCCAAGATATACATCATTCAATATGATAGAGTTCTTAATCACGCAATTATTTCCAACAAATACTTTCTTGAAAATAACTGAGTTCTCTATCGTTCCATTAATAATACTTCCGCTTCCAACCAGACTGTTCTTCACGATCGCGCCCGGATTATATTTTGCCGGTGGCTGATCACTCACCTTAGAATATACACTTGGCAGATCCTTGAAGAAATATTTTCTCACTTCCGGTTTCAGGAAATCCATATTTGTCTTGTAATATGCATCTACTGTCGAAATATTATTCCAATAGCTTTCAATCTTATAACCATAAATCTTCTTTACATTCTTATAACGGATCAGGATATCATTTACGAAATCATGTCTCTCTTCTTCCGCACATTGTTCTACAAGATCGATTAGCAGTCTTCTGCGGATCACATAAATTCCTGTAGAGATTGTCTGTGATCTTGCAATCATCGGTTTTTCTTCAAATTCTTCGATTCTGCAAGATTCATTCATCTTAACTGTTCCGAATCTTGTCGCATCTTCTCCTGCTCCAAGTTCTTTACAAACAACAGTAATATCTGCTTTCTTCGCAATATGATATTCCAGCACTTTATTATAATCCATCTTATAGACTGCATCACCTGATGTAATGATTACATAAGGTTCATGACATCTTCTCAGGAAATCCAGATTCTGATAAATCGCATCCGCAGTTCCTCTGTACCAGTAACCGTTATCATCTGTGATCGTAGGTGTGAATACATATAATCCACCTTGTTTTCTTCCAAAATCCCACCATTTGGAGGAATTCAGATGCTCATTCAAAGAACGGGCATTGTACTGTGTCAGCACAGCAACTTTCTGGATATGAGAGTTTGTCATATTACTTAATGTAAAGTCAATTGCGCGATAGCTTCCGGCAACCGGCATTGCTGCTGCCGCACGTCTTGAAGTCAGCTCTTTCATCTTTCTGCTGTTACCGCCGGCTAAAATAATTCCTACTGCTCTCATACTCTGTCACCTGCCTTTATCAATGTCTCACCGCTTGCAAGTACTCCATCTATGTAATCCTCGGATGATGTCACTCCACTGATGGCGGTATTCTTTCCAATCTGTACTCCTCCCGGAATCACTGAATTTTCTCCGATTGTAGCCAGTCCACCGCTGTAAATATTCGGCTTCATCTTATTCGGAACTTCACTTCCGATTCCGATAGAAACATCATTTCCAATCACTGTGTCTTCTGCTATGATTGCTTTCTCGATCACACAGTTTTCTCCGATCGTAACTCCCTGCATAATAATTGAGTCACGGACTACGCTGCCTTTTCCTACAGTAACACTTCCTCCAAGACAGAACTGTGGACTTCTCCGTAAATTTCTGTTCCGTTTGCAATGATACATCTGTCTACAACAGCATTCTCTGCAATATACTGTGGAGGAAGATTCGCACTGTTCGTATAAATCTTCCAGAATTCTTCATAAAGATTAAACTCCGGAATGATATCGATCAGTTCCATATTCGCTTCCCAATAAGAGCTGAGTGTTCCAACATCTTTCCAGTATCCGTTGTACTCATACGCAAACAGCCTGTCCCCTTTTTCATGACAATATGGAATAATATGTTTTCCGAAATCACAGTTTGGCTGGTCTTTCAGCTTGATAAGTGCCTCTTTAAGAACCGGCCAGCTGAAGATATAGATTCCCATTGATGCCAGATTACTGCTTGGCTTCTCAGGCTTCTCTTCGAATTCTTTGATCCTGCTGTCCTGATCTGTCACTACAATTCCGAAACGGCTTGCTTCTTCCATCGGCACCGGCATCGCTGCAATTGTCACATCAGCATCGTTTGCCTTGTGGAAATCAAGCATCACTTCATAATCCATCTTATAAATATGATCTCCTGAAAGAATCAGTACATAGTCCGGATTATAAGTCTCTATGTAATTCAGATTCTGATAAATGGCATTCGCTGTTCCTGTATACCACTCACTGTTTGTACTCTTCTCATATGGTGGGAGAACCGATACACCTCCAACGTTGCGGTCCAAATCCCACGGAATTCCAATTCCAATATGTGTATTCAGGCGAAGCGGCTGATACTGTGTCAGTACACCAACCGTATCGATTCCCGAGTTAATACAGTTGCTAAGCGGGAAATCAATAATACGGTACTTTCCACCAAAAGCAACTGCTGGTTTTGCAACTTTTGATGTAAGTACTCCAAGTCGACTGCCCTGTCCACCCGCCAACAGCATGGCAATCATTTCCTTCTTATACATTACGTCACCTCATTTCAAGTAAGCTAAAATCATTATACCATATATTTAGAAATAACAAACATATTTTACAAATTTTTTTTCATACTTTTTTTCTCCTTTTTTATCAATTTCTACCAAAAATCTTCTTTCTTTTTTTTCGATATATAGTATAATATAAACGATATAGAAGATTTATGACTAAAATCACAAGTTATTTTATAAAATCTATTAAAGAAAGGGCGTATCTCAATGTATAAAATCAATTTTGAAAAGCCGATACATATTCATTTTATTGGAATTGGCGGAATCAGTATGAGCGGTCTTGCTGAGATTCTTCTGGAAGAAGGATTTACTGTATCCGGTTCAGATTCAAAGGAGTCTCCACTCACAAAAAAGCTGGAGTCTGAAGGTGCCATCATCCATTACGGACAGTGTGCCGAGAACATTTCTGACGGAATTGACTGTGTTGTATACACTGCTGCGATCAATAAAGCTAATCCGGAGCTTATGGAAGCTGTTGCCCGCAAAATTCCAATGCTTACACGCGCAGAGCTGCTTGGACAGCTGATGAAAAATTACAAGACACCGATCGCTGTATCCGGTACTCATGGAAAAACTACTACTACATCCATGATCTCTCATATTTTACTTGCAGCCGATCTGGATCCTACAATTTCTGTCGGTGGTATTCTCAAGGCGATCGTGGTAACATCCGCGTTGGAAAATCCGAGACTTTTATCACAGAAGCCTGTGAGTATACAAACAGTTTTCTTCATTTTTATCCGAAGATCAGTGTCATTCTCAATATTGAGGAAGATCATCTGGACTTCTTCAAAGACCTTGAAGACATCAGACATTCTTTCCATCAGTTTGCGGCACTTCTTCCTTCTGATGGAACTTTGATCATCAATGGTGATATCGACAATTATCAGGAGATTTATGAAGGTCTTGACTGTAATGTGATCACTTATGGTTCTTCTGATATGCTTGACTACAGTGCTGCTAACATCACTTATGATGAAAAAGGGCTTGTTGCATTTGATCTTATAAAGAACGGAAAAGCGGTTGACCATATCCAGCTTTCTGTAACAGGTGATCATAATGTGTCAAATGCACTTGCATCTATTGCTACTGCTGAACTGCTTCAGATTCCAATGGAAACAATTAAAAAGGGAATTCTTTCTTTCAGCGGAACAGACCGTCGTTTCGAATACAAGGGAACATTTAACGGTGTAACTGTTGTCGATGATTATGCACATCATCCGACAGAGATTGCCGCTACTCTGAAGGCTGCACAGCACTACCCACACAATCAGGTATGGTGTGTCTTCCAGCCACATACTTATACGAGAACAAAAGCTTTCTTCCATGAATTTGCAGAAGCTCTTTCTCACACGGATCATCTAGTTCTTGCAGATATCTATGCAGCCCGTGAGACAGATACTCTCGGAGTTTCTTCTGCCGGTCTTGCAGAGGAAGCGCGCAAACTTGGAACAGATGCACATTACCTTCCAAGTTTTGAAGAAATAGAAGATTTCCTTAAGGAAAACTGCAAATCCGGAGACCTCCTGATTACAATGGGAGCCGGAGATGTTGTTAAAATCGGCGAAGACCTTTTAAAATAAGGCTTTCCCAATAATTTTGCTAAACTATTCTGTGGAAAAGTTCACATAGATATCCACATGCATGTGAACTTTTCCACACTTTATCCACATTTTCTCCACATAGTTATCTACAAAAAAGTCCTAGTTACCCACTCGAAAATTCTTTTTAAGATTCTCATATGATGTTATAATATTCACACTAAAGAGAAGAAGATATAGATTTCAGGTTGCCCCTCATCAGACAGAGCAAGTGGCAATTGGTTAATACATAGAGAAAGCAGGATAAGTTATGAAGACTTTGGTTTTAAAGAATAATTTTCAGATGAATATGACAATGCTGCCGAACAGCTTTGTAGATCATTATATGGCGAATGCGAACGGAGAGTTTGTAAAAGTATACCTTTTTCTTCTCCGTCATGTTGAGGATGCTGCATCTTCTCTGAGCATCTCCATGATCGCAGATTATCTGAATAATACAGAGAATGATGTTCTTCGCGCTTTCCGTTACTGGGAATCTGTCGGTCTTCTCAGACTTGGACACGGACCGGACGGTGGAATCACTGCCGTTGAATTTCTTCGCGATGAGGAAGAGAATACTTGTGGAGATACAACTGATTTTTCCGGCTGTACATCAAGCTATCCTCAGGATTCAATCCCTGCTCAGACTCCTGTAGCTCCGGTAACAGAGTTCCGATCAGAAGCTGTTTCTGCACCGGTAGAAAGCAATATCCAGACTCCGGTTTCCAATGCGGTTCCTCTTGATACATTCCGTGCCCAGAAGGAGATCAAGTCTCTCCTGTTCATCACGGAACAGTACCTTGGCAAGACACTGACGCATACGGATGTCGACACAATTACTTATTTCTATGATACACTGCATATGTCTGCTGATCTGATTGAATATCTGATTGAATCCTGTGTAGAGAACGGACATAAGAGTATGCATTACATCCAGAAGGTTGCCATTTCCTGGGTAGAGAACGGAGTTGAAACCGTATCACAGGCTAAAGAACAGGCTGCTGCATACAGCCGTAACTGCTACACGGTTTTGAATGCATTCGGTATTAAGAACAGAGGACCTGCCTCTTCTGAACTGGAATATATTAATAAATGGGCTGATACTTATGGCTTTTCCGCTGACATCATTCAGGAGGCCTGCCGCAGAACAATCTCTGCCACACATCAGCCAAGTTTTGAATATGCTGACTCCATTCTCACAAAATGGTATGAATGCAATATTCATCATCTGACTGATATCAATGCTTTGGATCATGAATTCCAGAAAGAACGTTCCTTACATAGAAGTCCTGTCACAAAACCAAAGAATGTCACAAGAAATCTGAATAATTTTGAGAGACGTTCCTACGACATGGATTCTCTGGAAGAGCAGCTTCTGAAGAGCAACTAACGAAAAAGCAATGATTTAGAAGGTCAATTATTTTAAAGAGAAATTAAAAGGAGTCTTTTCATGGGATTAAAAAATTCACAGTACCATGCAATCATGCGTAAATATGAGCAAAAACAATTACATAGCCATGACATTCAGGTGGCTCGGTATGAAGAAGTCTATAAAAAGCTCCCTGAATTCAAAGCACTTGATGACTCCATTGCCTCACTGTCTATTCAGTATGGAAAGAAACTACTTGATGGAGATACCAGTGCAGTTGATGCTTTAAAGAAAGATCTTGCAGAATTACGTAATCGTAAGATTCATCTGCTCAAATCAGCCGGCTTCCCAGAAGATTATCTGGAGCCGGTTTACGACTGTCCGGATTGTAAAGACACCGGATATATTGGTAATCAAAAATGCCATTGTTTCAAAAAAGCAATCATTGGATTGCTTTATGACCAGTCAAATATTAAAAAATTCCCTGTAGAAACAGATTTTAGCAATTTCAGACTTGACTATTATCCGGTTTCACATTACGATAAGAAAACGGGACGTTCTTCTCGTTCCATGATGGAAGACACTTTACGCATCTGCCATCATTTTATCGACAGCTTTGGGACAGAGTTCAACAATCTCTTTTTCTATGGAGATGTCGGTGTTGGGAAAACCTTTCTCTCCACCTGTATCGCAAAAGAGATTATGAACAGAGAATATTCTGTTTTGTATTTTTCTGCTCCACAGCTTTTTAATACTCTTGCCAAGAATGCATTTGACAAAAATGACATTGATGCACATAACATGTGTGAATACATTTTTGACTGTGATCTGCTTATTATTGATGATCTTGGTACAGAGTACACAAATGCCTTTATTGCATCACAGTTTTTTACTTGCATCAACGAAAGGCTACTGCATAGGAAATCAACGATTATTTCAACAAACCTTTCTTTGGAGTCACTCGCTGATCTTTATACTGAGCGTTCTTTCTCCAGAATTACAAGCAGATATAGTCTGTTGAAAATAGTCGGTGATGATATACGTATTAAAAAGAAGTTAGAACATTAGGAGGATTATGACTCATGTTAAGTCGTTCAGAACGTATCTTGGAGAACATACCAGTAGGAAGCCTTGGAATCATTCCTTTACTTGGCTGCGAAGAGCTTGGAAATAAGGTAAATGATTACCTTGTTAAATGGCGTCGTGAAAGTGCTCACGAGCACAAGAATGACGTTGCTTTCTCGGGATATGAGAAAGATAATTATCTGATCAATGCCAGTGTACCGCGTTTTGGTTCTGGTGAAGCCAAAGGTATCCTTGGAGAATCCGTACGAGGAAAAGATATTTACCTGATGGTTGATGTATGTAATTATAATGTCACTTACTCTCTGACAGGAAACACAAACCATATGTCACCGGATGACCATTTCCAGAACTTAAAGAGAATTATTGCTGCTGTAGGTGGTAAGGGACGTCGTATTAACGTTATTATGCCATTTCTTTATGAAAGCCGTCAGCATAAGAGAACTTCCCGTGAATCTCTTGACTGCGCACTTGCGCTTCAGGAGCTTGTTCGCATGGGTGTAGACAACATTATTACTTTTGATGCACATGACCCACGTGTATCAAATGCAATTCCGCTGAGTGGATTTGAGACAATCTCACCAACTTACCAGTCATTAAAGGTCTTCTTCGCAATGTAAAGGACCTGCAGATTGACAGTGAACATATGATGGCAATCAGTCCGGATGAAGGTGGTACAAACCGTGCTGTATATCTTGCCAACGTTCTTGGTTTAGATATGGGTATGTTCTACAAACGTCGTGATTATACTCAGATTGTAAATGGACGTAACCCTATCGTTGCTCATGAATTCCTCGGAAGCTCTGTAGAGGGCAAAGATGTAATTATTATTGATGATATGATTTCTTCCGGAGACAGTATCATTGAAGTTGCTACAGAGTTAAAGAGACGTAAAGCAAACCGTATCTTTGCTGCTGCTACATTTGGTCTGTTCACAAACGGAATGGAAAAATTTGACAAAGCTTATGAAGAAGGTATCATCAACGGTATCCTGACAACAAACCTGATTTATCAGACACCAAATCTTCTTTCAAAACCATATTATATCAACTGTGACATGAGCAAGTACATTGCTCTGATCATTGATACTCTGAATCATGACGGATCACTGAGCGAGATTCTCAGTCCGAATGAGCGTATCCAGAATGTACTTCAGAAATATAAAAATGGAGAGACTATCTAAATATAAATTTATCGTAGAGATTCTTCTTCGAAAATTGGACGAAATCAGATAGCACTTATAAAGTTTATTCTAATAGACAGACATTGAGGGATTGCTTCAGGCTCCGGTTCTGTATACAGAACAGTCACCTGATCCAATCCCTCAATGTCTGTCTATCGGTAAGTTTTCCGTCGCTATCTGATTTCTACTTTCTCGAAAGAAGAACTCTACTTGAGACGGAAAGGAACCGGATGTTCTATAGAATGATATCCCTATCTCAAACGTGTTTGTATTTAATAAAATTTAGCATAGAAGTCTATCTTTTTCAATAAACAGAAAACAGAAAATATGAACTTCGAGAAGTTTCATGTTAGAAGGATGGTACAGGGACGAAGACGAATGTGTAGCATGCTTGGCTCATACTTGAAAAGCAATAGATTGCGTTAAAGAAAGGATTGACAGCTGTCTGAGCGACAGCGAGTTTGTCAATCCTTTCTTTGTTTTTAGCAGTCTGTTGTTTTTCCTAGTATGAACAGTATGCGTAACCCTGAGTCGGCATTCCTGTATCATTCTTCTAACAATCAACTTTCTAAAATAATATTTTCTTGTTTTCGTCCGTATATCAGTAAAATGATTTCTAACGATAATGTTTTATTCTTCTGTTGCTGGTTCTTCTACGGATGTTTCTGCAGCATCTTCTGTGTTCTCTTCTACGAACTCACCTGTCAGATCAACATTTTCGTCCATGTCAAAATCTTCATCCAGATTCAGATCATCTTCAAGATCCAGTTCATCTTCCATCTTAATATCTGTGTTGAGTTTTACATCACGGTACTTCTTCATACCTGTTCCGGCAGGAATATGTTTACCGATGATAACGTTCTCTTTCAGACCAACTAGATGGTCAACTTTACCCTTGATAGCTGCTTCTGTCAGAACCTTTGTTGTCTCCTGGAAGGAAGCGGCTGACAGGAAGGATTCTGTTGCCAGAGAAGCCTTTGTGATACCAAGCATGATCTGTTCTCCGGTAGCCGGCTCTTTTCCTTCTGCAACAAGCTGCTCGTTTACTTCTTCGAAGTCAAGAACGTCTACCATTGTTCCAGGCAGGAACTCTGTATCACCCTTCTCTTCGATTCTGATCTTCTTCAGCATCTGACGAACGATAACCTCGATATGCTTATCGTTGATCTCAACACCCTGGAGACGGTATACACGCTGTACTTCCTGGAGCATATAATCCTGTGTTGCACGAAGTCCTTTGATTTTCAGGATATCATGTGGATTTACGCTACCTTCTGTAAGCTCATCTCCGGCTTCAAGCATAACGCCGTCCTGTACTTTGATACGTGATCCGTAAGGAATAAGATAGGATTTGGATTCTCCTGTCTCTTCGTTTGTAACGATAACCTCACGTTTCTTCTTTGTATCACTGAGTGTTGCACGTCCTGCGATCTCTGTGATGATGGCAAGTCCCTTAGGTCTTCTTGCCTCGAAAAGCTCCTCGACACGAGGAAGACCCTGTGTGATATCGTCACCGGCAACTCCACCATTATGGAATGTACGCATAGTAAGCTGTGTACCTGGTTCTCCGATTGACTGAGCGGCCATGATTCCGACTGCCTCACCAACCTGAACTGCCTCACCTGTTGCCATGTTCGCACCATAACATTTGGAGCATACACCGTTCTTACATTTACATGTAAGAATTGTACGGATCTTAACCTGCTCAAGAGGATTTCCGTTCTCGTCAACACCTTTCTTCATCACGCGCTCTGCACGACGAGGTGTAATCATATGGTTTGCTTTTACAAGGATATTTCCATCTTTATCTTTAAGATCCTCAGCAGCAAATCTTCCTGTGATACGATCCTGAAGGCTCTCAATCTCTTCATTTCCATCCATGAATGCAGATACATACATTCCCGGAATCGGCTGACCCGGTTTTGCACAATCTGCATCGTGAATGATAAGCTCCTGAGATACGTCTACAAGACGTCTTGTCAGGTAACCGGAATCGGCTGTACGAAGAGCTGTATCGGCCATTCCTTTTCGAGCTCCATGGGCAGACATGAAGTATTCCAGTACGTCAAGACCTTCACGGAAGTTTGACTTGATAGGCAACTCGATCGTACGACCTGTTGTATCAGCCATAAGTCCACGCATACCTGCAAGCTGTTTGATCTGCTTGTCAGATCCACGGGCTCCGGAATCTGCCATCATGAAGATGTTATTGTATTTATCAAGACCTGTCAGCAGTGCCTCTGTCAGTTTATCATCAGTTGCTTTCCATGTCTCAACAACTTCTTTGTAACGCTCTTCCTCTGTGATAAGACCACGTTTGTAGTTCTTTGTGATCTTGTCTACTGTATCCTGTGCTTCCTGCATCATCTGCGGTTTCTGCGGTGGTACAGTCATATCGGAAATGGATACTGTCATAGCTGCTCTTGTAGAGAACTTGTATCCGATTGCCTTAACATCATCAAGAACTTCTGCTGTCTGTGTAGCTCCATGAGTGTTGATAACTTTCTCAAGGATCTGCTTCAGCTGTTTCTTACCAACATGGAAGTCAATTTCCATCTTAAGTTCATTTCCCTCAACCTCACGGTCTACAAAACCAAGATCCTGTGGAATGATCTCGTTAAACAGGAGACGACCAAGTGTTGCGTCGATAGTTCCTGTCTTCTCTGCTCCATTTGCAAGAGTCTTTGTCACACGTACTTTAATCTGTGAGTGAAGTGTGATATATCCATTCTCGTATGCAAGAATAGCCTCGTTCACGCTCTTAAAGAACATGCCCTCTCCCTTTGCACCAGGACGAAGCTGAGTCAGATAGTAAATACCAAGTACCATATCCTGTGAAGGAACGGCTACCGGACCACCATCAGATGGTTTCAGCAAGTTGTTTGGTGAAAGAAGAAGGAAACGGCACTCTGCCTGTGCTTCCTGTGACAGCGGTACATGGACAGCCATCTGGTCTCCATCGAAATCGGCATTGTAAGCTGTACATACCAGTGGATGAAGCTTGATTGCCTTACCTTCTACAAGGATTGGCTCAAATGCCTGGATACCAAGTCTATGCAGAGTAGGGGCACGGTTCAGCATAACCGGATGCTCTTTGATTACTTCTTCAAGCACATCCCATACCTCTGGCTGAAGTCTCTCGACCATTTTCTTTGCATTTTTGATGTTGTGTGCTGTTCCATTCGCTACAAGCTCTTTCATAACGAAAGGTTTGAACAGCTCGATTGCCATCTCTTTCGGCAGACCACACTGATAGATCTTCAGTTCAGGTCCAACGACGATAACAGAACGTCCGGAATAGTCAACACGTTTTCCAAGCAGGTTCTGACGGAAACGTCCGGACTTACCTTTCAGCATGTCAGACAGAGACTTGAGTGCTCTGTTTCCAGGTCCTGTTACCGGACGTCCACGACGTCCGTTATCGATCAGCGCATCAACAGCTTCCTGAAGCATACGCTTTTCGTTTCTTACGATAATATCTGGTGCTCCCAGTTCAAGGAGTCTTCTCAGACGGTTATTTCTGTTAATGATTCTTCTGTACAGATCATTCAGGTCAGATGTTGCAAAACGTCCTCCATCCAGCTGTACCATAGGACGCAGATCCGGCGGGATAACCGGGATAGCTGTAAGGATCATCACTCCGGTCTGTTTCCGGACTCGCGGAATGCTTCTACAACTTCCAGACGTTTTACGATTCTCGCACGCTTCTGTCCTGTTGCATTCTCCAGTCCTGCCTGAAGTTCTGCATATTCTTTCTCAAGGTCAATAGACTCAAGAAGCTCTTTGATGGATTCAGCCCCCATCCTACACGGAATGCATGTCTTCCCCATTTTTCCTTTGCTTCCTGATACTCTGCCTCTGAAAGGATCTGCTTGTAAGAGAGATCTGTCTCTCCCTTATCAAGCACGATATAAGAAGCAAAGTAAAGTACTCTCTCCAGTGTTCTTGGAGAAATATCAAGGATCAGACCCATACGGCTCGGAATTCCTTTGAAGTACCAGATATGGGATACCGGTGCTGCCAGAGCGATGTGTCCCATACGCTCACGACGAACACTGGCCTTTGTAACTTCAACACCACAGCGATCACATACAACACCCTTATAACGGATCTTTTTGTATTTACCGCAGTGACACTCCCAGTCTTTGCTTGGTCCGAAGATTCTCTCACAGAAAAGTCCGTCCTTCTCCGGCTTCAAAGTCCTGTAGTTGATGGTCTCCGGCTTTGTCACCTCACCTCTGGACCACTCCAGGATTTTTTCAGGTGAAGCCAGGCCGATCTTAATCGCATCAAATGTTAACGGTTCATATTGTTGTTCATTGTTATTTGGCATAAAAACGGCTCCTCCTTATTATTCCTCACCCAGGTAATCATCATCAAACTTAAGTTCTCAAGATCGCTGTCGTCCGGCTCTTCGTCCAGTTCAACATCTTCCAGTTCTTCTCCGACAAACTCCTTCTCTGTGAATCCATGATCTCCGAAAGATTCATTCTCATCACGATACTTCTGTCTCCTTCGATGATATGACGCAGTCTGTCTCACCGTAATCAACGCTCTCCATGATCTTAACCTCTGTATTGTCATCACGCAGTACGCGGACATCCAGAGCAAGTGACTGGAGCTCTTTAAGAAGAACCTTAAATGACTCAGGAACTCCTGGTTCAGGAATATTCTCTCCCTTAATAATTGCCTCATATGTCTTCACACGTCCTACAACGTCGTCAGACTTCACTGTCAGGATCTCCTGCAGTGTATAAGATGCACCATAAGCCTCCAGGGCCCATACCTCCATCTCTCCGAAACGCTGTCCACCGAACTGAGCTTTACCACCCAGTGGCTGCTGTGTTACCAGAGAGTAAGGACCAGTAGAACGAGCATGGATCTTGTCGTCTACCAGATGATGCAGTTTCAGATAATGCATGTGTCCGATTGTTACCGGGCTGTCGAAGTACTCTCCTGTACGTCCGTCACGAAGACGAACCTTACCGTCTCTTGACAGCGGAACACCCTTCCAGAGTTCTCTGTGATCTCTGTTCTCAGACAGGAACTGGAGAACTTCCGGACGAAGCTCTTCGCCATGTTTCTTCTCGAACTCATCCCACTCAAGGTTTACATAATCATTTGCCAGATCCAGTGTATCCATGATATCGTTCTCGTTCGCACCTGCGAATACAGGAGTTGATACGTTGAATCCAAGTGCTTTTGCTGCAAGACTCAGATGAATCTCGAGCACCTGTCCGATGTTCATACGGGAAGGCACACCCAGTGGGTTCAGCACGATATCCAGAGGACGTCCATTCGGAAGGAATGGCATATCTTCTACTGGAAGTACACGGGAAACAACACCCTTGTTTCCATGTCGTCCGGCCATCTTATCACCAACGGAGATCTTTCTCTTCTGAGCGATGTAAATACGAACTGCCTGATTTACTCCAGGTGACAGCTCATCTCCGTTTTCTCTTGTAAATACTTTGGCATCTACTACGATACCATATTCTCCATGAGGTACTTTCAGAGATGTATCTCTTACCTCACGTGCTTTCTCACCGAAGATTGCACGAAGCAGTCTCTCTTCAGCTGTCAGCTCTGTCTCTCCCTTTGGAGTTACTTTTCCGACAAGGATATCTCCGGCACGAACCTCAGCACCGATACGGATGATTCCTCTCTCATCCAGATCTTTCAGTGCATCATCACCAACACCTGGGATGTCTCTTGTGATCTCTTCTGGTCCGAGCTTTGTATCTCTTGCCTCTGCTTCATATTCTTCAATATGAACAGATGTGTAGACATCATCCTGCACCAGTCTCTCACTTAAGAGAACGGCATCCTCGTAGTTGTAACCTTCCCATGTCATGAATCCGATCAATGGGTTCTTACCAAGAGCCATCTCTCCACCGGATGTAGACGGTCCATCAGCGATAACCTGTCCTGCCTCAACGCGTTCACCTTTATCAACGATCGGTCTCTGGTTGTAGCAGTTGCTCTGGTTACTTCTCTGGAATTTTGTCAGTTTATATGTTTTCTTTGTTCCGTCATCATGTCTGATCGTAATGCTTGTAGATGTAGAGCTTTCAACTACACCAGCCTGCTCTGCGACTTCAGCCACACCGGAGTCAACAGCTGTCTTAACTTCCATACCTGTTCCAACTACCGGAGCTTCTGTTGTAAGAAGCGGTACTGCCTGACGCTGCATGTTAGATCCCATCAGCGCACGGTTAGCATCGTCGTTCTGAAGGAACGGAATCAACGCTGTAGCCACGGAGAACACCATCTTAGGTGATACGTCCATGTAATCAAATTTATTTCTTTCGTAGTCCTGTGTTTCCTCAAGGTAACGACCGGATACGTTCTTATTAATGAAATGACCTTCTTCATCAAGAGGTGTATTCGCCTGTGCTACATGGTAATTATCCTCTTCATCAGCAGTCATATATACAACTTCATCTGTAACGACCGGGTTCATCGGATCTGTCTTGTCAACTTTACGATATGGTGCTTCGATAAATCCATACTCGTTGATTCTTGCGTAACATGCAAGAGAGTTGATCAGACCGATGTTAGGACCTTCAGGAGTCTCGATAGGACACATTCTTCCATAGTGAGAGTAGTGAACGTCGCGGACCTCAAATCCTGCACGATCTCTTGACAGACCTCCAGGACCAAGTGCGGAAAGACGTCTCTTATGTGTCAGCTCTCCAAGCGGGTTGTTCTGATCCATGAACTGTGACAGCTGGGAAGATCCGAAGAATTCCTTCACTGCTGCTGTTACAGGCTTAATATTGATCAGGGACTGTGGTGAAATACCATCCTGATCCTGTGTTGTCATTCTCTCACGAACAACTCTTTCCAGTCTGGACAGACCGATTCTGTACTGGTTCTGAAGAAGTTCTCCAACCGCACGGATACGTCTGTTACCCAGATGGTCGATATCATCATCATTTCCCATGCCATACTCAAGATGCATGTTGTAGTTGATAGATGCAAAAATATCTTCCTTTGTGATGTGCTTCGGAATCAGATCATGAAGATCTCTCTTGATCAGTCTCTTCATCTCATCTACATCACCTGCAGATTCTTCAATGATTCCTGCAAGAACCGGATAATATACCTGCTCTGTCACACCAACCTCGGCCGGATCAATATCAACAACAGCCTGGAGGTCAACCATCATATTGGAAAGAACCTTGATATTTCTGGAAGTCTCTTCACCCTCTACCCAAATGTACGGTACTGCCGCATTCTGGATCATATCAGCGATCTCACGAGTAATCTTTGTTCCCTTTTCAGCAACAACTTCACCTGTGATTGCACTTACAGCATCCTCAGCGAGGATCTGTCCTGATACACGGTTCTTAAGAAGAAGCTTCTTATTAAACTTATAACGTCCAACTTTAGCAAGATCATAACGTCTTGGATCAAAGAACATGCTTGTGATCAGGCTTTCTGCACTGTCTACTGCCAGCGGCTCACCCGGACGGATCTTCTTATAGAGTTCCAACAGACCTTCCTGGTAGTTCTCAGAAGTATCTTTTCCAAAACTTGCAAGAAGTTTTGGCTCTTCACCAAAGAGTTCAATGATCTCTGCATTTGTACCTACTCCAAGTGCACGGATCAGAACTGTGATCGGCACTTTTCTTGTACGGTCTACACGTACATAGAAAACGTCATTGGAGTCAGTCTCATATTCCAGCCATGCTCCACGGTTCGGGATAACAGTTGCTGAATAAAGCTTCTTACCGAACTTATCATGTGCGATTCCGTAATAAATACCTGGGGAACGCACAAGCTGGCTGACGATAACACGCTCAGCACCATTGATAACAAAAGTACCTGTCTTTGTCATCAGCGGAAGATCTCCCATAAAGATCTCATGCTCGTTAATCTCATCAGTTTCCTTATTATAAAGCCTTACTCTGACTTTCAGAGGTGCTGCATAAGTTGCATCACGTTCTTTACACTCATCAATCGTATATTTTGCATCTTCCTCACAGAGTGTAAAATCCACAAATTCCAGACTCAGATGACCATTGTAATCTGCGATCGGGGAAATATCATCGAATACCTCTTTCAGTCCTTTGTCAAGAAACCACTGATAGGAATCTTTCTGAACTTCAATGAGGTTAGGCATCTCCAATACTTCTTGCTGCCTGGAATAGCTCATGCGGAAGCTTTTTCCGGTTTTGATGGGACGAATTCTGTTTTTCTCCATTGACGTTTCACTCCTCATTTATTGTTTTTGCAGGCAATAAACTGCCTTTTACGAGTTCCAGTTATATAAAAATGAAAAGAGCCTTGCGACAGTATTCTCTGTCACTATATGGCATACCTTTCCACAATAGCGCATTTTCTACTATATCACAAAGCTCTTTTTATTGTCAACATGATTCTTGTGTTTTTTTATATTTTTCTTGACTTTTTTCTCAAGATATGTTATATCTTCCGCTATTCTAAGCTTTTTCCTTTTGAACAGTATCTTTTTTTTCAGAAATAACTTCTATATCATATCTTCATAAAGACAGATCAGTCACGATAAACCTGAACACACCGCTCAATATCCGCAATTTCAACATACTCATCCGGTTTATGAGCCTGTGCAAGATTTCCCGGCCCATAAGACATACAATTCGGATTTCCCAAAAGGCCTGCCACAACTGCTGTGTCTGTATAACCCGTGAACGCTGACACAACCAGATCTTTTCCAGTAACTTTTTTCACTGATTCAGATAAAGCTTTCATAAGACCTGACTCCATGTGTGTCTCCACCGGTGGTCTGTCACCTGTAATCTTATAAGAACCCTTTACACCCGGAACTGCATTTTCCCCAATTTCAATTGCTTTTCGAACAATCTTTTCTGCCTCTTGTGTATTCATCGGCGGAACAAGACGCATATCTATCGTCACCATACTGTGATCTGATACTACATATGGACTGTATCCTCCGGAAATCTGTCCAAATGTAACCGTAGACTTTCCAAGTTCTTCATGTGTCGGTACTTTTCCCATCGCTTTTCGGATCTCTGCGATCATAAATGCGATTCCGGCGATTGCATCTGCGCCTTTCTCCGGCATACTCGCATGTGCAGTAATGCCTTCCACACTCAGTTCAAACCAGGTTCTCCCTTTATGAGCCATCTGAATCATTCCGGAAGTCGGTTCCATATCAAGAACCCAGTCTTCCTTCTGAATCCATCCTTGTTGCACTACTGCTTCTGACCCTTTCATATCTGCTTCCTCGTCTACAGTTCCGATAAAGACTAATGTTCCCGGAAGTTTTTCTATATCCTCAGCATTCTCTTTCTGTAATTTTGCCACCTCCGCAAATGCTGTCAAAGCACTTGCAAGTCCTGACTTCATATCACAGGCTCCTCGTCCCCAGATTTTCCCATCTGAAACTTCTGCGCTGAATGCATTCTTTGTCCATCCTTCGCCCTTAACAACCGTATCCATGTGACAGATAAACACCAGTGCCGGATGCGCTTTCGCACCTTTCACGACGCCTTTTACAATTTTTCTTCCCGGCTCTACTTCGTAAGTCTCTGTATCTGCTCCACTCTCTTTCAAATAGTTGCAGATATATTCCCCAACCCTGGTTTCCCAGCTTCCAGGATCTGTGCTCTCAATTTTAATCAGCTCTCTTGTAAGTTCAACTGCATCCATTTCTTTCGCCTCTTTTAAAAAAACCGCAGAAGCATATCATCTTCTGCGGTCATAATAAACTTATGTTCAGGAAAATTATTTAAGAGTAACCTCTGCTCCCTGCTCCTCAAGTTTAGTTTTGATTTCCTCAGCCTCTGCTTTGGAAACTGCCTCTTTAACTACCTTCGGTGCTCCGTCTACAAGCTCTTTAGCTTCTTTAAGTCCAAGACCTGTGATCTCACGAACAGCCTTGATAACTTTTACTTTAGATGCTCCAGCGGATGTAAGTTCTACGTCGAACTCATCTTTCTCTGCTGCTCCTGCACCCTCAGCTGCTGCTGCAACTACAACGCCTGCTGCTGCAGATACGCCGAACTCTTCTTCACAAGCTTTAACAAGCTCGTTTAACTCTAATACTGATAACTCTTTGATCGCTTCGATCATTTCAGCTGTTGTCAATTTAGCCATTTTAAATATCCTCCATTTTTCTTTTCATTCTTAATTAATTGGATGAGCATCTGCTCATATATGCTGTCTGTATCCAGATCAGCTGACGCACATTACTCTGCGTCTGTTGCTGTTCTCCTCTGCTGCTTCTGCTGGAGCCGCTTCTCCACCCTGCTCTGCGATCTGTTTGATAACACGAGCAAAGTTTGTAATAGGTGACTGCAAGCTTCCAAGCAACTTGGAAAGCAGTTCGTCTCTTGAAGGGATCTTAGCAAGTTCAGAAATACCTGCTACATCATATGCTGTTCCTTCAACTACACCACCCTTAAGTTCAAGTGCCGGAGCATCCTGTGCAAATTTGTAAAGGATTCTTGCCGGTGCTGTTGCGTCATCTTTAGAAATAGCGATAGCGCTTGGTCCTTCCAGCAGTCATCAAGGGCTGCAAATTCAGTACCCTCGAAAGCTCTCTTCATCATTGTGTTCTTGTAAACTTTGTAGATCACACCAGCTTCTCTAAGCTGTTTACGAAGCTCTGTATCCTGAGCAACTGTAAGTCCACGGTAGTCAACGAGAACTACTGACTGAGCGTCTTTAATCTCTTCTGCAATCTTGTCAACGATTGGCTGTTTTACTTCAACCTTTGCCACTTTTCGGTACACCTCCTTATATTATTCGTGTACTGCCAAAGTTCTCAGCAGAATCTTCTGCTGAAACTAAAAAATCTCCAGGTCCAAAGACGTGGAGGTTCTACAAATTCATACGCATGTAAAAATTCATTCTTCCTCGGTAGGCGTTCATAACTTACGCTTTTCAGCACCTACTGTCTTCGGCAGTTGCTAGGCTATAATACCATGTTATTTTCTATATGTCAAGCCCATTTTTATCTTTTTTATTTTTTCTTTTTCAAAAGAGGATCCGCCGAAAGCAGATCCTCCTCTATGACAGTCTCGCAACTGTCTCTTTTACATTTTATTATGCAAGCTTAACCGGGTTAATCTTCACGCCAGGTCCCATTGTAGATGTAAGAGTTACACTCTTCAGGTACTGACCTTTAACAGCGGCTGGTCTAACCTTGTTGATTGCATCGATAAGCGTCTGGAAGTTGTCCGCTAACTGCTCCTCTGTAAAGGATGCTTTTCCGATCGGAACATGGATAATGTTTGTCTTGTCCAGTCTGTACTCAATCTTACCAGCTTTGATATCGTTGATAGCTTTTGTAACGTCCATTGTTACTGTACCAGCCTTCGGGTTTGGCATAAGTCCTTTAGGTCCGAGTACACGTCCAAGACGTCCAACAACACCCATCATATCCGGTGTAGCAACTACAACGTCGAAGTCAAGCCATCCCTCGTTCTGAATCTTCGGGATCAGTTCGTCTCCTCCAACAAAGTCAGCGCCTGCTGCTTTTGCTTCCTCTGCCTTAGCGTCCTTAGCGAACACAAGGATGCGAACCTTCTTACCTGTTCCGTGTGGAAGAACTACAGCACCACGGATCTGCTGATCAGCGTGACGTCCGTCACAACCTGTTCTGATATGAGCCTCGATTGTCTCGTCAAACTTTGCTGTTGCTGATTTCTTTACTAATGCTACTGCTTCTGCAGGATCATAGAGATTTCCTCTTTCGATCAGTTTTGCAGCTTCGATATATTTTTTTCCTCGTTTCATTTTACAATAACCTCCTTGTGGTATTGGCGGGAACTTGCCCCTCCCACTTTATGAATTTACTAAACAATTGAACTCTCAGCGCTCTCTCCCCCGAGGACACCGGAAAAGGTCGGCTGATTGTATCCTACAATATAATCTTTATATGATCCGGATTAGTCTTCTACAACTACACCCATGGAACGGCATGTTCCAGCGATCATGCTCTCAGCAGCCTCTACGGATGCTGCGTTCAGGTCTGGCATCTTCATTTCAGCGATTTCTCTAACCTGAGCTTTTGTGATTGTAGCAACTTTTGTCTTGTTCGGTACACCAGAACCGGACTGAATCTTACAAGCTTTCTTAATAAGAACTGCTGCCGGTGGTGTCTTTGTGATGAAGCTGAAGCTTCTGTCATTGTAAACAGTGATTACTACAGGGATGATAAGATCTCCCTGACTCTGCTGTTCTAGCATTGAACTGTTTTGTAAATTCTACGATGT
>ENA-OQCX01000263-OQCX01000263.1-human-gut-metagenome-genome-assembly--contig:-NODE-263-length-28006-cov-3.057750_pt1 | contig 28006 bp, 45 predicted proteins | sample MGYA00242762_ERZ504587 | MGnify/ENA primary metagenome ERZ504587 (study PRJEB26092, sample SAMD00036337) | human gut metagenome | host: Homo sapiens | study: EMG produced TPA metagenomics assembly of... | reverse complement strand
GATGGGAGTCGGGTACTCCCTTTGGTGCTGAGCCAACGCCGCAGGAATGGTCAAGGGTGAGGACGTTCTGCGCATCCGTTCTATGCAAAAAGGCAGATGCCCCTTCTGCCCACACTGCAAAAGACGCTGGGGGACGCGGCAGCCTTCCTGCATGCGGAGCGCCTTGCACCGGATACGCTGGTGCTTACCCCGGGCCTTGTCTCAGGCAGTGCCATGCTCAATGCCGTCTGCCTCCCTCCGGTTATGCTGCCGAGCAGCTGACGGTGCTGGCCGACTGCACCCAGATGCTCGACCTTGTCCATCTGGCGGGGGAGAGCGTTGTGCCTGCGGATGCCGCGCCTGAACTGCGCCTTGCTGCCAACCGGATGACCTTGACCGACCACGATACCGGTGCAGCGGCAGAGCTTTTGTATGGCATGGTGCGCCGTGCGGAAACTTCTGCGTAAAATCATTGTAAAGCTCTCTGCAAATTCTCCGCAGAGGGCTTTCTTTTTTAGAGAAAGTCGGGTACAATGGAATGAAGAAAGCCAGTCTCACAAAAACAGAACAGAGATTTCTGTGGACAGCGGCCCTTGTCTGCGCGGTGTGCGTTGCGCTGGCGTTTGGGTTTGCCGCTCCGCGGCAGACAGGGCCGGGCTGTGCAGCCGGGAGTGAAGCACCGCTCATCCAGCTGGCACGGGTCGATCTGAACACCGCCGGGCAGGAGCTCTCTGCACTGCCGGGAGTGGGGGAGCAGCGCGCCCGGGCCATCATTGAATACCGGGAGCAGTACGGGCGCTTTGCCGCGGTGGAAGAGGCTGCTGCTGTGCCTGGCTGACGGAAGCAGTGTGGATGAGTGGGATGGGCTTGCTTATGTGAGCTGAAGCGCTGCGGCGAAGCCGCATGTCAGGGAAAAAGGGAGTAAACTACTATGAAAGAGGATACGATCTTCATCAACCGTGAACTCAGCTGGCTGGATTTTAACCGCCGTGTGCTGGTGCTGGGCAAGGATAAGAATGTCCCGCTGGCAGAGCAGGTGAAATTCCTTGCATCTATGGCTCCAATCTGGATGAATTTTTCATGGTGCGTGTAGGCTCCCTGCAGGAGCGCGCAAACCTTGCACGCAGTCAGAAGGACAAAGACAAGCGTGAGAACAAGACCAACATGACGGCCGAGGAACAGCTGAACGCCATCATGCCCAAGGTTGCCCATCTGCAGGAGGATTGCGATAAATACTACGAGAAAGCGCTGGAAAATCTGGATGCCTGCGGCTATAAAAAGGTAAACTTTGATGCGATGGATAAGGAGCAGGAGCGCTTCTGGAAAAAATACTTCCAGAACGAGCTGTTCCCCATCCTCAGCCCGCAGATCGTGGACAACCGCCACCCGTTCCCATTCCTGCGCAATAAGGAAATCTACCTGGGCGCTCTGCTCAAGGAAAAGGAGGGCCAGAGCCTTGGCATGATCCCCATCTCCAGCCAGATGGAGCGGCTGATCCTGGTGCGCCGGGAGGGCAAGACCGAGTTTGCCCTGACAGAGGAACTGGTGCTGCATTACGCGTCCCTCATCTTCGGCAAGGATGCCGTCCAGGAAAAGTGCCTGTTCCGCGTTACCCGCAACGCTGACATTGATGTAAAAGAGGGCATGATGGACCATGATATCGATTACCGCGAGATCATGGCCGACCTGCTCAAGCGCCGCCGCAAGCTGGCCGCTGTCCGCCTGCAGGTAACTCCCACGGCCCCGCAGGAGATCCTGCGTCTCCTCTGCGATAAATTAGAACTGAGCCATAAGCGGGTATTCGCCCAGAAGAGCCCGCTGGATCTGAGCTTTTTCTACAAGCTCACCGGTAAAATGGAGGCCGAGGGCAACCCGGAGCTGTTCTATCCCTCGGCCCGGCCCATGCTGCCGCCCCAGGATTATGACCTTGCCGCCGAGGTGGAAAAGCACGATGTCCTGCTCAGTTATCCGTATCAGTCCATCCGCCCCTTCATCGCAATGCTGAAAAAGGCTGCGCGGGATCCGGAGGTCATCTCCATCAAGATGACCCTTTACCGGATGGCGCGGGAATCCCAGATCGTGCAGGCCCTGATCGAAGCCGCCGAAAACGGCAAGGAAGTGGTGGCTCTGGTGGAGCTGCGTGCCCGCTTTGACGAGCAGAATAACATCGACTGGTCCAAGCAGCTGGAAGAGGCTGGCTGTACCATTCTCTACGGCTTCGATGATTACAAGGTGCACTCCAAGCTGACCCTCATCACGAAAAAGGGCCCGCAGGGCTACAGCTACATCACCCAGATCGGCACCGGCAACTACAACGAAAAGACCAGCGAGCTCTATACCGATTATTCGTTCATCACGGCAGATCTGGCATCGGTGAGGAAGCCTCCAACGTGTTCCAGAACCTTGCCGTGCAGAAACTGACGGAGACCACCGAGAAGATGCTGGTGGCTCCTCTGCGCTTCAAGAGCGTGCTGCTGGACGAGATGGACCGGGTCATCAATGCAGCCAAGCTGGGCCGCCCGGCATCCATGATCCTGAAAAACAACTCCATCTCGGATCGGGATATCATCCTGAAGCTCGAAGAAGCCAGCTGTGCGGGGGTTCGCATCGATATGATCGTGCGCGGTATCTGCTGTGTCCGCGCCGAGGTGCCGGGCAAGACCGAGAATCTGCATATCCGCAGTCTGGTGGGCCGCTACCTTGAGCATGGCCGCATCTACAGCTTCTACGATGGCGTGACCACCCGCATCTATATCGCCTCCGGCGATTTCCTCACCCGCAACACCGAGTGCCGTGTGGAGGTGGGTGTCCGGGTGGAGGACCCTGTTCTCATCCAGAAACTGAGCGATATCCTGCAGCTGCAGCTGCGGGATAACGTCAATGCCCGGGAGATGCGGGCAGACGGCAGCTATCAGAAGGTGAAAGCAGCCCCCGGTGAGCCCCTTGTCAACGGCCAGATGGACATGTACGATCTGCTCCGGGATGACTGGCTCGCCCGGGATACCACTTCTGCGGCAGAACCGGAGCAACCTGAAATAAAGGCACCGGAACGGCTGTCTGAGCCCGAAACGAGACCGGAGCCGGTTCAGGTGGCGGAGCAGCCCGCAGAACCAACAAAACAGCCTGCCACGGTGAAAGCAGCACCTGCTCCGGCTGTGCAGAGCGCACCCACTTCGCACGCTGTTGATCGCGCGGAACGGCACGGCCACTCCAGCCTCTTCCAGCGGCTCCATGACTGGCTCCGCCGGTAAATACGGAACGAGCACCCTCTGGGAAATCTCCCAGGGGGTGTTTTGGTTCTCAGTGATCTTCCTTCTGCATACACTTTCCAGAACGGAGGGCGAAAAGATGCAGGCAAAACATGGACGAGCAGGGAAACACAAGCGATATCAACGGGCGGCGGTGCTGGCTCTGACGGTGCTGCTGATCATTCTGCTGGCGGGCAGAGTGCTCCCGGTCTGTGCGGGCAAAAATGTCCCGGCGGGAGCCAGCCTGAAACAGGCAAAGCCGGGGCAGACGCTCTGCTTCCCGCTGGAAACGGCGGCGTGGCGTGTCTCTGACCCTTATGGCTGGCGGAAGGATCCCTTTACCGGGAAAAAAGCCTTCCACCGGGGCGTGGACCTTGCCTGCGAGGAGGGCACACCGGCCTTGCGGCACTGGACGGCGTGGTGACCGCCGCCCGGCGTGGAGCCGCTTACGGCAACTATGTCCGGCTGACCCATGGGGACGGGCAGGAAACGCTCTATGCCCACATGCAGTATCTCTATGTCCGGGCCGGGGAGGTGGTTGCAGCAGGCCAGCGGCTGGGCACTGCCGGACAGACGGGCCGTGCCACCGGGGCACACCTACACTTTGAATTTCTGACAGGCGGCATCCGGTATGATCCTTCTGCCGCACTGAGCCTGCCGTGATGCGGCATCGGTTCCGGTACGGGCCGTTTGTGTTCCGGGACCCACTGCTGCTCTGCGGGACGCTGTACGTTCTGCTCTATTTCGATGCAAGCGGGTTTCTGCGGCTGGGGCTGCTGGCAGCATTCCTGCATGAGTGGGGGCACATTGGGTATATCTTGCCCTGTTTGGGCGGTTTCCGGTCATTGAAGTCACCCTTACCGGCTTTTGTATGCGCACCCGGGGCAGGGAAATGACCCTGTGGCAGACCGCTCTCCTTGCCGCGGCAGGCCCTGCGGTGAATTTTGTGCTGGCCGGGCTCTGGATGCTTCGGCTGGAACAGCGGGCCACCATCCGGGCCAGTGCCTTTTTGGCGGCCAACCTCCTGACCGGGGCCTTCAACCTCCTGCCCATCCCGCCGCTGGATGGGGCACAGCTGGCGGCGTGCGGATGGTGGTGCCTCCAAAACAATGATTGCATTTCCCGGCAGAATCGGGTACAATAAAATGAATGAAGTAAAACTGTTCTGTCAATGGAGGAACTTGATGTTTGATCCCAAGCTGAAAGAAGCGCTGGGCCGGGTGCAGAAGCCGGGCCGTTACACCGGCGGCGAACCGGGCAGCGTGTATAAAGACAAAGAAAAGGTGGATGTCCGGTTTGCATTCTGCTTCCCGGATACCTACGAGGTGGGAATGTCCTTCCTCGGTGAGAAGATCCTGTACGAGCTGCTCAACAGCCACGAGAACTGGTGGTGTGAGCGGGCCTTTATGCCCTGGCTGGATATGAAGGCTGAGATGGAGCGGCTGGACCTGCCCCTGTACACCATGGAAAGCAAGGACCCCCTGACCGATTTTGATGCGGTGGCTTTACCCTGCAGTACGAGCTTTCCTATACCAACATTCTAGCCATGCTCGATCTGGCGCACATTCCGTTCTACGCAAAGGACCGCGACGAGCACTGGCCCCTGATCGTGGCGGGCGGCCCCTGCGCCTGCAACTCGGAGCCCATTGCGGATTTCTTTGATGTCATCCAGCTGGGTGAGGGTGAGAACCAGCTGCCTTCCATCTGCGCCGAGATCGAGCGTGCCAAGAAAGAGGGCGGTGTCTCCAAAAAGGAGCTGCTGCGCCGCATTGCAAAGATCCCCGGGGTCTATATCCCCGCCTTCTACGATGTGACCTACTTTGAGGACGGCCGGGTCAAGGCCATTACCCCCAACGAGCCGGGCATCCCGGCGGTCATCACCAAGGCCATCATCAAGGATCTGAACGAGTTTGCCCCGCCAACGAACTTTGTTGTGCCCATGGTGGGTGCCATCCAGGATCGTGCCAGCATTGAGGTGCTGCGCGGCTGTGTGCGCGGCTGCCGGTTCTGTCAGGCGGGCTTCCTGTACCGCCCCATGCGCCAGCGGGATGCCAGCCTGCTGAATAAGGCGGCACAGGATCTGTGCGCCAACACCGGCTATGAGGAGCTGAGCCTGTCCAGCCTGTCCACCTCCGACCACGGCCAGCTGGAAGAACTGCTGGATGATCTGAATGAGTGGGCCCCCAAGGAGCACGTCAGCCTCTCGCTGCCCTCCTGCGGATGGACAACTTCTCCCAGAGCCTGATCGAAAAGACTACAAAGGTGCGCAAGAGCGGCCTGACCTTTGCGGCCGAGGCCGGTACCAGCGCCTGCGGGATGTCATCAACAAGAATGTTACCTGGGACGAGATCGAAAAGACCTGTTCACTGGCCTTTGCCAATGGCTATTCCTCGGTCAAGCTCTACTTTATGATGGGTCTGCCTACCGAGACGATGGAGGACATCGAGGGCATTGCCGAGACCGCCCAGAAGGTGGTAGATCTCTATTACTCCAACCCCAGGCACGCCAAGCAGGGGCGTGCAGGTGACCATCAGCTGTGCCTGCTTTGTGCCCAAGCCCCACACGCCTTTCCAGTTCGTGCCCATGGACACGGAGGAAAGCCTGCAGGCCAAGCAGAAGCACCTGCTGGAAAGCGTCCACAGCCGCAAGATCAAGGTGAACTATCACGACAGCACCACCAGTTTTCTGGAGGGTGTGTTCGCCAAGGGCGACCGCCGGCTGGCTCCCGTCATTCTGGAAGCCTACAAACGAGGCTGTTACTTTGACGGTTGGGAAGAGTGCTTCAAGTATGATACCTGGATGCAGGTGTTTGAGGATCTGGGCATTGATCCCAAGTTCTACTGCCAGCGTCCCATTGGCTGGACGAGGTGACCCCGTGGAGCCATATGGACTACGGTGTGACCCACGAATATCTGGTGCGGGAGTACAACAAGGCCCTTGCCGCCCAGACCACCCAGCCCTGCAACCGCGCCTGCCATGGCTGCGGTGCCAATCATCTGTTAGGAGGTCCCTGCTTTGATTACAGTCAGAATCTCGTTTGAGAAAAAGAATGAGGCCTCCTACATCTCCCTGCTGGATCTGCAGCGGGTGATGCAGCGGGTGCTCAAGCGCAGCGGCCTGCCTGTGTGGCACACGCTGGGCTTCAACCCCCACATCTACATGACCTTTGCCTGCCCGCTTTCGCTGGGGCAGGAGAGCGAGTGTGAGTGCGTGGATGTCAAGACCGAGGCTGAGAACCCGGACTTTGCCCAGTGGCAGACCGAACTGAACGCCATCATGCCCACCGGCATCCGCATCACCCATGTGGGGCCGGTGCAGATGAAGGCTGACCTCATTGCCTTTGCCTGCTATCAGATCACCTACCCGGCAGCGGCAGCGGCTGTGCTGGAACAGTATAACGTGCTGGAAAGCGCCCGGTGGAAAAGCACAGCAAAAAGGGCAAAAAGATCGTGGAGCTCAAGGATCACATCCCGCAGGTGGAATATACCACCGCAGGGGATCGTGTCTGCATGGAGCTCTGCCTGCCTGCCGCACAGGAGCTGAACCTGAATCCCTCACTGCTCACCGGCTTTCTGGAAGAAAAGTTTGGTCTGCCTGCCGCCAGCGCAGGCATCCTGCGCAAGCGCTTCCTGACGGCGGATCGGCAGCTCTTTTGCCTGATTTCCCGGGCAAAGAATGCCTTTTGGGCAGAACAGAAAATTTTTGGGATTATTTTGGGCAAATCGCTTGATTTTACGGGCGTTTTTGTGCTATCCTATTAAGGCGTTAGTGTCCGCTGATACCACAGCGGGGTTAATGACAATATCATTAAACGGGCGGTCCTCTGACGGCAAGGTGCCGTGCATGAACGTCTAAAAACAAATGGAGGATTCAAAAATGGACGCACTGAAGATTATTTCTGAAGGCAGCATCAAGGCTGAGAAGCCCCAGTTCAACGTTGGCGATACCGTCCGCGTTGACGTTCGCATCAAGGAAGGCGAGCGTGAGCGTATCCAGGCTTTCGAGGGCACCGTCATTGCTAAGAAGCACGGCGGCGTTGCAGAGACCTTTACCGTTCGCCGCGTTTCCTACGGTGTCGGCGTTGAGCGTGTCTTCCCCATCAACAGCCCCTTCGTTGAGAAGGTCACCGTTGTCCGCAAGGGCAAGGTTCGCCGCGCCAAGCTGTTCTATCTGCGTGGTCGTACCGGCAAGGCTGCTAAGGTCAAGAGCGATATTTGATGATCCCCGCGTAAAACCGGGAGAAAAGGGACAACTTGTTGTCCCTTTTTTCTTTATTCCGGGCCAGACAAGATTGTGAGGTGCATCGGGAAATGGAAAAGCATGCTTCAACACAGGAAACTGTGCGCGGACAGAATGTGTTTGAGTGGTACGAGGCGCTGATCTCCGCCGCGCTGGTGCTGGTGCTGGTATTCTCACTGTTCTTCCGCATCATTCAGGTGGACGGCGAATCCATGGTGCCCACCTTGCAGAACGGCGATAAGCTGATCGTCTGGGGCGCAGGCTACGAGCCCAGCGGGGCGATGTGGTCATCGTGGACAGCTATACGCCTACGGCAAGCCGCTGGTCAAGCGTGTCATTGCCAAAGGCGGCGATGTGGTGAACATTGATTATCAGGCTGGCACGGTCTCGGTGAACGGGGAAGTGCTGCAGGAAGCTTATATCGCTGAACCGACCTATCTTGGCTATGACGTAACGTTCCCGTACACGGTGCCGGAGGTACGGTGTTCGTGATGGGCGATAACCGCAACGCCTCGCTGGACAGCCGCTCGTCCTATGTGGGCTGCATTGATGAACGCGATATTCTGGGCAAAGTGCTGCTCTGCTTTTTGCCCTTTTCGGATTTTGGGGTGGTAAAATGAACAACGATACCCGCTTTGCAAATCAATATAACATCCAATGGTTCCCAGGCCACATGACCAAGACCCTGCGGATGATGGAGACGGAGATCCAGCATGTGGATGCCAGTCTGGTGTTGCTGGATGCCCGCATCCCGCTTTCCAGCCTGAACCCCGAGGTGGAGCGCATTACGGCCCGCAAACCCAAGCTCTATGTGCTGAACAAGGCAGATCTGGCCGATCCTGCCGTGACAGAGGAGTGGATCAGATACTTCCGCGCCGCCGATGCAGGCTGCGTGGCCATCAGCGCCAAGCAGAAGGGCGGTACCAAGGCGGTGCAGACCGCCATTGAAAAGGAGCTGGCCTCGCTGCTGGAGCGCCGCCAGAACCGTGGTATGGGTGGTGCCAAAACTCAGGTGATGCTCTGCGGCATCCCCAACGTGGGCAAATCCACCTTCATCAACACCTTTGCAGGCTCTGCCCGTGCCAAGGCGGCCGACCGTCCCGGCGTGACCAAGGGCAAACAGTGGGTCAGCACCGAAAAGTTTGACCTGCTGGATATGCCCGGCGTGCTCTGGAAAAAGTTTGATTCCAAGACCATTGCTTCTAATCTGCCTTCATCGGCTCCATCAAGGATGATATTCTGGATGTGGAAGAGCTGGCCATGAATCTGCTGGATGAGGTGCGCCGCAATTACCCTGACCTCGTGGCCCAGCGCTACAAGCTGGATGCAGAGACGCTGGCCCTGCCGCCCTACGAACTGATGGAGCCATTGGCCGCAAGCGCGGTCTGCTGGTGCGCGGCGGCGAGGTGAACACCGAGCGCTGTGCCATTATGCTGGTGGACGAGTTCCGCGCCTGCAAGTGGGGCCGCATCTCTCTGGAGCGCCGCCCCAGCGGGATGACCTGGCAGACTTTGCCGAGGAGGACGACGAATGAAACGGCGTTCTGACGAGGAGATCTCTGCCCCTCTGTACGAGTATGATGCCGCCATCCGTGCGCAGTACGGCTTTTTTGCCGGTGTGGACGAAGCGGGCCGCGGCCCGTTATGCGGCCCGGTCGTTGTGGCGGCCTGTATCCTTGACCCGGAGAAGCCGGTGTACGGCATCAACGACTCCAAGAAGCTGACCGAGAAAAAACGGGAAGCCCTCTTTGATGAGATCCTTGACAAGGCGCTGGCCTATAAGATCGTCTTTGTAGGCCCGGAGATCATCGACCGGGATAATATCCTGAATGCCACCATGAGCGGCATGAAGCAGGCTGCAGAAGGACTGGACATTGTGCCGAATCTTGTGCTGGTGGACGGAAACCGTGTCCCGGCTGCGCTGGAGATCCCCGCCCAGCCGGTGGTCAAGGGCGATGCCACCAGCGCAGCATCGGCGCGGCATCGATTCTGGCAAAGGTCAGCCGTGACCGCTATATGATGGAGCTGGACAAGCAGTACCCGCAGTATCAGCTGGCAAAGCACAAAGGCTACCCGACCAAGCTCCATTATGAACTGATCGAGCAGTACGGGATCCAGCCCTTCTACCGCCGCAGCTTCCTGAAAAAGCAGGGCTATTGGCCGGAGGGCAAGTGATGGATCGGGCCGAGACCGGCCGCACCGGCGAGGCTGTGGCCGCGCGGTATTACCAGAAGCAGGGATGTGAGCTGGTGGCCCACAACTACCGCACCCGGATGGGGGAAATCGACCTCATCCTGCGGGAGCCGGACGGCACACTGGTGCTCTGTGAGGTCAAGACCCGCAGCCCCGACCCGCTGGCCGCACCTGCTGCGGCCGTGACCCCTGCCAAGCAGCGCAGGCTCATCCGCACCGCGGAATATTATCTCCAGCACACCGGACAGAGTGATGAACCGGTTCGTTTTGACGTTGCCGAAGTGACCCCTCTTGACAGCGGGCGCTGGATGGTACATATTATAAAGGGTGCATTTACCGCGTAATGCGGGATGCATTGGTGGGAAAAGGCAGAAAACGGCTTTTGCCGCTGCCGCAAACATGGGGCCAATGCGGGCCCCGCTGGCAAAAAGGAGCGACGACAATGCAGTTTTTCAGCACGAGAGATCATAACCGCGTGGTAAGTGCCTCTCAGGCCATTGCACAGGGCCTGTCGGATGAGGGCGGTCTGTTTGTTCCGCAGAGCTTCCCACAGGTGGATGTCAAGGCAATCTGTGCGCTGGATTACCCCGAGATGGCTGCTGCATCGTGGGCAGTATCTGACCGATTATTCGCAGGAGTTCCTGCAGGAGGCCGCCAAGGCCACCTATGGTGCGGCCTTTGGCGGAAAGGCGGGCTATCTGGCCCCTGTTTCGGATGAGGTGTACTCTCTGGAACTGTGCACGGCCCGACCTGCGCTTCAAGGATTACGCCCTGCAGCTGATGCCGAAGCTGCTGGTGGAGGCAAAGAAAAATCTTGACCGCACTGAGAAAACATTGATCCTGGTGGCGACCAGCGGCGATACCGGCAAGGCCGCGCTGGATGGCTACCACGATATCCCGGGTGTGGAGATCGCGGTGTTCTTCCCCACGGGCGGTACCAGTGAGATCCAGCGCCTGCAGATGGTGACCCAGGAAGGCGAAAATGTGGCGGTCTACGCTGTGCGCGGCAACTTCGATGATGCCCAGACCGGCGTGAAGAAGGTCTTTGGCGACCCGGCCATTGCTGCCGAGCTGGCAAAGCGGAACATCCGCCTGTCCAGTGCAAACTCCATCAACTGGGGCCGTCTGGTGCCGCAGATCGTTTACTACTTTGCCGCCTACGCCCAGCTGCTCAAGGCAGGGAAGGTGCGCTTTGGGGACAAGGTGGACTTCTGTGTGCCTACGGGCAATTTTGGCGATATTCTGGCGGGCTACTATGCAAAGCAGATGGGCCTGCCGGTGGGCCGACTGATCTGCGCTTCCAATGAGAACAACGTCCTGACCGACTTCCTGACCACCGGTACTTATACTGCCAAGCGGGAATTCTTCAAGACCACTTCTCCCAGCATGGATATTCTGGTGTCCTCCAATCTGGAGCGCCTGCTCTATCACGTCACCGGCAGCGATGCGAGGTGGCGGGCCTGATGAAGAGCCTGTCTGAAACCGGCAGCTATACCGTCCGGCCTGAGACGCTGGCCGCCATTCAGGAAAGCTTTGGCTGCGGCTGGAGCAGCGAGGAAGAGGTGGCAGGGGAGATCCGTGCCCGCTATGAGCAGGATGGCTATCTCTGCGATACCCACACCGCTGTGGCCTTCCATGTGGCGGGCCGTCACAAGCGCGAGGGTGTGCCCATGGTGGTGCTGTCCACTGCCTCCCCCTACAAGTTCCCCCGCAGCGTGCTGGAGGCTCTGGGCCACACTGCCCCGCAGAACGACTTTGAGGCCATGCAGGAGCTGGAAGCAGCCACCGGCCGCACTGCACCCGCAAGCCTTGCTGCCCTGCGGCAGAAGGCCGAGCGGTTCAATACCGTCATCGACCCGGAGCAGATCGCGCAGGTGGCGCTGAGCTATCAGGAATAAATCTTGTCCTGCCGGACTTAGAACAGGAGAAAAGTGAATGGCACTTTATGTGCTTGGCGATACCCATCTTTCACTGGGCGCTTCCAAACCCATGGATGTTTTTCCGGGGTGGAACGGCTATGTGGAGCGGCTGGAGCGCAACTGGCGCAAGCTGATCAAACCCGAGGACACCATCGTGCTGGCGGGGGATATCAGCTGGGCCATGCGCCTGAACGATACGCGCAGGGATTTTGCGTTTTTACAGGAGCTTCCCGGCCAGAAGCTGATCATGAAGGGAAACCACGATTACTGGTGGACCACGGCCAACAAGATGAACGCTTACCTCAAGGCTGAGGGCTTTGACACCCTGCACACTCCTGCACAACAACTCCTACTCTGTGGAGGGGTATGGCGCTGTGCGGCACCCGGGGCTGGCTGTTCGATGTGGGAGAACCCCACGATGAAAAGGTGATGAACCGTGAGATCGGGCGCTTGAAAATGAGCCTGGATGCTGCGGAACCGGGGTTGGAGAAGCTGGTGTTCCTGCATTACCCGCCGGTCTACACCGGCACCAGCGCCCCTGAGATCGTGGCCACCCTGAAGCCTACGGCATCACCCGCTGTTACTACGGCCACCTGCACGGAAACGCCATCCGGTACGCGGTGCAGGGCGATGTGGACGGCATCCGGTATAAGCTTGTCAGTGCCGATGGCCTGCGTTTCTGCCCCTACCGCATCAATTAAAGGCGGGAAGTGTGGGCAAAAAGAACAAAAAGTCAAAATTTGGTCTGGCAATTGTGTCTGGAACGTGCTATAATAAGTTTTGACGCGATTGTTGCACCCAATTGAGCGCGCGCGTCCCCGCATTTCGCAAACAGAAAATACAGGACGCGGTGCGCGGTTGCAGGAGACAGGGAAGAAAACCTGTCCCCAACGCAATAGAATTTTTGAGTGGAGGATACACAAAATGAATTTCATCAAGTGCGAAAAGCTCGAGAAGAGCATGGCAGAGCTGCAGTTCTCTATCGACGCTGAGCCTTTAAAGGCGCAGTGGCCGATGTCTTCAAGAAGGAGGGCAAGAAGTACTCCGTGCCCGGCTTCCGCAAGGGCAAGGCTCCCCGTTCTCTGATCGAGAAGATGTACGGCGCTGATGTCTTTACCTATGATGCCATCAATGAGCTGTTCCCCGCTGCTTACGAGGCAGCTGTGAAGGAAGCCGGCATCGAGCCTGTTGGCCGTCCCGAGGTTTCTGTGGATGCTGCCAGCGAGACCGAGGGCGTGACCCTGACCGTCAAGGTCGCTGTGATGCCCGAAGTCAAGGTCGGCAACTACAACGGTCTGACCGTTGAGAAGACTGTCCATACTGTTACCGACGAGGCCGTCGATGCAGAGCTGAAGCGCGTGCAGGAGCGCAACGCCCGTGAGCTGACCCGCGAGGGTGCTGCTGAGAATGGCGATATCGTTGATATCGACTTCGAGGGCTTTGTGGACGGTGTTGCTTTTGAGGGCGGCAAGGCTGAGCACTACAACCTGACCCTGGGCAGCGGCTCCTTCATCCCTGGCTTCGAGGATCAGATCGTTGGCCACTCCGCCGGTGAGGAGTTCGACGTGAACGTCACCTTCCCCGAGGAGTATCAGGCTGCTGAGCTGGCTGGCAAGGCTGCTGTCTTTAAGATCAAGCTGCACGAGGTCAAGTACAAGGAGCTGCCCGCTCTGGATGACGAGCTGGCTAAGGACTGCTCCGAGTACGACACTCTGGAAGAGTTCAAGGAGTCCATCCGCAAGAACAACCAGGAGCAGCTGGACAAGCAGGATGACCTGGCTGTTGAGAACGCTCTGGTCGATCAGGTCATCGAGAGCATGGAGGCTGAGATCCCCCAGGCTATGTACGATACCCGTATGGACGAGATGGTCAATGACTTCGCCTTCCGTGTGGAGCAGCAGGGTCTGCGCCTGGAAGACTACCTGAAGTATATGGGCCAGACCGTGGATCAGTTCCGTGCTTCCTTCATGCCTCAGGCTGAGAAGCAGGTCAAGATCCGCCTGGCTCTGGAGGCTGTTGCCGCTGCTGAGAACATCGAGGCTTCCGAGGAGGATGTCTCCGCTGAGATCAAGCGCATCGCTGACCAGTACAAGATGGAAGAGGACAAGGTCCGTGAGCTGGTCAACGTTGACGACCTGAAGAAGGATCTGGCAATCAACAAGGCCATCGACTTCATCAAGAGCCACGCCAACATCGTGGAGAAGGCCGCTGAGGCTGAAAAGACCGAGGACGCTGAATAATCCAGCTGCCAAGGCCGCAATTTGCAGGAAACGCTGTTTGAAGCGTACCCTGTAAACAAAGGTTGTTAAAATTGACCGATACGGCCCTGTTTCTTTTGCCGTATCGGTCAATTTTGCAAATAGAATCATTTTTCGTATCAGGAGGCGAACTTTATGAGTTTTGTTCCTTACGTTGTCGAGCAGTCGGCACATGGTGAGCGTTCCTATGATATCTTCTCCCGTCTGCTGAATGACCGCATCATCGTTCTGAGCGAGGATGTCAACGACACCTCCGCAAGCCTTGTGGTGGCGCAGCTGCTGTACCTGGAAGGGCAGGACCCGGACAAGGATATCAGCCTGTATATCAACAGCCCCGGCGGCTCCATCAGCGCGGGCATGGCCATTCACGATACCATGCAGTATATCAAGTGTGATGTCTCCACCATCTGCATGGGCATGGCCGCTTCCATGGGTGCCTTCCTGCTGGCAAGCGGCACCAAGGGCAAGCGCTTTGCCCTGCCCAACTCTGAGATCCTGATCCATCAGCCGCTGATCGGCGGTCAGGGCGGCGGCCTTTCCGGCCAGACCACCGATATCAAGATCCACGCCGAGCACATGGTGTATATCCGCGATAAGATGAACCACATGCTCAGCGATTACACCGGCCAGCCGCTGGAGAAGATCCAGCTGGACACCGAGCGCGACAACTATATGACCGCGCTGGAAGCCAAGGAATACGGCCTGATCGATGAGGTCATCGCCCACCGCTGAAACTGAACGGTGCGGGGGAGAGCCCTGCGCGCAAAGACCCAGAATAAGGAATAACAGTTATGGCAAACAACAATTCCGGCAAAAATGAAAAAGACCTGGTGTGCAGCTTCTGCGGCAAGCATCAGGACGAAGTGGAACGGATGATCATCGGCCCCGGTGTCAACATCTGCAGCGAGTGCATCGGCCTGTGCCATGATCTGCTCTCGGATCAGCCGGAGCACCCGGAAGCAAACGGCCGCCCGGGCCGCGGCGCAAGCCGTACCCGGATGCAGGCTGTGGATGGTCTGGATATCAATATCCTGACCCCGGCTGAGATCAAGAACGGGCTGGACCAGTATGTCATTGGTCAGGATGAGGCCAAGCGTGTGCTGGCGGTCTCCGTTTACAACCATTATAAGCGCATCCTGAGCGGCAAAGGTGCAGATGTGAACTGCAGAAGTCCAACGTTCTGCTGCTGGGCCCCTCCGGTGTCGGCAAGACTCTGCTGGCTCAGACCCTGGCCAAGATGCTGGGGGTGCCCTTCGCCATTGCGGATGCCACCACCCTGACTGAGGCGGGCTATGTGGGTGGAGGAGTGTGGAGAACATCCTGCTCAAGCTGCTTCAGGCGGCGGATTTTGATGTGCAGAAGGCACAGGTGGTATCATCTACATTGATGAGATCGACAAGATCACCCGCAAGAGCGAGAATCCCTCCATCACCCGTGATGTGGGCGGCGAGGGTGTGCAGCAGGCGCTGCTGAAGATCCTGGAGGCACCGTGAGCAACGTGCCGCCCAACGGCGGCCGCCAAGCACCCCCAGCAGGAGTTCATCCAGATCGATACCACCAACATCCTGTTCATCTGCGGCGGTGCCTTTGATGGCCTGGATAAATACATCCTGCGCCGCACCGATCGCTCTGCACTGGGCTTCGGCAGCAGTCTGAAGGACAACTCCGAGGATGCCCAGCGTGCCCTGCTGCGCAAGGTGGAGCCTCACGATCTGGTCAAGTTTGGCCTGATCCCTGAGCTGATCGGCCGTCTGCCGGTCATCACCGTGCTGGACGATCTGGACGAGGATGCACTGGTGCGCGTGCTCAAGGAGCCCCGCAACAGCCTGGTCAAGCAGTACAAGGAACTGCTGAGCATGGACAGTGTAGAGCTGGAGTTCACCGACGAGGCCCTCCACGCGATCGCCCGCAAGACCATTGAGCGCAAGACCGGTGCCCGCGGTCTGCGCAGCGTGATGGAAGGCATCCTGCTGCCTGTCATGTATGATGTGCCCAATGACCCCACCATCATCCGTGTCACCATCGACAAGGACACCGTGGAGGGCGGCGAGGCCCATCTGGAATACGGCGCTGTGCGCAAACGGTATAAGAACCAGACCGCCCTGAGCTGATATCTGCACTCTGCAGACAGCAGGGAAGGGATGCCCTGCCAAATGCTTCGGCTTTGGCGGGGCTTTTTTGCAATTTGCTTGTTTCGCGCCCGGAGTTGCGGTATAATAATAAAGTCTGGATGACTGTGGTGGGAGAACTCTCTGGCAGGAACTCCTGAAACACCCGGCATCGGATACTGTGGGAAATTGGAAGTACGATAAAGGAGTGTGTTTTTCAATGGCAAACTATCTTGAGATGAATCGTGAGGAGCTCACTGCCGAAAAGGCAAAGCTGAATGAGCAGTACAAAAAGTTTCTGGCCATGAACTGAAGCTGAACATGGCCCGTGGCAAGCCCGGCCCTCACCAGATGGATCTGGCAATGGGTCTGCTGCAGATGAACGATTACACCACCGACGCAGGCACCGATGCCCGCAACTATGGTGATCTTGAGGGCCTGCACGAGGCTCGCGTCCTGTTTGCGGATGTGTTCGGTGTCAAGCCCGAGGAAGTGTTCGTGGGCGGCAACTCCAGCCTGCAGCTGATGTACAACCTCATCAACATTGGCTATGTGTTCGGCTTCCCTGAGTCTCCCTGCCCCTGGTCTCAGGTGGAAAAGCGCAAGTTCCTCTGCCCGGTGCCCGGCTATGACCGCCACTTTGCCATCACTGAGGAGTACGGCTTTGAGCTGATCAGCGTGCCCATGACCCCCAATGGCCCCGATATGGACATTGTGGAGAAGCTGGTGGCCGAGGATGACACCATCAAGGCATCTGGTGCGTGCCCCAGTATTCCAACCCGGATGGTTATACTTACAGCGATGAGACCATTGACCGGATGGCCAAGATGAAGACCGCTGCTCCTGATTTCAAGATCTTCTGGGATGAAGCATACATCGTCCACCACCTGACCGAGGAGATCATCGAGACCCCTGTTCTGTTGAACGAGAGCAAGAAGTACGGCACGGAGAACCGTGTGTTCATGTTCACCTCCACCAGCAAGATCACCTTCCCCGGTGCAGGTGTTTCCGCCATTGCATGCAGCGTGGACTCCATGAAGTATATCTGCAAGCGCTTCTCCGTGATGATCATCAGCTATGATAAGATGAACCAGCTGCGCCATGTCCGCTTCCTGAAGAACAAAGAGGGTGTGCTGGCCCACATGGCAAAGCACCGCCGCCGCCTGATCCCCTGCTTTGATGCCGTCAAGACGGCCTTTTCCGAGGAGCTGACTCCCTGCGGCGACATCGCCCACTGGACGAACCCCAAGGGCGGTTACTTCATCAGCCTGTACGTTATGCCCGGCTGCGCCAAGCGTGTGGCCCAGCTGTGCAAGGAGTGCGGTCTGACCCTGACCGGTGCCGGTTCCGCCTATCCCTACCACAAGGACCCGCAGGATTCTCACCTGCGTATCGCGCCCACCTATCCCAGCCTGGACGAGGTGGAGACCGCATCTGATCTGCTCTGCGTCTGCGTAAAGCTGGCAGTCATCGAAAAGCTGCTGGCCGAAAAGGCAGAGTAAGGGTTTTATTCTGTAAAAAATCTCCTCCGTGCAGAGGTTTTTCTGTGCGGCGGAGGTTTATTATATTTTGGAGGTTTCCTGTTTTTTATGAAGACGAAAGGCAAAGCATGGCAGCTTGTTGTCACAGTGCTCCTGATCGCCGCGTTTGTCTACACGGCATTCTTTGGTGTGGCAGTCAAGTACGGTGATGTGACCAAGACCTACATCAAGGGAGCGCAGGATATCCGCTTTGGCGTGGATATCAAGGGCGTGTCAACGTAACGTTTGCCCCCTCGGACAACTACGATGCCACCGATGATCAGCTGGACGCTGCCCAGCTGGTCATTGAGAATCGTCTGGTCGGCCTGAACGTGACCGACTACGAGCTGTATGTGGATTATGACTCCGACCGCCTGATCCTGGAGTTTCCGTGGCAGTCCGGCGAGACCGATTTTGACCCCGAAGCCGCCATTGAAGAGATCGGCAGCACCGCCTACCTGACCTTCCGCAAGGGGAGCAGTGCAGACGGCGAACTGATCCTGGACGGCTCCATGGTCGAGAGCGCAGCTGCTCAGTACGGCCCGGTGAGCGGCAGTACATCCGAATATTATGTGGCCCTCAAGTTCAACGACGAGGGTGCCAAGGCCTTCGGGGATGCCACCACGGAGCTCTACCAGAGCAGTGGAACCATCAGCATCTGGCTGGATGATCAGAACGTGAGCACCGCAACGGTCAATGCGGCCATCACCGATGGTGCCGCCATCATCACCAGTTCCGCGTCCAAGCCCTTCACGCAGGAGGACGTGGTCAAGATGGCCCGCCAGATCAATTCCGGTGCACTGCCTTTTGCCCTGACTGTGGACAGCTATTCCACTGTCAGCCCCAGCCTGGGCGAGAACAGCCTGAGCGCATGGTGCTGGCCGGACTCATTGCCTATGCCTCATCGTGGTGCTGATGACTCTGCTGTATCGTCTGCCCGGCTTCCTGGCCTGCATTGCACTGGCCGGTCAGGTGGCGGCAACGTTGGCTTTCGTCTCCGGCTATTTCCCGGTGTTTGAGAGCTTTACCCTGACTCTGCCCGGTATCGCAGGTATCATCCTGGCCATTGGTATGGGCGTGGATGCCAACGTCATCACCGCCGAGCGCATCAAGGAGGAGCTGAACAACGGCAAATCGCTGGATGGCGCGCTCAAGAGCGGCTTTGCCCGTGGCCTGACCCCCATCATTGATGGCAACGTGACCATCGTCATTGTGGCAATCGTGCTGATGGGTGCCTTCGGCCCCTCGGACGGCCTGTTCGCCAAGGCCCTGCACTTCGTGTTCTTCGCCTTTGGGCCCTCCACCGCAGGCACCATCTATGCCTTTGGCTACACGCTGCTGACCGGCGTTCTGCTGAACTTTGTGTTCGGCGTGTTTGCCACCCGTGTGATGATCCGCGGTGCAGCTCCATCAAGGCCCTGCGGAATCCCTGGCTCTATGGTGCTGTCAAGCCCGGCAAGGAAGTCAAGGAAAAGAAGCCCATCGACTTTGTGGGTCTGCGCAAGCGCTTCCTGACCATCTCCACCTGCCTGATGGCGGCCATCATCCTTTGTGCTGCAGTGTTCGGTGTCCGGCTGGATACGGAGTTTACGGGCGGTGCATGATCACCCTGAGCTATCAGGGTGAGATCAGCACCTCCGAAGTTCAGAAGACCGCCTCTACCGCACTGGAAAACAACGGCCTGACCCTGCAGACCGGCGAGAATGTCGCCACCGGGGAGCAGACCCTGAAGATCTCCATGCCCGGCAACGAGACCGTGACCACCGATCAGGTGGAGAATCTGCTGACCTCCCTGAACGAACAGTACCCGGACAATGCCTTTGCCCAGTTGTCCCTGAGCAATGTCAGCGCTGCCATGGGCACCAAGTTCCTGCAGAAGAGTCTGGTGGCTGTGGTGTTCTCCCTGCTGCTCATCCTGCTGTATATCGGCTTCCGTTTCAAGAAGATCGGCGGCCTGACCGGCGGCCTGATGGCTGTGCTGGCCCTGTTGAACGACCTGATGGTGGTGTTTGGCACCTTTGTGCTGCTGCGCACCCCGCTGGACGGCAACTTTATTGCCGCCATGCTGACCATTCTGGCTACTCAATCAACGATACGGTTGTGGTCTATGACGCATCCGCGAGAACCGTGCCTGATGGGGAAAAAGACCCCGTTCGAGGAGCTGGTCAACCACTCGGTCAACCAGTCTGCCCGCCGTACCATCATCACTACGGTGACCACTGTAATGGCACTGGGTGTGATGTGTGTGGTCTCTAAGCTGTACGGCCTGGACAGCATCTTCACCTTTGCTTTCCCGCTGATGATGGGTATGCTGAGCGGCGTGTATACCTCGCTCTGTGTTTCCACCTCCGCCTGGGTGCTGTGGAACGACCGCAAGAGCAAAAAGGCTGAAACCAAAAAAGCCTGACCGTGTTTTGCCCGACAGGCCAAAAACCAACATCAGGAGGAACGATTTATGAAATGTCCCTATTGCGGCGATGAGGAATCCAAGGTCATCGATTCCCGCCCGACCGAAGACGGTGAGCGGATCCGCCGCCGCCGTGAGTGTCTGCGCTGCCGCATGCGGTTTACGACCTATGAAGTGGTGGAGACCGTCCCGCTGATCGTCATCAAAAAGGATAACTCCCGTGAGCCTTTTGATCGTCAGAAGCTGCTCAACGCAATGCTGCGGGCCTGCGCCAAGCGCCCGGTGAGCTACGATGCACTGGAACGGGCTGTCAGCAGCATTGAGCAAAGCCTGATGAGCTCCTATGACCGCGAGGTGTCCAGTGTGCGCATTGGTGAACTGACCATGCAGGAGCTGAAAAAGATCGATGAAGTGGCTTATGTCCGCTTTGCTTCGGTTTACCAGCAGTTTGCCGATGTCGAGAGCTTTTTCACGGAGCTGAAAAAACTGATGGGCGACCGCAAAGAGAAAAACTAAGGTTCCAGCGTTAAAAGCCAGACTTTTTCGTGAACTTCACGAGAAAGCCTGGCTTTTGTTGTGCTCACCTCAACTGTTCAGCTCAGCACAAACACCCTCAGAGAATACGATGGGAGAGCCAGGCCAGGGTCTCTACCTGAACCTGCGCCCGGCGCAGTTCCCCGAAGGCTTCCTCGGGTGCATTCAGTTCCAGATGGCCATCGGCGGCGCGCAGGGCGGCTTCCAGCTCCGTGAAGTCCTGCGTGCGGAGCAGGTGGTTCATGCCCTCCGCATGGTGTCGCAGAGCTCGGCTCCTTCGGCCAGTGCTTGCCGCGCACCGGTCAGATCGCTGTTCCGGATATCCTCCATGGCGGTGTCGATGTCATCGGAGATATCCTCGGCGAATTGCTGTACCCGGAAGCTGCTGTAAAAGGCTGCCGCCAGCAGCAGGACTACGATGCCAATGCAGACATAAATACGTTTCATGCCGGACCTCCTTGCCGGAGCCCCGCCGTTTGACGAGGCTCCTTTTTCAGCAGAAAATAATCCTCGGTATCGTTGCCCGTCAGGATCAGGATCTCTTCTAGAAGCAGGCTGTTGGCCTGTGCGGTGCGTTCCAGCCAGGCAGCATCCTTGCCGCAGGTGGTCAGGTTTTCGGCAAGCACCTGCCCATCCAGCACAAAGGATGGTGGCCTGTGCCGCTGTACCCTTGCCCCAAGGTCGGCGAGGGTGGCCGGTTCCTTTTCCGGACGCAGAGCCACCGAGAGACTGCCATTGGTCTCCACGACCGCATAGGAGACATCCCGGGGGTCGAACACATCTTTGCCGCGCAGCGCCTCCATCAGATCGGCGGCAGTCAGCCGCAGGGTGCGCAGGGCGTTCTGATCGATCTCACCATTCAGGATAACGGTTTTGGGCCGCCCGGACATCAGGTTGAAAAAGCGTTGGCTTCTGAAGCTGAGGATCGATCCCAGCAGCTCCAGCGCCGCAATGAGAAAGAGGGGGATCAGGCTGGCTGTGACCGGTACTTCTTCAGATTCAATGGAGATGGAAGCAAGATTGGAGATGAGGATGGTGGATACCAGTTCCTCAGGCTGTAGTTCCCCCAGCTGACGTTTGCCCATCAGCCGCATGGCAAACAGGACGCAGAGATAGATCAGGATGGTACGGAAGATCAAGAGTTTCAAACCGGAACACCTCCCAGCGTATAACCGCCGCCCCGGCGGACAAGCTACCAGAAAGGGGGCGGCATAATGGAACAGCTTTCCAGCCATCTGGCGGCAAATCTTGCGGAGCTCAACGCTAGGTTTGGCCGATCGGCAGATTTTTATGCGAAGGAGCTTGAGCTTTACCACTGCAAAGGAGCCATCGTTCTGTTTGATGGAATGGCCAGCCTGAAAGGGCTGTGGCAGCTGCTGCTGGATGCCGCCAGCCGCCGCACACCGCCCGGCCCGGCAGAACAGCTGACCGGGGAACAGGTGTTTGCGCTGTTGTTTGAGCACTCCGCACTGCCCGCAGAGCCTGCCCCTGTGGAGAACTGGGATGCCTGATCCGGCGGCTGACGGCGGGCATGGCAGTGCTTTTGCTGGACGGATGCGCAAAAGGTATCGCCTTTTCAGTGCAGAGCCTGACGCCCGCTCGGTGGATGAACCGGCAGGGGAGGGAAATCTCCGCGCTCCCGGGAAGGCTTTGCGGACCTGCTCCGGGTGAATATCAGCCTGCTGCGGCGGTGCTTCCGCAATGATGCTCTGGTCATTGAGATCAATCAAGCCGATTGTGAGATGAAAACGGAGTATGCTCTCTGCTACTGCCGGGATACGGCAGACCCAAAAGCAGTGCAAAAGGTGCGGCAGACTTTACAGCGGGCCAGGCCGCAGCTGCTTTTGATTCCAGCTACTTTGTGCCATGGCTCTTTCCCTGTAAGATCCGCACATTTGCTCCTGTGCGCTATACCGAACGGCCTATTGTGGCAGCGGCAAAGCTGCGGGAGGGGAAATTCGTCATTCTGGTCAATGGCAGCCCCTCAGCGCTGATCCTGCCCACCCTGTTCTGCGAAAACTTTGAATGCCTGGATGACTATGCAGGAACGGCCTATTTTGCATCCTTTCTGCGGGTGCTGAAATATATCTCGTTCTACCTGAGCATTTTCCTGCCGGGCGTGTTCGTCTGCTGGGCGGTCTACCTGCCAGAACTCCTGCCGCCCCAGCTGTTGTTCAAAATCGAGGCCGCCGAGCAGGCAACGCCGCTGCCGCTGTTTGGGGAAATGCTTCTGGTGATCCTGATGCTGGAGATCATTCGGGAGGCTGGCCTGCGGATGCCCCAGACCCTGGGGCACTCCGTCAGCCTGATCGCTGCCTCATCATCGGGGATGCCGCCATCGCCGCCGGATTGATGAGCACACCGGTCATCCTGACCGCCGCTGCCGCGTCCATTGCGGTGTTTGTCACGCCCTCGCTGTATGAGGTGGCAACCGTTCTGCGGCTGGTGGTGCTGCTGGCAGCAGGGGTGGCTGGCCGGTGGGACTTGCCGCCTGCGCACTGGGCGTGTTATTTGGGCTGACCCGGGTCTCGGCGCTGGGTGTGCCCTACCTGCGGGATGCGTATTTCCCGAGGTGCCGCTCTCGCCGGACGGTGTGACCCGGCGCAGCTACCCAAAACTTTCCTGGCAGCCCTTTACCATTTGGCAAAAACGAGGTGGTTGAAGTTGGAACGATCCTGTTTCTCTGAAAAAACACTGACCTGAGTGTGCTCACAGCAGAGTTCGCTCGGTGTGTGTTACAGACGGGTGCGCCTGTAACAGCCCGCAGTTTTCTGCTGCGCGGCCTGCCCATGGCACTGGCGCTGGTTCTGATCACCGCCCTGACAGCCGGGGCAGAGCAGCGTGCAGACAGTTTTTTGGGTACAGACTTGCGTTCCCGGATAGTCTGCGGCGGGCTGGGACTCTGGTTTGTCTGGGAGGCTGTGGAGACCTTCCGTCAGGCGCAGGAGCTTTGCTGGGGGGATTTTTCTTCCATGGCCATGCTGGGGCTTCTCCCGCTGATGCTCTGGGCAGGATGGAAGCTGGAACCTGCCGTACTGGTCCGTTGTGCGCCGATCCTGTGCTGGGCGGCGGCGCTGGCGGGCCTGCTCGGCCTACTGGGACTAAATGGCCAGTTCCACTGGGAAAGTCTGATGATGCAAGCTGATGCTCAAACGATTATCCTGCCTCTGTATCCGGAATACTTCGCCCTACCGCTGTTCTGCCCGGCAAAGCAGGTGCGGTGCGCTGTCTGGCTTCCGGTGAAAGCTTTTATACTGGCTGGCAGCTTTGCGCTCTGCACGGAATTGGTGTTTGGGGCGGGGAATGCCCTGCCCGGCATCGAGCTTTTGCGGGCGGGCAGGCTGGGCAGCATCTCCCGGTTTGATGCCCTTGTGCTGCTGGTCTGGTTGGCAGCGGCAATGTTCCGGTTCTGCATGCTGGTGCAGGTGGTGCGTCAATTGGCCGGGCGGCTGTGGGGCAGGGCTACACCTGCGAGGAAAACGCATGACGGGCCAACAGCGTGGCCTCCGGTGGCTGGCGGCAGGGGTGTTGGTGCTCTGGTGCGGGGTATTTTTGCGGGCAGAGAACACCGAAAAAAGCATGGTGCGTGCCTTGATTCTTACCCCGCCCACAGTGGTGGCACAGAGTTGGACAGTGGGTCTGCTCTACCAGTTCCGGAAGCCGCCGCCGATGCTTCTGATGCCGCCGCAAAGGTACAGCTCTGCACGGGGCGGGGAAACACCCTGCAAACGGCTCTGACGGAAGCCGAGCGCGGCCTGCCCCGTAAAGCAAGTTACCGGCTGTGCGAGTATCTGCTTTTGAATTCCGAAACAACTTTAAAAACCATTCGACAGGCGGAGACCGTGTTGAAAGAGGAGCCGGTGCAGGGCTTGTCTGCCCGGGTCCTCTGCATGGATCTTTCCGGAGAAGAACTGGCCGCAGCAGACGGAGGAAACGAACTGTTCCCGGAACAGCTTTTGCAGGTCGTGAAAGAAGCTGCACCGCAGGCTCCGCACCTATATGAGAGCCGGAACGCTCTTTTGGCTCCGGTGCTTATCCTGACGGATGGTGCCATTGAGAATGCGGAGGAAATGCTTCTGCTCACCGAAACAGAGAACACCCGGCTCACCCCGGCAGAGAGCCAGATGGCACAATTGTTGCTGGGTCAGAGCGGAGAACACACTTTTCCGCTGGATAGCGGGCAGGTGACGTTCCGGCGCTGTGTGGTATCGGTGGAAGCTGTAGAAGGTGGCTTTGCCGTGACCCTGACCAGCCAGCGCAGGGCGGGCACAGCTCTGCCCACAGCAGCACAGTGTGCGGCGCTGGAGCAACTCTGCGTGCAGACCGTTCAGCGCTGCTGGGAAAACGGGTATGATCTGCTCTCTCTGGGAGCAGTTCGGGCGCTGAAGCAGGGAACAGGGCGAGAAGCGCTGACAACAAAAAACGCCTGCCCGCAGGTGCAGGCAGACGTGAGCTTTTTGCAGTTTTAGTGGGCGGTCTCAAAAACGATGGTGATGGTGGTGCCAACGTTCACTTCGCTTTCCAACTTGATGCGGGCGTTTTGGATGCGGGCAATGTGCTTGACAATAGCCAGCCCCAGACCGGTGCCGCCGGTGGCCTTGCTCCGGCTCTTATCCACCCGGTAGAAGCGTTCGAATACGCTGGACTGCGCGTCTTTCGGGATACCGATGCCGTTATCCTTGACGGTCAGGGTACAATGGCCGTCCCGGGTGCAGGAGGTGATGAGCTGGACCTTGCCGCCGGGTCGATTGTAGCGGATGGCGTTGTCGCACAGGTTCTGGCACAGCTCATCCAGCTGATCCCGGTTGCCAAGCACTCTGGCACTCTCGCCAGATAGGTCAGGGAGATGAAGGAGCGCTGTGCGTTCAGCTTCTGGCGTTCCACACAATCCTTGGCCACGTCCAACAGATCGACCGTTTCCATGTCGGGTTGGGCATGGGTCTCGCTGACGCTGTCCAGGTGCGACAGCTGCAGGATATCGTTCACCAGCTGGATCATCCGGCTGGCTTCTACATGGATCTTCCGGCCAAACTCGGGCACATCGGCGGGTTTGGCAATGCCGGTCTCAATGAGCTCCGCATAGCCGGAAATACTGGTCAGCGGCGTTTTCAGCTCGTGGCTGACGTTGCCGTGAAATCCTGCCGCATCTTCTCGTTGTTCTCCCGCAACAGCCGATCAGAGTGGATGCTCTCAGCAAAGGGGATGAGTTCCCGGTAGGGAACGTTTTCCTGAATGTGCTCAAGGTCATCCGTCATTTTCAGAATGGGCTGAACCAGACTGCGGGTCAGCAGCCCGGCAATCAGCGCTGCGGCACCCATCATCAGAATGCAGCTCAGGATGATGGCGGGCAGGGCCGCGTCGTAGATCGACAGATGGTCTCAGAATCCTGGGCCACACGCAGGATATCGCCGCCGGGCAGCAGCATGGCGTAATAGTAGGTCTCGTACCCCATGGTCTGGGAATCGCGGCAGTTACGGCCTACACCCTCCCGCATGGCCTGCTGGATCTCCGGGCGGGACAGGTGATTTTCCATCTGCTGGTCAGTGGCGGATTCAAACACCACACTGCCATCTGCTGCGATCAAGGTAATGCGCAGGTCTCCGTTGACGAACACGGAGAGCTGATCCGGAGAGGAAAGCTGTTCGTATCCGGCGGAAACCAGATCGGCCTGATGCTCCAGCGAGGTCCACGCCTGTTCCCGGAACGCTTTGTGAAAGACGAAGAGACAGAGCACGGCGGTGCAGACCAGACCGACGAAGCCCATGAAAAACAGCCGGTAACTGATTTTTTCTTCCATGCTCTGCGGTTTCATTCTTCCTCGCCCTCCTCATTGTCGGCCAGCTTGTAGCCGACCTTGCGCACGGTGCAGATATATCTGCCCGCATCCCCCAGCTTTTTGCGCAGGGTGCGGATGTGCATATCCACGGTGCGGCTCTCAACAGAAATATCGGTGCCCCATACCACCTGCAGAATGGTCTCGCGGGTCACGACAAGGTTCGTGTTTTCCAGCAGCAGGCGCAGCAGACTGTACTCCTTGTAAGTCAGATCAATATGGGTGCCGTTCACAGTCACGCTGTGGCGGGCGTTGTCCAGCAGGATCTCATGGAAGGCATAAACATTCTGCTTTTCCTCGGGGGCAGAGCGGCGCAGGGCGGCCCGCACCCGGCTCAGAAATTCCATGATGCCAAAGGGCTTAGTGATGTAATCATCTGCACCGCAGTCCAACCCGCGCACGGTATCCAGCTCACTGGATTTTGCTGTGACCATGATGATGGGCAGGCGGCGCAGAGCAGGGGTATTGCGGAGCTTTTTCAGGATGGAGAAACCGTCCTCACCGGGCAGCATCACATCCAGAATGACCAGCTCAGGCTCTGCGGCGCGCATGGCCTGCCAGAAAGGCTCAGAGGTTTCAAAGCTCTGCACCTCGTATCCGCTGGATTGCAGTGCATATTGCTCCAGCTCGCGGATGGCGGCATCGTCTTCTACAATGTAGATCATTTGTTGGGTTCCTCCTTTGCGTCTGCGGGTGCAGTGTCGCTGTCAGGGAAGAGATAGCGCTCACGGTAACGATCCAGACGGCGCTGGAACTGTTCGCTTTCCTTGGTCTCGTTGCCGTAGCGCAGGTCGTTCAGATAAGCGTGGGTATCAAAGCTGTCCTGTGCCACCTCGATCTGGGCAACAGCCACATTGCTGCAGTGGTCGCAGACACGCTCGTAGTTGGTCAGAAGATCTTCCAGAACAAAACCATACTCAATGGAACAGCTGCCGGTCTGCAGGCGTGCCACGTGGCGGGCTTGATGGCACGCACCAGTTCATCCACAACGGTCTCCAGCGGCTCGACCTTGCCGGCCATGTGCAGATCGCCTTTGCGGAATGCGTCGGTGGTGCGGCTCAGCACATCCTGCACGGCACCCTCCAGCACCTGCAGCTCCTCCTGTGCATCCTTGGAAAACTCAATGCTCTTGGCGTGGATCTCTTCGGCGGAGCTCAGAATATTTACAGAGTGATCGCTGATGCGCTCAAAATCGCTGATGGTGTGGAGCAAGGTGTTTACACTCTGACTGTCGGCGTGGCTCATTTCACGGCTGGACAGCTTGACGAGATAGGTGCCCAGTGCATCCTCATATTTGTCCACCTTTTCCTCTTCCTCCCGCACCTTCTGGGCAAGGAATCATCCCACTTGTGGGTCAGGCTCATGGCCTGCACCACACCCACACGGGCCAGCTCGGCCATGTCTGCAGTGGCGGCACGGGCACGTTCCACAGCCACGGCGGGAGTGTTCAGCAGGCGCTCATCCAGCAGAGCAAAGCTCTCTTTTTCGGCATCGTCCGGAATGGTGAGGATGGCCAGTTTTTCCAGCCCGTTTGCAAAGGGCAGCAGAACAGCGGTGGCCGTCAGGTTGAAGATGGAGTGGACCACGGCAATGCCCCAGGCAGTGACTGTCTCATTGACAAAGGCAAAGTCAAGCAGCAGGTTTGCACCATAGAAAACAGCCAGGAACAGGGTAACACCGATGATGTTGAAGTACAGGTGCACCATGGCGGCGCGGCGGGCATTCTTGTTGGCACCCACAGAGGAGATCAGCGCGGTGACACAGGTGCC
>ENA-OQCX01000262-OQCX01000262.1-human-gut-metagenome-genome-assembly--contig:-NODE-262-length-28047-cov-2.417264_pt1 | contig 28047 bp, 37 predicted proteins | sample MGYA00242762_ERZ504587 | MGnify/ENA primary metagenome ERZ504587 (study PRJEB26092, sample SAMD00036337) | human gut metagenome | host: Homo sapiens | study: EMG produced TPA metagenomics assembly of... | reverse complement strand
CCGTAGATTCCGTCAATCCATAACCCACCACCATATTGATGCCCACCGAGTGCACGAATTCGCAGATTTCATCGGATACGGCAGCACCGGCAGTCGGGAAGAAATTACCGTTCTCAATACCGATTGTCTTTTTCAGCAGGGCATAGATAGTCTTTTCATAGAATTTATACTTCAGATGAAGCATCAGGGGCGGCGTTTTGCCTGCACGCAGGTAATCAATGTTGTGCATCTTCCCTACTTTAAGAGCATCCAGCATCATTGCCTTCCGTAGGCCGCTCTCCTGGGCAATCTTCTCCTGCACACCGGCATATACCTTCTCCCAAAAGCGGGGAACGCTGCACATCAATGTAGGACGTATCTCCTTGATAGTGGTCTGAATATCTGCCGGACGAAGATTGACGCAAACCTGCACACCTCTGTGAAGACAGAAATAAGTCCATGCTTTTTCAAACACATGCGTCAACGGAAGGAAGTTCATGGACACATCCTTATCCGTCATGGCAGTCAGGCGGATATCATGGATGCGGATAGCCTCTCTGTAGTTGAAGTGGTGCAGCATCACTCCTTTCGGCTCACCGGTGGTGCCGGATGTATAAAGAATATTGCAAGGTCGCTGTCCGATGCACGGGCGGTACGCTCTTCCACAACGCATTGTGGGGTAGCCCCTCGCCCAATGCCAGAAACTCGTCGTAGTAGATAGAGTCTTGTCGCGGGGATCGCGCACGACGCTGCGGTCGAAAATAATCAGTTTCTCCAGAGAGTGGCAAAAGCCGAATGCGCTGAAAGCGGCATCATACTGGAATTGCTCGCCCACAAAGAGGAAACGTATCTGAGCATCGTTGATAATATACTGGGCCTGAGCCGAAGAGCTGGTAGCATACAGCGGTATGGTAACTAGACGGTTGGCAAAGGCAGCAAATCGGTAAATAAACATTCCGGCTTGTTTTGTGAGAAGATACCGATGTTCCTCTGTTCCTCTGCACCTAAAGCCACCAACGCATTGGCTGCCTGACGTACTGTCCGAGAGAATTTATTCCAAGTGATAGGTATCCATTGTGATGTTTCATAGTCCCTGTATTTAAGGGCTACTTTGTCTCCATACTTCTCTGCCTGACGATGTATCAGAACAGACAAATGATGATAAGTCATATTTTTAATGAATTGGTAAATATGGGTACAAAGGTATTAGTTTTATTTGAAACTATCTCCCTTTTTCGGGATTTATCCGTAAGTTTGCAAAGTAATAACGAATATATAACAGAACCCAACGATGACAACGGATATAGAAACACTGGTTTCCGAGGCAATCGGACTGCTTAAATCATTGATAGCCATACCATCATTGAGCCGCGAAGAGGAGCAGGCTGCGGACTTCTTCAGAATTACATCGAAATGCAGGGAATGGCAACCGGACGGAAAGGCAACAATATATGGTGTCTCAGCCCGATGTTCGACCTGAACAAACCTACGCTGCTGCTGAACTCGCACATCGACACGGTGAAGCCCGTAAACGGATGGCGGAAAGCCCCGTTCACCCTACGGAAGAGAACGGCAAGATTTACGGTTTGGGAAGCAATGACGCTGGAGCAAGCGTAGTCAGCCTGCTGCAGGTATTCCTGCAATTGTGCCGGACTACACAGGCTTACAACCTGATTTACCTGGCTTCCTGCGAGGAAGAGGTGTCGGGCAAGGAAGGAGTAGAGTCCGTACTGCCGGAGCTGCCGCCCATACAATTCGCCATTGTGGGCGAACCCACGGAGATGCAACCCGCCATTGCCGAAAAAGGGCTGATGGTACTGGATGTCACCGCCTACGGCAGGTCGGGGCATGCTGCCCGGAACGAAGGCGACAACGCCATATACAAGGCGCTGAACGACATTGCCTGGTTCCGCGATTACCGTTTCCCGAAAGAATCGGCTTTATTGGGGCCGGTAAAAATGAGTGTAACCATGGTGAATGCAGGGACACAGCACAATGTAATACCCGACCGCTGCACATTCGTAGTCGACATCCGCAGTAACGAATGTTACACCAACCAGGAACTTTTCGACGAGATACGGAAACACATCGCCTGTGAAGCCAAAGCGCGTTCTTTCCGCTTGGGTTCTTCGCATGTTTCTCCCGAACACCCGCTGGTAAAAAAGGCCGTTGCGATGGGTCGGACTCCTTTCGGTTCGCCTACCCTTTCAGACCAGGCACTGATGTCTTTCCCGTCCATGAAAATAGGACCGGGCAAGAGCAGCCGCTCCCATACTGCGGATGAGTTTATCTTCGTCAAAGAGATTGAAGAGGCTATTGCACTTTATCTGGACCTGCTGAACGGAGCAACAATATAAGATTTATCTGTTCAGCCAGGGTTCGGGATTCAGCTTCTCCTTTTCACGGCGTAGCTGGAAGTGAAGTACCGTACGTCCGCCGTCCGCCCCATCCGAGAATACCTGGCCGATAGCTTGCTTGGTAGTGACCGTGTCGCCTTGTTTCACCGAAGCGGAAGCCAGGTTGCAATATACGGAAATATAGGCTCCATGACGGATAAGGATATTAAACAGCCCGTTCAGTTTGAATACGGCCGCCACCTTGCCGTTGAAGATGGCACGCGCCTGCGCCCCCGGTTTTCCCTGGATGTCGATACCTTTATTGTCCAACTTGACATTGCGTAATCCCTCCACGGCATATTGCCCGTAATGACTGGTTATGATATAGGCTCCGCTGATAGGCATAGGCAGCTTGCCGCGGTTATTGGCAAAGTCACCGGACAGCTCGCGGTCGGCCTTACTCATGGTATAAGTTTCCAGAGGAGCAACCTTTTTTCCTGAAGCGGACGTTCCCGACTTAGCCGCTTTAGCCGCTTCTTTCTTGCGGGCAGCCGCTTCACGGCGTGCTTCCTCTGCGGCACGTTTGCGGGCTTTCTCTATTTCTTCGGCAATCAAGCGGTCGATACGCGCATTAAGTTGGCTGGCCTCGCGCCGCTTCTTGGCAATCTCGTTCTGTAATCCGCGTTGCTTCTTCCGTAAATCGGCCACAAGGATACGCTTTTCTTTCTCCTGCGCTTCCAGTTTTACTTTCTCGGCCTCGCGCTCTTTCAGCAGATTGGCTTTGGCAGCCCGCACCTGCCTGCTCCGCTTCTTCTTATTGACCTGTTCCTGCTTTTCAGTCACTTCCTCGCCTGCAGGCGTTGGTAGGTGGCATACTCACGCACATAACGCAAACGGCGATAGGTCTGCGCCAGACTCCGTGCAGAGAAAATAAACATCAGCTTCTCCTCAATGGAACGGTTCTTATAAAGGTACTGGACAGACGACTCGTATTTCTTCTTCTTGTCCTTCAAGTCGCGCTGCAATTTTCCTAACTGGCGTTCCAATGACGATAGCTCACGATCTATCGACTCTACATCGTTATTTATGGTAAGGATATAGCGTTTGCGTTCCTCTATCTGCCCCGTCAAAGCGGCAAGTCCGTTCAACTGGCTGCTTACGGTTTTCTTTGTAGTTTTCAGAAGTGTTTCCGATTCGGTAATCTGCTTTTGCAAAGCACCGCGCTTGCTTTCCAATTCCTTTATCAGTTTGTTGGACTGGGCAAGAAGCGGAAAAGCCAGACAGAAACAACCTATAAAAATACAAAGCAAACGTCTCATAAGCTCATCAGCATTTCTAATATTTCATTCAACTCAACTTGTGTGTACTTTGAAGACAGCTCGGTAGGCGTCAGCGAAAACGAATTATTGGAAAAGCCGGACAACTCGATTCTGCCTTTCTCCAGCGAAGGAATGCCCAATTCCTTTCCCGACAACTCTTTCTTTCCGTTGGGTTTGGAAGCATTGAATAGAATCTTTTCCAAATGGGCAAAGTCGGCTTTCTTCGGTAGCACATCTTTCAATTCCTTACGGGTAGCACGGACGTAACGCTTGCCCATGCGGTCTACCAGCAATATTTCTTCGGGTGTCACCTCCATGCGCGCCACCTCTGTACGTATGATAGGCATGAGGAAAGAAAGCTGCATCCGTTCGCCGCTTATCAGCTTCATCGTACCGTTTACGGTGAAAACGGCGTCTTTGGTAGGAACGGTCAGCCGCACCTTGGAAGACAGGTAGCGGGTACTTCGGGAAATTTGGATGTCTCCGCCTTCCGGGTGGTTTTACAGCCTGCCAGACAGCAGAGGATAAAGAGCATAAAGACCAGAGTCCTGCCATTGAATTTTGTTTGTTCCATTACCTTGTTACTTTTATTATGTATCACTTCACCGTTTTACCGACTTACTTATCACTGATATACTTCTTCTTCCGAATCTTCTCCTGTAGGTCCTGGACTTACTGCCTATCTTCAATGCCTGGTTCCAATACTCCAGAGCCTTGTCCACATCACCCGTCATATAGTAGATGTCGCCGCAATGTTCTACGATGACATCGCTTTTGCCTCCGTCACTTTTCATGGCATCGTCTATATACAAACGGGCCTCGGCATAATTGCCTTTCTCAAACAGAATCCAGGCATAAGTGTCCAAATAGGTGGCATTATCGGGTTCCGCCTTTACCGTCTTATAACTCATCTCCTCGGCTTTATCCAGATTACGGCGCTCGACAGACAGGTAATAAGCATAATTGTTCAAAGCTCCGATATTGGAAGGATTGTACACCAGCGCCGAATCATAGGCAGCATAGGCTTCCGTATTCAAATCTTTCGTATGATAGGCATCTCCCAAAATGGAATAGAAATCCGAAACGACCTCTTTCTTACTGTCCGCCGTAATTTGCGTCAATGCTTTCTGACAAATGGAAATCACATCATCCGTCCGTTCCGCCTGGTTATAAGCGATAGCCAGATAGAAATAGAACTCCAGCATCTCCGGGTTGGTTTCAACGCCGGCTTCGCATAAATCAATCACATCGTTGTAATCCTCCTTGCGTACCGCTTCACCCAGCAACATCATACGCGCAGCCGTATTGGTAGGATCGATTGCCAACACCTGACGCAGTACCGGAAAGGCTTCCTTGTTCATTCCCTTAGATAAAAGATACTGGGCGTAAAGCATCGGTATCCCGGCATCATCCGGCTCTTGTTCCAGAATACGGTCGAAAAGGCTGATAACCCGCGTACTGTCCTTACCGTCCTGTTCATTCTGCACGACAAACTGGCGCATTACATTCAGTTTCGTTTCCGAAGGAACTTTCTTGTTGAGTAATAAGGTGTCCAACTGCTGCTGATAAAGGTCTTTCTGACCGGTCTCCTCATAATAGGACGCCAGCGAATACATCGCCATGGCATTATCCGGCTCGGCATCCAACACCTTGCGGTACATGTTATATGCTTCCTCTTTCTTTCCGTTCTGCATATATACATCCCCTAACACAACCTGATAACGGGAATCCATCGGATACTCCGCAACCAGGCTCTCTATCTCATGGAAAGCATTCTTATTGTCTTTCATTTGCAGATAAATACGGAACTTCTCCATACTCAACTGCTCGCTTTTGCCCATCTTCTCCTCAATCCGGTTCAAAGTGGCAATCACCTTATCATACTGCTCCTGCCGATTATAAATGTCCAACAAGGCATAAAGCGGGTCCAACTTGTCGGTGAAACGTATGGACATATCTTCCAGCAGCTTCATCGCTTTCTCCTTTTCGTCCTGTTGCTGATAAAGATTCGCCAGTCCCTGACTGTACCAATAATTATCCGGATCGTTTTCCACGGCCTTCTCCAATGCAGCCTGCCCCTGAGGCACTTGCTTCAGGAACAAATAATATTGCGCCAGTTCGTATAAGGCCGACGAAGCATTCGGATTGATAGTCAAGCAATGCTGCAGCAAATCAAAAGCCGCATCATAGTCTTTCTGAATCTTCAGACGGGCTGCTTCCAAAAAGAAGTAATCGTACTTACGCTGCTGTTCCGGAGTAAGTTCCGCCACAGGCTTCGCCGATAATGCCTTTGCCTGCTTACGGGATGTCCCGCAGGAGACAAGCAAGAAGCCCGCCACCAACAAAAACAGCCCTATTTTCTTATTATCGAATATGCTCATTATCTATATAAAATCAAATGGTATAAGCAACCCTCCGTCAATCACTAATCACTCATCGCTAATCACTCATACCCCATCCCAACTACACGCCCGTATGTCCGAAGCCACCGGCACCGCGTTCCGTTTCATCCAACACATCCACCTCCTGCCATACGGCCTGCTCATGGCGGGCAATTACCATTTGGGCGATTCGTTCTCCGTCCTCAATCATAAATGTTTCCGAAGAAAGATTTACGAGGATAATACAGATTTCACCGCGATAGTCTGCATCGATAGTACCCGGAGAATTCAATACCGAGATACCTTTCTTGATAGCCAAACCGCTGCGGGGACGAATCTGCGCTTCAAACCCAGCCGGCAAAGCGATGTACAAACCTGTAGGAACCAGGCAACGCTGCAACGGTTCCAAAGCTATCGGCTCGGAAAGATTGGCACGGATGTCCATTCCGGCAGACAATTCTGTGGCGTATGCAGGCAACGGATGTTTCGACTTATTTATAATTCGGACGGTCATACTATTATTTGCCATTTCAATGAAGTTACGATTGAGATTACTTTAATTCACTATTTAACGGACAAAATTACGGATTTTGAAGCAAATAGTCATACATTTGCAGTTAAATAATAAGAAAGTAAGAACATGATGGACTGGAATACCCTCATATCCGCCAAACGATTCGGCTTGGAAGAGTTTCATAAAGAGCGTCACGAGAACCGTTCTGAATTTCAGCGGGATTACGACCGCCTCATCTTCTCCGCACCTTTCCGGAGATTGCAGAACAAGACACAAGTGTTCCCTCTGCCCGGCAGCATATTCGTACACAACCGGCTGACACATAGTCTGGAAGTTTCCTGCGTAGGTCGTTCGCTGGGCAATGACGTAGCCAAAGCCATCCTTGCCCGCCGCCCCGAACTGCAAGACTCTTATCTGCCCGAAATCGGCTCCATTGTTTCCGCAGCATGTCTGGCGCACGATTTGGGCAATCCGCCATTCGGACATTCCGGCGAACGCGCCATCTCTACTTTCTTTTCGGAAGGAAAAGGGCTGGCATTGAAAGAAAAACAACCCGACGGAGAACAACTCACCCCGGCACAATGGGAAGACCTGACTCATTTCGAAGGAAACGCAAATGCTTTCCGTCTGCTTACCCATCAGTTTGAAGGACGCCGCAAAGGCGGTTTCGTCCTGACCTATTCCACACTTGCCAGCATCGTAAAATACCCCTTTTCATCGAGCCTGGCAGGACAGAAATCCAAATTCGGCTTCTTTACTACTGAAGAAGAAAGCTTCCGGCGAATAGCCGAAGAACTGGGGATGAAACAGCTTAACGGTTCACCTTTGAAATACGCACGTCACCCGCTTGTCTACCTGGTAGAAGCGGCAGATGACATCTGCTACCAGATGATGGATATCGAAGATGCCCACAAACTGAAGATTCTCACTACGCAGGAAACGCAGGACCTGCTGCTGGCCTACTTTCCCGACGAACGTAAGGCGCACATCCTCGACACGCTCAAGATTGTGAGCGACACCAATGAACAGATAGCCTATCTGCGTTCTTCCGTCATCGGGCTGCTTATCGGCGAATGCACCCGGGCATTCCTCGATAACGAAGTACAGATACTGGAAGGGGAATTTGAGGGAAGTCTCATCAAGCATATCACCGAACGGCCTGCCGCGGCCTACCAACATTGCGCAGAGGTATCTTTCAAGAAGATATACCGTTCGCGCGATGTATTGGACATAGAACTTGCCGGCTTCCGTATCATCAGCACCTTGCTCGACTGATGATCGATGCGGTACGTTCACCGGAAAAAGCATATTCGCAGTTGCTCATCAACCGGGTATCCGGACAATATAATATGAAAGCAACTGCACTGTATGAAAGGATACAGGCCGTATTGGACTACATATCCGGCATGACGGATGTATTCGCCCTCGACCTCTACCGGAAAATCAACGGAAACAGCCTGCCGGCTGTATAATTTATCTGCTCGGATAGAATATCTTATTCGCCCCGGAAGTCAGTTTGCATGCTTCCGGCTCGCTTTCGATGAATGACTGGATATGGCGGATGCGCTTTTCCGCCAGGATTTCATCGACGGCAATCAGGATACCTGTTTCTTCCACATCACCGAAACCGTAATTAATGGCCGTACCGAACATACGCATTGTCGGACTGAGACTCATATAGCATTTACCAACGGCGGAATATTGTATCCCAGCTTACGGATTTCGCCATTCAATATTTTATAGTCTTCCTTAAATGTATCCTTACAGAACAATGCAGCCAGTTCTTCCTCGTCCGACTCCAATTGCAGCGGTTTCATCGGAGTAATCAGACTGTCTTTATCGGCAAAATGCTTTCTCAGAAAATAAAGAATCATGTCGCGTCCTTTACGGATATAGCTGGGATACATGGTAACCTTTCCGAAGAAATACTTCACATTGGGCATAACCACCGTCAGCGCGCCCAAGCCATCCCACAAGTTATCCAATGCGAACAAGCCTTTGCTGTCGCGACGGGTAGACTGGTATTCGAGCGTCACGAATGAACGTCCAAGCTCAATGGTAGTAGGAAGATATTCATTCAGGAACTTCTCGGAAAAATTGAACATGTGCGCAGTAGCCAAAATCGGCGCGCCGTGCTCGTCGAAGCGTACATCCGTACCGAGAATATAGCGGTAACCGCCCAATATCTCTTCCTCTTCCGGATTCCAGACAATCAACTGCTTATAAGGATTATCCATAATATCGTACTCATCAATATCCATGGACATTCCTGTTCCGCCACCGGCAGCACGAAATGCAATCTCACGCAGACGTCCGATTTCCTTCATCGTATTGGGTGAATCCTGGGCAGTAATAATATATATCTGATTATTACTCTTATTCGTCATGCGCAAGCGTTTGTCTTCGGTCAACTCCGCTTTCAGCAGTTCTTTGCTTATCGGTGCAATAATATCTTCCATCTTCCGAGCTTCTATTTTTTAATATTCAATGTTCAACTTACAATTTATACACGATATCTTTCACATACTGCGCCCATTGGCAGGTGTTTTCGTCTTATCGAATGTTTGCCAGGGAATAGGCTTACCTATAGTAATGGTAAATGTTTTATGACGGTTTTTCAACATTTCATCTGCCAGATACAACATGGCTATATTAAACTTGATACCCAACGTTTTGCAAAGATTCGCCAGGTTATAGAAAAAATCGGAGTTACGGCCGTCAAAATGGATGGTACCACATCGCGGTGCGCTTCAACACTCTTTACTATAAACGTCTTTTTCCAGTCCAAATCGCGGATGACTCCATTTCCGGCGACGCGAGCAAAGCCCGGCAGGAAACATAATGAGCTGATCGTCCGATGCAAACCCGGCCTCTACCATTTTCGGAAAGTCCTTGGCCTGCTTGCCGGTCTTATTGATAGGAATACAGAGAGGAGCCAGTCCGTGCAGGTTCATAAGCAGGTCATTTACCATATATTTCACCTTTCCATCGTAAAAACTCCCGAGTACATAACCCAACGCCACTCCATCCTGTCCGCCTAAGATGATTGGAAACGAATGTATAAAGACCATCCTTTCGCAGATTCTCCTTGCCCTTCACTATCAGTCTGGCATCCAGAAAGTCCAGACAAGCCTGCAGGAATTCCACCCCCACTTTATCTTTCGACTCTCTCAGAAAAACATTCAATTCATCCTGATGAACAATGCGCTTCAAATAAGATACGACAAACTTAGGGATATACTTCACATGCTTCGGAGCTTTCTCCCGAAGAATCTTATCAATGTCAATCAAAAATAAAGAGTCGTCAGCCATTCTTTTTGTGATGAAATGATTGCGCAAAATTAACGCATCTTTTTAATTAAATGCAAATATTCGATAGAAAACTGCACCCAAAATCTATCAAATAGCACCTAAAATCTATCATTTGATAGTTTTTACCCCAAAGATTGCTTAAAAACGGCCTGCCGGGAAGCCGGAACTTTCGTAAACTTGCAATGCTAAAAGGCAAAACGAACAAGTAACCATTTAACAAAGCACATTTATGAACAGTATGACATTTAAAAAAGATCTGATCGGAGTCCAAAACGATTTATTACGCTTTGCGTACAAGCTTACCTCCGACCGCGAAGAAGCCAACGACCTTCTTCAAGAAACATCACTCAAAGGCTTTGGATAATGAAGATAAATACATGCCCGATACTAATTTCAAAGGTTGGATATATACGATCATGCGCAACATCTTTATTAACAATTATCGTAAAGTAGTGCGCGACCAGACATTTGTGGACCAGACGGACAATCTTTACCACCTGAACCTGCCGCGCGACACAGCATTTGAGAACACAGAAAGCGCATATGACCTGAAAGAGATGCACCGTATCGTCAATTCACTGCCGCGCGAGTATAAAGTTCCGTTCTCCATGCATGTTTCCGGCTTTAAATACCGCGAAATAGCCGAGAAGCTGGAACTCCCGCTGGGAACCGTAAAGAGCCGTATCTTCTTTACCCGCCAAAAACTACAACAAGAACTGAAGGATTTTGTTTAGTCAACATTCTATATAAAAGAGTGAGTCAAAATACACTTGACGACTTCTTTTAGACACGGATTTCACGGATTTTCTTTATTCTTTTTCCGCGAAATCCGTGTTTTCCGTGTAACCCGCCCTAAAAAGAAACAAATAATGAGCGAATTTTTGCTTTGACACACATTCCTTTTTTATAAGCCTGCCATAAATTACAGGGTTCACCCGTCAAGCGCCACCAGCAGGGCATAGTGAAAGGTGAAGGGGATATGAACAAACATTGTTTTATCCCAAATACACTATCTGTTCGCCCAAAATACACCATGTATTTCCATCAAACAGACCGTACGTTTGCGGTCGACAGACCATGTGTTTACTCGGGAAGCACGCAATTCCTCCACCAAACAAGCAATACAACACATTGTTCATTTTCAACAGAATAAGTAATCAACAAGCTGTTGAAAACTTCTAAATAAGATTTTAGTTAAAACATTGTGGGGAATTGTGGGGAAATGTGTACTTTTACCGTCGCTTATTATAATAAGGTGAAAATGATACGCTTTTTAGGCAATATTGAAGCAAAGACGGATACAAAGGGACGTGTATTTATCCCTGCCGGCTTTCGGAAACAGTTGCAGGCTGCTTCCGAGGAGAGACTCGTATTGCGTAAAGATGTATTTCAGGACTGCCTGATACTCTACCCGAAAGCGTCTGGTTCAAAACGCAAAACCAACTCCGGCAGCGGCTGAACAAATGGAATGCGAAACACCAACAAATTTTCCGACAGTTTGTAAGCGATGCGGAAATCATGATTCCCGACGGGAACGGACGCATCCTGCTACCTAAACGCTACTTGCAAATGGCAGGCATACAAAGCGAGGTACGCTTTATCGGCGTGGACAACACCATCGAAATATGGGCGAAAGAAAAGGCTGAACAGCCCTTTATGAACCCGGAAGAATTCAGCGAAGCGCTGCAAGATATTTTAGGAGAGGAAAACCTGGAAGAGGAAGAAGCAGAGACAAGCGATAAGAGCGTAGAGTAATAGAACGATTGTAATGAAAGAAAAATGAAAGAAGAAACGACATATCATATTCCGGTACTGTTGATGCCAAGCGTTGACGGAATGAATATCCGTCCGAACGGAACGTATGTAGACGTGACATTCGGAGGCGGCGGTCATTCCCGCGAGATACTCTCCCGCCTGGGAGATGGTGGAAGACTGCTTGGTTTCGACCAGGACGAAGATGCCGAACGGAACATCGTAAACGATCCGCACTTCACTTTTGTACGCAGCAACTTCCGGTATCTGCATAACTTCCTGCGTTATCATGGCATCGAGCAGGTAGATGCCGTACTCGCCGACCTCGGTGTGTCGTCACATCATTTCGACGATAGCGAACGGGGGTTCTCGTTCCGTTTTGACGGTGCCCTCGATATGCGGATGAACAAGCGTGCCGGACTCACAGCCGCCGACATCGTAAATACATACGATGAAGAACGTCTTGCCGATATTTTCTATTTGTATGGAGAATTGAAGAACAGTCGCAAGCTGGCATCCGTTATTGTCAAGGCACGTGCCGCTCAAAGATTGGTACCATCGGGGAATTTCTGGAAATTATCAAGCCCCTCTTCGGACGTGAAAGAGAAAAGAAAGAGCTTGCCAAAGTGTTTCAGGCGTTGCGCATCGAAGTCAACCGGGAAATGGAAGCGTTGAAAGAGATGTTATATGCAGCACGGAAGCATTAAAGCCGGGTGGACGGCTGGTGGTAATCACCTATCATTCGCTGGAAGACCGCATGGTGAAAAATATCATGAAGACCGGTAACATAGAGGGCAAGGCGGAAAAAGACTTCTTCGGAAACGTACAGACGCCTTTCCGTCTGGTAAACAATAAAGTGATTGTTCCGGATAACGATGAAATAGAACGCAACCCGCGCTCGCGAAGCGCCAAGCTGAGGATTGCGGAAAAACTGTAAGAATGAGGGAAGCGATAAGGCTGTAAAGAGATAAAACGATGAATGAAACAAATAATAAGCAAGAGGAGCAAAAAGGCGAAAAAGTGAAAAGACGGACTTCGCTAAAGAACATTATAGGCGGTGATATTCTGGCTACGGACTTTTTCCGCCGTCAGACGAAGCTGCTTGTCCTCATCATGGTTCTTATTCTGTTCTATATCCATAACCGTTACGCCTGCCAGCAGCAGATGATAGAGATAGACAAGCTCAAGAAAGAACTGATAGATATAAAATACGATGCCCTGACACGCAGTTCCGACTGATGGAACGGAGCCGTCAATCGCGTATCGAGGAATACATCGCAACGAAAGAAAGCGATTTGCAGACTTCGACCAATCCGCCGTACTTAATCAAATAAGTACGGATAATGGTAAGCAAACCGATAAACAAGTAAACTGTAATATAGTATAATAGTAAATCGAAACAACCTTGGCAGTAAACAAGAAAAATATAATGACCCGCTACTTCTTCGTAGTCCTCGTCATGGGACTGATAGGAGTAGCTATTATCGTAAAAGGTACTGTCATCATGTTTGCCGAACGTCAGTACTGGCAAGATGTTGCCGACCGCTTTGTAAAGGAGAATGTTACGGTGAAGCCCAACCGCGGCAATATCCTTTCATCGGACGGTAAATTAATGGCGAGCTCCCTACCGGAGTACCGTATTTACATGGACTTCAAAGCGGGTGGAGAGAAGAAAGACACCATGCTTATGAATCATCTGGGAGAAATCTGCGAAGGATTGCACCGGATATTCCCCGATAAAAGTGCCGCCGAATTTAAAAGACATCTGTTAAGAGGACGCAAAAAGGGTAGCCGCAATTACCTGATTTACCCGAAACGTATCTCCTATATCCAGTACAAAGAAGTTAAAAGACTGCCGGTATTCAAACTAAACAAATATAAAGGAGGCTTCCATGAACAGCCTTTCAACCAACGTAAGAAACCTTTCGGTTCTCTGGCGGCACGTACACTCGGCGACCTCTATGCCGATACAGCGCAAGGAGCCAAAAACGGTATCGAGCTTGCCTTTGATACGCTGCTGAAAGGACGTGACGGTATCACCCATCGCCAGAAGGTGATGAACAAATACCTGAACATAGTGGACATTGCTCCCGTAGACGGTTGCGACATCATTTCCACCATCGACGTGGGCATGCAGGATATTTGCGAAAAAGCACTGATAGACAAGCTGAAAGAGATAAACGCCAGTGTGGCGTTGCCGTATTGATGGAAGTGCAGACCGGAGAAGTAAAAGCCATTGTCAACATGATGAAAGCGGGCGACGGCAACTATTACGAAATGCGTAATAACGCCATCAGCGATATGCTGGAGCCGGGTTCCACATTCAAGACAGCCTCTATCATGGTAGCCCTTGAAGACGGAAAGATTACTCCCCATACGGAAGTCGACACAGGCAACGGCGTCATGATGATGCACGGCCGCCCGATGAAAGACCATAACTGGCATCGGGGCGGATATGGCAAGATTGATGTGACACGTATTCTGGAAGTATCATCCAATATCGGCGTTTCATATCTTATCGACAAGCACTACAGCGACAACCCGCAGAAGTTCGTAGACGGATTGAAGCGTATCGGTATAGACCGCCCGCTCCACCTGCAAATAGCCGGAGAGGGCAAACCTAACATCCGCGGTCCGAAAGAACGGTATTTTGCCAAGACCACGTTACCCTGGATGAGTATAGGATATGAAACGCAGGTACCGCCACTGAACATACTGACTTTCTATAATGCCATTGCCAACAACGGTACAATGGTGCGCCCTAAATTCGTAAAAGCGGCAGTGAAAGACGGTGAGGTTGTCCGTGACTTTCCTACGGAAGTTATCAATCCGAAGATTTGCTCGGACAATACGCTGACACAGATACGGGAGATTCTGCGCAAAGTAGTTGCCGAAGTTTGGCCAAACCCGCCGGAAGCAAACAGTTTGCCGTAGCCGGCAAGACGGGTACGGCGCAGATTTCGCAAGGTGCCGCCGGCTATAAGGCGGGACGGGTGAATTATCTCGTCAGTTTCTGCGGATACTTCCCGGCAGAGGCTCCCAAATACAGTTGCATCGTTTCCATACAGAAGCCGGGACTTCCGGCATCGGGCGGCTTGATGGCAGGTAGCGTGATTCAGCAAGATTGCAGAAGGGTACTATGCCAAGAATCTGCGGTTCGATATACGCAGTGCGATAGACAGCACCACCAATGTAATTCCTGCGGTAAAAGCCGGGGAGATGAACGAGGCATTATGCGTGCTCAACACATTGGATGTTCCGGTGCAGAAACAGTTTGAGGTAGAAAACGAGAGAGAGTTGTGGGGACACAGCCAGGCTGCCCCGTCCGCCGTTATCCTGCAAAATCAGAAAGTTTCTGACGGCATAGTTCCCAGCGTAGTGGGCATGGGAGCCAAGGATGCTGTTTATCTGCTGGAAAGCAAAGGACTTAGAGTACGCCTCAACGGCATCGGCAAGGTAAGAAACCAGTCCATCGCAGGCGGAAGCCGATTGATAAAAGGACAGACAATAGCCTTGACATTACGTTAATATAAGAATATACATTATTATTATAATAAGGAATGAAATTAAGCGAACTATTTAAAAGCGATACAACCGGTACAAATTATCGGCAGTACGGAGAAAGATATAACAGGAGTGAATATCGACTCCCGTTTAGTTGCGGCCGGACATTTGTTTATGGCAATGCGCGGTACGCAGACCGACGGTCACGCATATATCCCTACCGCCATTGAAAAAGGCGCTATAGCCGTACTGTGCGAAGACATGCCGGAAGAAACAAATCCTGATGTTACATATATCCAAGTAAAAGACAGCGAGAATGCGGTGGGTAAGGTTGCCACCACTTTCTACGGTGATCCCACTTCCAAAATGGAGCTGGTGGGCGTAACCGGCACTAATGGCAAAACAACCATTGCCACCTTATTGTATAATACATTCCGTTATTTCGGGTATAAAGTCGGACTGATTTCCACGGTATGCAACTACATTGACGACCGCCCCGTGCCGACCGAGCATACCACCCCCGACCCGATTACCCTTAACCGCCTGCTGGGTGAGATGGCAGACTCCGGATGCAAATACGCATTCATGGAAGTCAGCTCCCACTCTATCGCACAGCAGCGTATCAGCGGTTTGAAGTTTGCCGGCGGCATCTTCACCAATCTTACGCGCGACCACCTGGATTATCACAAGACTGTCGAAAACTACCTCAAAGCAAAAAAGAAGTTCTTCGACGACATGCCTAAGAACGCGTTCAGCCTGACCAATCTAGACGACAAGAACGGGCTGGTCATGACCCAGAACACACGTTCGCGCGTATATACGTATTCATTGAGAAGCCTCAGCGATTTCAAGGGAAAAGTATTGGAGTCTCATTTTGAAGGCATGCTGCTCGATTTCAACAACCATGAGCTGGCCGTACGCTTTATCGGCAAGTTCAATGCTTCCAACCTTCTTGCCGTATTCGGCGCAGCCGTACTGTTGGGAAAGAAAGAAGAAGATGTGCTCGTTGCCCTCAGCACTTTACACCCTGTAGCAGGCAGATTCGATTCTATCCGCTCTCCGAAGGGCATTACTGCCATTGTGGATTATGCCCATACCCCGGATGCTTGGTGAATGTGCTGAATGCCATCCACGGCGTACTGGAAGGCAAAGGCAAAGTGATTACCGTAGTCGGCGCAGGCGGCAACCGTGATAAAGGGAAACGTCCTATCATGCTAAAGAGTCCGCCCGTTTGAGCGACCGTGTCATCATCACTTCCGACAATCCCCGCTTTGAAGAGCCGCAAGACATCATCAACGATATGCTGGCAGGGTTGGATAAGGACGATTTGCAGAAGACAATCAGTATCGCCGATAGAAAAGAAGCCATAAAGACCGCCTGCATGCTGGCGCAACCGGGAGACGTCATTCTCGTAGCCGGTAAAGGACATGAAAATTATCAGGAGATAAAAGGAGTGAAGCATCATTTCGATGACAAAGAGGAACTAAAGGCGATAATGTTTTAAAGTGATAAAGTAAGAAACTATGTTATACTACTTATTCCAATGGTTAGATAAATACGACTTCCCCGGTGCGGGTATGTTCGGCTATACATCTTTCAGGGCATTGATGGCTATCATCCTGGCATTGCTCATTTCGAGCATCTGGGGTGACAAGTTCATCAACCTGCTGAAACGCAAACAGATTACCGAGACGCAACGGGATGCCAACATCGACCGTTCGGCGTAAACAAGGTGGGCGTGCCGAGCATGGGCGGAGTAATCATTATCTTTGCCATTCTGATTCCCTGCCTGTTGCTGGGCAAGCTGAATAATATCTATATGATTCTGATGCTTATCACCACTGTGTGGTTAGGTTCATTAGGGTTTGCCGACGATTACATCAAGATATTCAAGAAGGACAAGGAAGGCTGCACGGTAAGTTCAAGATTATCGGCCAGGTAGGCTTGGGACTCATTGTAGGGCTTACCCTGTATCTCAGTCCGCAGGTCGTTATCCGTGAAAACATCGAGGTAGAGAAACCGGGACAAGGCATCGAGGTAGTACATGCCGCCAAAGAAATCAAGTACACAGACTACCATCCCTTTCTTCAAGAGCAACAACCTTGACTATGCCGACCTCGTGTCCTTCATGGGAGAACACGCACAAACGGCGGGCTGGATACTGTTCGTGCTCGTCACCATATTCGTAGTAACCGCCGTTTCCAACGGCGCCAACCTGAATGACGGCATGGACGGCATGGCAGCGGGCAACTCCGCCATTATCGGTCTGACACTGGGCATACTGGCATACGTATCCAGCCATATCGAATATGCCGGTTATCTGAACATCATGTACATACCGGGTTCGGAAGAGCTGGTAATCTTTATCTGCGCTTTCATCGGTGCACTTATCGGCTTCCTCTGGTACAACGCCTACCCGGCACAGGTATTCATGGGCGATACAGGCAGTCTGACCATCGGCGGCATCATTGCCGTATACGCCATTATCATCCATAAAGAGCTGCTGATACCTATCCTATGCGGCATATTCCTTGTAGAGAACCTGTCGGTAATTCTGCAACGGGTATACTACAAAGCCGGCAAACGGAAAGGGGTTAAACAGCGTCTCTTCAAACGGACGCCGATACACGACCACTTCCGCACCGGCATGAACCTGATAGAGCCCGGTTGCAAAGTGGTATTTACCCAACCGGCACAATTGTTCCATGAATCGAAGATTACCGTCCGCTTCTGGATCGTAACCATTGTACTGGCAGCAATAACAATTATAACGTTAAAGATAAGATAACAACCCAATGAAGAATTATGAATGAAAAATGAAGAGTTACCGATCTTAATTATAATAGTATATGAGTAGAATTGTAGTTTTAGGAGCAGGCGAAAGCGGCGCGGGAGCTGCCGTACTTGCCAAGGTGAAAGGTTTCGACACGTTCGTATCCGACATGTCTGCCATTAAAGACAAATACAAGGAACTGCTGAACAAGCATGGCATTGCCTGGGAGGAAGGACAGCACACGGAAGAGCTGATACTGAATGCCGATGAAGTGGTAAAAAGTCCTGGCATCCCCAACGACGCTCCGCTGATTCTGAAATTGAAAGAAAAAGGCATCTCCATCATCTCCGAGATAGAGTTCGCCGGACGTTATACAAACGCCAAAATGATTTGCATCACCGGTTCTAACGGCAAGACTACCACCACCTCGCTCATTTACCACATCTTCAAGAGTGCGGGACTGAATGTAGGGCTGGCAGGCAACATCGGCAACAGCCTTGCCTTGCAGGTGGCCATGGAGAAGCACGACTATTATGTTATCGAACTCAGCTCCTTCCAACTGGACAATATGTATAAGTTCCGCGCCAATATCGCCGTCCTGATGAACATTACCCCTGACCATCTGGACAGATACGATCACTGCATGCAGAAATATGTGGATGCCAAATTCCGCATCACGCAAAACCAGACTCCGGAAGATGCTTTCATCTACTGGAACGACGACCCCATCATCCGCAGAGAGCTGGAAAAGCACGGTTTAAAAGCCCATCCTTATCCTTTCGCCGCCGTAAAGGAAGACGGCGCCATCGCTTATGTGGAAGACGGTGAAGTGGAAATCAACGAACCGATTGCTTTCAACATGGAGCAGGAAGAACTTGCCCTGCGAGGAACCCACAACCTGTATAACTCATTGGCTGCCGGCATTTCCGCCAACCTTGCAGGTATCCGCAAAGAAGATATCCGCAAAGCCTTGTCCGACTTCAAAGGTGTAGAGCACCGTCTGGAAAAGGTAGCACCGTACGCGGCGTCCAATTCATCAACGATTCCAAAGCAACCAATGTCAATTCCTGCTGGTACGCCCTGCAAAGCATGACAACCAAAACCGTGCTTATCCTCGGCGGCAAAGACAAAGGAAACGACTATACCGAAATAGAGGATTTGGTACGTAGCAAATGCTCCGCGCTGGTCTACCTGGGACTGCACAATGAAAAGCTGCACGGCTTTTTCGACCGCCTCGGTCTGCCGGTGGCCGATGTGCAGACCGGCATGAAAGATGCGGTAGACGCCGCTTTCAAATTAGCCCGGAAAGGCGAAACAGTATTATTGAGTCCCTGTTGCGCTTCCTTCGACCTCTTCAAGAGCTATGAAGACCGGGGCGACCAATTCAAGAAATACGTAAGAGAGTTATAAATGGATTTATTAAAAAGCATATTCAAAGGAGACAAAGTAATCTGGATTATTTTCCTCTTCCTCTGCCTCATCTCCATTACAGAGGTGTTCAGTGCTGCCAGTACGCTTACCTATAAGAGCGGCGACCATTGGGGGCCCATCACCCAGCACAGCATTATCCTGATGGTAGGTACTGTAATTGTGGTCCTCATGCACAACATCCCCTATAAATGGTTTCAGGTATTCCCTGTCTTCCTGTTGCCGGCTTCCGCAATACTGCTGATACTGGTCATGATGATGGAACGTATCAACGGGGCAGCGCGCTGGATGACGTTCATGGGCATACAGTTCCAGCCCTCGGAGATAGCCAAAATGGCGGTTATCATAGTCACGGCTTTCATCCTGTCCAAAGGGCAGGATGAGGACGGCGCCAACCCGAAGGCTTTCAAGCGGATTATGATAATAACCGGAGTTATCTGCCTGCTCATTGCTCCGGAGAACTTGTCCACGGCGGCATTGCTGTTCGGGGTAGTCTTTCTGATGATGTTCATAGGGCGTGTCTCTGCAAAACGCCTGTTGATGCTGACCGGCAGCCTGGCATCGGTAGGCATTGTTGCCGTAACTTTCCTGCTGATGACAAAGAACAGCGACATACCTTTCCTACACCGGTTCGACACGTGGCGTGCCCGTATCGAGAAGTTTACGAGTGACGAGGTAGTGCCTGCCGCAAAATTCGATATAGACAAAGACGCCAGATAGCCCACGCACGTATCGCCGTCGCCACCAGCAATGTCATCGGCAAGGGACCGGGCAACTCCGTACAGCGTGACTTCCTGAGCCAGGCATTTTCCGACTTCATCTTTGCCATTATCATCGAGGAACTCGGACTGGTAGGAGGAGTCATAGTCGTATTCCTCTACATCTGTCTGTTGATACGCGTAGGACGTATCGCAAAGAAATGCGACCGCACCTTCCCCGCCTTCCTCATCATCGGCATAGCCTGCTGCTGGTGTCGCAGGCCATTTTCAACATGATGGTGGCCGTGGGACTGGCTCCCGTAACCGGCAACCGCTGCCGCTTATCAGCAAAGGAGGTACTTCGACGTTGATAAACTGCGCCTATATCGGCATGATACTGAGTGTGAGCCGGTACACCGCCAAGCTGGAAGAACAGAGAGCGCACGATGCCCAAATCACCATGCAGGTGGAAACCGGCAACGGAAACGAAAGCACTTACAGCGAAGCGCAAAGCGCTGCCGAGCCGACAGCCAAGATGCTGAACAGCGATGCCGAATTTGAATAAGATTAATTATCAGTAGTAGCAAGTAGATAAACTCATATATGGAAACAAAGAACAACAAGCCGCGCATTATCATCAGCGGTGGCGGCACGGGCGGACACATTTTCCCGGCCGTATCCATTGCCAACGCGATTAAGGAATTGCGTCCTGATGCGGAAATCCTGTTCGTAGGTGCAGAAGGCGCATGGAAATGCAGCGTGTACCCGATGCCGGCTACAAGATTATCGGCCTGCCCGTGGCGGGCTTCGACCGCAGGCACTTGTGAAGAACTTTGCCGTATTGGTGAAACTGGCACGCAGCCAATGGAAAGCGCGCAGCATCATCAAGCAATTCCGTCCGCAGGTGGCAGTAGGCGTGGGCGGCTATGCCAGCGGCCCTACTGAAAACGGCGGGAATGATGGGAGTGCCTACCTGATACAAGAGCAGAACTCCTATGCAGGTGTCACCAACAAGCTGCTTGCCAAGAAAGCCTGCAAGATATGCGTTGCCTACGAAGGCATGGAAAAGTTCTTCCCCGCAGAGAAGATTATCATGACCGGCAACCCCGTCCGCCAGAACTTGCTCGGACATGCCGTTGCGCACGAAGAAGCCGTAAGCTACTTCAGCCTGAACCCGTCCAAAAAGACTATCCTGATACTGGGCGGCAGCCTCGGGGCACGCACCATTAACCGCACCCTGACCGCCGGCCTTGACGTCATCCGGCAGAACCCCGACATACAGTTCATCTGGCAGACCGGCAAAATATACATCGACCAGGTAAGGGACGCCATCACCGCGGCAACCGGTGAAGCCGTACACCACCCGCATATCAATGCCATACCCAACCTGTATGTGACGGATTTCATCAAAGACATGGCGAAGGCCTATGCGGCTGCCGATTTGGTAATCTCCCGTGCCGGCGCCGGCTCCATTTCGGAATTCTGCCTGCTTCACAAGCCTGTAATCCTTGTCCCCTCGCCCAATGTGGCAGAAGACCACCAGACCAAGAACGCACTGGCGCTCGTCGATAAAGACGCCGCCATCTACGTAAAGGACGCGGAAGCCGAAGAGAAACTCCTGCCCGCAGCACTGGATACGGTAAAAGACAGTGATAAACTGAAAGAATTGAGCAACAACATCGCCCGATTGGCATTGCCCGACTCGGCAACCGTCATTGCCAAAGAGGTGCTGAAACTTATTAAATGACAAGTACATGAATATAGAAACCATAAAATCCGTTTATTTCGTCGGTGCCGGCGGCATCGGCATGAGCGCACTGATACGCTATTTTCTATCCAAAGGCAAGTTCGTGGCGGGATATGACCGTACGCCGAGCGAACTGACCGGGCATCTCATTGCAGAAGGTGCACAAATACATTATGAGGAAAACACCGGTCTCATCCCTGAAAATTGCAAGGACAAGGAAAGCACACTGGTGGTGTACACCCCTGCCATTCCTCAGGAGCATGCCGAACTGGCCTATTTCCGGGAGAATGGTTTCGAGATATATAAACGTTCCCAGGTATTGGCACAATTACCCGCAGCAGCAAAGGACTCTGCGTTGCCGGTACGCATGGCAAGACCACCACAAGTACAATGGCGGCGCATCTCTTCCACCAGTCGCATGTGGGCTGCACGGCTTTTCTCGGAGGCATCTCCAAGAACTACGGGACAAACCTGCTCTTATCTCCGACCAGTCCGTACACCGTAATCGAAGCCGACGAGTTCGACCGTTCGTTCCACTGGCTTTCTCCCTATATGAGCGTTATCACCTCTACCGACCCGACCATTTGGACATATACGGCACGCGCGAGGCTTATCTTGAAAGTTTCCGCCACTACACCACCCTTATCCAACCGGGAGGGGCACTGATTATCCGGAAGGGGCTTGCCTTGCAGCCGGATGTACAGCCGGGCGTAAGAACTTATACCTACTCCCGCGACGAAGGAGACTTCCATGCCGAGAACATCCGCATCGGAAACGGTGAAATCGTCATCGACTTCATTGCTCCGGACACCCGCATCAACGATATCCGGCTCGGTGTACCTATCGGCATCAACATAGAGAACGGCGTGGCAGCATGCGCTTGCACACCTGAACGGGGTAACCGATGAGGAAATCAGACAGGGAATGGCCAGTTTCCGCGGCGTAGACCGCCGTTTCGACTTCAAGATAAAGACGGACAGCCTCGTATTCCTCAGCGACTACGCCCATCATCCGCCGAAATCGCGCAAAGCGTGAAGTCTATCCGCGAACTTTACCGGGACAAGAAGATAACGGCTATCTTCCAACCCCATCTCTATACCCGTACCAGAGACTTCTACAAAGACTTTGCAGACAGCCTCTCGCTACTGGACGAAGTAATTCTGACAGAGATATACCCTGCCCGCGAACAACCCATTCCCGGTGTCAGCAGCCAACTCATATACGACAACCTGCGCCCGGGCATCGAAAAGTGTATATGCAGGAAGGAAGACATTCCCGACCTGCTCTCGAAGAAACCGGTTGAAGTGCTGATAGTGCTGGGAGCCGGAGACCTGGACAACTATGTACCTTCCATAGCCCGGCTGCTCGAACAGCGCAGCAAAGCGTAAACCGTAAAACAGTAAACAGCAAATAAGCCTATGATTAAAAGGATTCTACTTTCTATCGTCCTGTTGCTCGTCCTTGCCTACCTGATAGTGGCCGTTACCGCTTTCAACCGGAAGCCGGCGGGTCAAGTGTGCCGTGATGTGGAGCTGGTTATCAAAGACACGGTATATGCCGGCTTCATCACGAAAAAGGAAGTAGCCGCCATGCTGGAAAAGAAAGGCGTCAGTCCCATAGGCAAGCACTTGGACCGTATCCGCACCAAAACGTTGGAGCAGGCGCTCTCCAAGCATCCGCTCATCGACGAAGTGGAATGTTACAAGACGCCGAGCGGCAAACTCTGTATCGAAGTAACCCAGCGCATCCCTATCCTGAGGATAATGAGCGCCAACGGCGAGAACTACTATCTGGACAATAAGGGCACGGTAATGCCGCCCGATGCAAAGTGTGTTGCGCACCGTGCCATTGTGACCGGAAACGTAGAAAAGTCGTTTGCCATGAGGGATTTATATAAGTTTGGTGTATTTTTGCAAAAGAATTCGTTCTGGAACGCGCAAATCGAGCAGATTCATGTATTGCCCGACAAAAACATAGAGCTGGTACCGCGCGTAGGCGACCATGTCATCTACCTCGGTAAGCTGGACGACTTCGAACGGAAGCTGAAACGGGTAAAGGTATTCTACGAAAAAGGATTGAACAAGGTAGGCTGGAACAAATATTCCCGTATCAGTGTTGAGTTTGGTAACCAGATTATCTGCACGAAAAGAGAATAGTTACCGCGCAGCAAATAGTAGACAGTAAATAGTAAAATAGTAAATAAAACAGTTATGGCAACAACAGATTTCATCGCCGCTATTGAGTTGAGTTCTTCCAAGATTTCCGGTATCGCAGGAAAGAAGAACAGTGACGGAAGCATTCAGGTGTTGGCCTATGCACGCGAAGATGCGTCCTCGTTTATCCACAAGGGGGTCATCTACAACATCGACAAGACAGCACAGGCATTGACTTCCATCACCAACAAGCTGGAAAACCAGCTCAACAACTCCATTGCCAAAGTATATGTAGGCATCGGCGGACAGTCATTGCGCACAGTAAAAAACGCGGTGAGTCGTACACTGGACGAAGAAGGCATCATCTCGCAAGAGCTGGTAGACTCTATCTGTGACGAGAACCTTGAAGTGCCGTTGGCAGACATGAGTGTACTGGATGTGGCCCCCCAAGAATACAAGATAGACAATACCCTGCAAGCCGACCCGGTGGGCGTGGCAGGCCAGCACATCACAGGAAAGTTCCTCAACATCGTGGCACGCGCCTCACTCAAGAAGAACCTGGAACACAGCTTCGAGCAGGCAAAGGTAGAGATAGCCGACCTGCTTATCGCTCCGATAGCGTTGGCAAACGCGTTTTAACGGAAAACGAAATGCGTTCGGGCTGTGCACTGGTAGACTTCGGCGCCGATACCACCACCATTTCGGTCTACAAGAACAATATTCTCCGCTACCTGAGCGTATTGCCGCTGGGTGGCAACACCATTACCCGTGACATCACGTCCCTGCAGATGGAAGAGCAGGATGCCGAAAAGCTGAAACTGCAATACGGCAACGCCCTCTACGAGGAAGAGGAAGAGAGCGAGACACCCGCCGTATGTGCACTGGAAGACGGACGCGCCATTGAGCTGGCCACGCTGAACAACATTATCGGAGCACGCTCCGAAGAAATCCTTGCCAACGTATGGAACCAGTTGCAGCTCTCCGGTTATGAGGATAAGCTATTCTCCGGAGTCGTATTCACCGGAGGCGGAGCAAACCTGAAGAATATCGAGGAAGCTTTCCGCAAGCAAAGCAAAATAGAGAAAGTAAAGACGATGCGCTTCGTGCATGATACCGTTCACGGATTCAGTGACGTACTGACCAAGGATGGTATGCAGAATACCTTGCTCGGCCTTCTTGCCGCAGGCAACGAAAACTGCTGCCTGCAGGAGGTGAAACCGGTACAACCAGCCGGCAACCCTACGTCCACCCCCGCTGACATGTTCGGTAACGACGAAGCCCTGAAAGAACAGGAAGCCGCAGCCCGTGCCGCCAAAGCGCAACGCGAGAAAGAGGAAAAGGAGCGCAGGGAGAAAGAACGCAAAGAGCGGGAGAAGAAAGAAAAAGAGAAGAAAAAGAAAGGTCCCAGCTGGTTTGAAAAGACCTTCAACAAAATCTCCAATGAGATATTCTCGGACGATGATATGAAATAATTAAAAACTCTATAATCATGGATGATATAGCACAATTCGATTTTCCGACCGATTCACCGAAAATCATCAAAGTTATCGGTGTGGGTGGCGGTGGCGGCAATGCCGTAAACCACATGTACCGGGAAGGCATACATGATGTAACGTTCGTGCTGTGCAACACAGACAACCAGGCGTTGAAAGACTCCCCCGTTCCTGTGAAGCTGCAACTCGGCAAAGAGGGTCTGGGAGCCGGAAACCGTCCTGCCCGTGCCCGCAAGGCAGCAGAAGAGAGCATCGAAGACATCAAGGCCATGCTGAACGACGGTACTAAAATGGTATTCATCACTGCCGGAATGGGCGGTGGCACAGGTACAGGTGCAGCGCCTATCATTGCACAGACCGCCAAAGAAATGGACATCCTGACTATCGGCATCGTCACTATCCCGTTCCGCTGGGAGGGCGACAAGAAGATAGACCAAGCACTGGACGGCGTGGAGGAAATCAGCAAGCATGTAGATGCCCTGCTGGTTATCAACAACGAAAAACTGAGCGAAATATATAGCGAACTCTCCGTAGACGATGCTTTCGACAAAGCCGACGACACCCTCTCGGTAGCCGCCAAGAGCATTGCCGAAATCATTACCCTGCACGGAAAGGTCAACCTCGACTTCAACGATGTGAAAACCGTGCTGAAAGACGGCGGCGTGGCCATCATGAGTACCGGCTACGGCGAGGGAGACAACCGCGTGAGCATGGCCATCCAGAATGCCCAGCACTCTCCGTTGCTCAACAACAACGATATCTTCAACTCCAAAAAAGTGCTGCTCAACATCTCGTACAGCTCGCAATACAAATTGATGATGAGCGAAATGGACGAAGTGAAAGAGTTCATGAACCGCTTCAGCCGCGACTTTGAAACCAAGTTCGGTATGGCCGTGGACGACAAACTGGAGCAAAAAGTCAAGATTACCCTGCTTGCCACCGGCTTCGGCATCCAGGACATCCACATGAAAGAGATGGACGACCGCATCACCCAGCGTACCGCAGAAGAGCAGAAGCGCCTTGCCGAACTGGAGGAAGAGGAAGAGCAAAGACGCTCACGACCGCGAACTATACGGAAAGGATGCCACACCAAGTATCAGCGTCTGCGCCGCCGGCATATCTATATCTTCAACCCTGAAGACCTGGACAACGCCGACATCATCAGCATGGTGGAGAACTCCCCTACCTACCAGCGCGACAAGAGTACCCTGGCGGCAATCAAGGTCAAGGCGGAAGAAGCCGGCATACTCGCCACCGAAGAAGCTCGGGAAGCAGAAAGCGGCGGCAACGGCATAATCACTTTCTAAGCCGTCTGCGTTCCGGACTTCAGCCGGAAACAGTACATTGTAAACAGTAAAACAATAAAGAACAATATGGATTTATTTGAAAGAGTCAGCGAAGACATTAAAAACGCAATGAGAGCCAAAGACAAAGTAGCTTTGGAAACCCTGAGAAACATCAAGAAAGTATTCCTCGAAGCCAAGACCGCTCCGGGAGCCAATGATACCCTGACCGATGCCGATGCCCTGAAAATCATTCAGAAGCTGACAAAGCAAGGCAAGGACGCCGCCGAAATCTACGTGCAGCAAGGCCGCCAGGACCTTGCCGATGCAGAACTGGCGCAAGTAAAGGTTATGGAAGCATACCTGCCCAAGCAGATGTCTCCCGAAGAACTGGAAGCTGCCTTGAAGGAAATCATCGCCGAAACAGGCGCTACCAGCGGTAAGGATATGGGCAAGGTAATGGGCGTAGCAGCAAGAAACTTGCCGGGCTTGCCGAAGGACGTGCCATCTCGGCCAAAGTAAAGGAATTGCTGGGATAAGCGTTCTGCCCAACCCAATACGTACAGAGCCGTACTTCAAGCTCCCCTCCGGTTGGAGAGCAGCTTGAAGTACGGCTTTTTATTGTTTCCAGACCTATGACACGCCCGTTTCCCCCGGAAGAAACGCCCGTTCCCTTTCATAGAAACGAGAATTTCCCTTTAAGGAAACTGAAATTTCCCTTAAGGGAAACGCGCGTTTCTCTACAGGAAATTCCAGGAAACACGTAAGGAAACGGAATGCCCTTTGAAACGGAACTCAATCAAACAACTCTTTCAAGACTTCCAAAGACTTTAGTACGGGAAAATCCGGCAGATGCAAACGGTAATACTCGTTCATAATTGTCAGACAACGGGCACGCTCCATGCGGCTCATGGCAAAGAGATGCATTGTTTCGTAGTTCATGCGCATCAGCCTTGTGAGACGTGCCGCCTCTTCCGGCGCTATATAGTCGGAATGCAATTGCGGACGCAACGGGGTAAAGCAGGCATTCTGCAAATCAAAATAATCGCCGCCGTGATAATCTTCCAAGTTCGGATACAATCCGAGAAAACGCGACAAACGCATCAAAAAGACCAGATGAAAATTGGCAAAGCCACTGCCGCATTCATCCAACCAGACAATGGAATGCTGCAAATAAGCGAATAAAGGACGGTTTTCCGCCTCCTCACGCAGCGCACGATATAAGAATTCGGACAGAAACAAAGCGATGGCAGATTTATAAGGGTCGTAAGGAATCGAAGTAAAAGGATAGAAAGACTTTGCCTCTTTCACCTTATATATAGAAAGTATTCGGACGGAAATCCGCTTCCAGCTCCACCAAAAGACAGAGGTTGGA
>ENA-OQCX01000261-OQCX01000261.1-human-gut-metagenome-genome-assembly--contig:-NODE-261-length-28052-cov-2.317350_pt1 | contig 28052 bp, 32 predicted proteins | sample MGYA00242762_ERZ504587 | MGnify/ENA primary metagenome ERZ504587 (study PRJEB26092, sample SAMD00036337) | human gut metagenome | host: Homo sapiens | study: EMG produced TPA metagenomics assembly of... | reverse complement strand
TCCTTACGCTAGTGTTACAAACAAGTTGATTTCTCGAACAATCTCGCTTTTATTTCTCATATTCATCCAAAATCTCATCTATAAGACTATGCACTTCTTCCCTGGTCACATTATTGCAGCAGCCTCTTGCCAGCGCAACACGTAAATTCTGCTTCAGTTCCTCCATAGCCCTTAATTTATCCACATCCAGGCAGATTACCGCGCCTTTTCTTCTGTCAATGGAGACAAATCCTTCCTGGCGTAACAAGGAATAGGCCTTGTTTACTGTATGCATATTAATTCCAATGGTATCCGCAAGCTGTCTGACAGATGGAAGAGGATCTCCTTCCTGCAGCCGGGATGTGGCAATTCCCATAATGATCTGATTCATCAGCTGGGTATAAAGTGCCTCGTCACTCTGGAAATCTATCTCTATTACCATTTTATCCCTCCCTGTAAAAAATAGTGAATATTACAAAAACAAAGGGACCGGAGTCATACTGCCCCGGTCTCTTCCTGTCTTTCGTAATAATCACTTCGTCTAAATATAAGCCATCTGCAAAGCTGGCAGCGCTCCCTATTCCTACTGAACCGGTGTCTCAGCTGCCGGTGCTTCTTCTGCCTTTACTTCACCCTCTGATGCCTTAGTCTCCTGAGCTGCTGCCTCAGCAGGCGCACTCTCAGCCGGTGCTGCAGCCGGAGGGATCTCAACACCCAGAATCTTTCCAAGCTGTACCCTGTCAAGGATCAAATTGAATCCCATCGTTGATCACAAATGCCTTCGCCTGGTTGATGATGAGACTGGCAGTTTGGCAAATGGAACCTTGGCTGCCCGAAGCTTCTTGCCTCTTGCAAATTTATCAAATTCCATAACATCTGTAAAAGCCGGCTGAAGAATATCACCCTGTTTGTTCTTAAGATATGGAATGTTAACCTTGGTCGGGTCTTCCGGATCAGTAGCCATAGCTACCAGAAATTCGGATTTCTTAAGATTCACGATCAGCTCTTCTTCCATTTCACGAAGGTTCACAGTGCGCTCCTCTTTCTTAATCGGGCGACGGAGTTCCTGCATAAAATAGATACCGGAAAGCTGAAGAGTGGAATTAAAAAGTGGCTGCTTCTTCGGCTCAAGCTGGCTGAAATCTGCCTGTCTGGCAATTCTGGTAAGTTCAACCTCAATCTGATTCTCTCCATCAACCCATACTACACTGTTTACACCGATTGCATAAAGTGTGCCGTAGAATCTTGGGTAGTCTTTCTTCTCATATTTCATTCCCATAAGAAGAATCTTATCCTCTAATTTCTTCTTACCAAATGCTTTAATCTCTTCTTCTGTGGCAAATACCCACACCTGATCATTAAAGCTCTCCTGATCGCAAATTACATATGGAAGCTTCGTAGCCTGTGAATACGCTACAAAGATTTCGTCTCTTGTCTGTAATTCCTTAATTGCTTCCTGTTCAGTGATTCCCATGTCATTATCCTCTCAGTCCTGGTTTCCTGCTGTCGTATACGAAAATTCTATGAACCTTGTCCTGTCTGGCAGATTTCAAAACATATCGACAAAAACCTAATATAGGTTTTATTTTATAACAAAATTGCAAAAAAAGTAAAGTCTAACCGTCAGTGTTTTTATGCAATTTTACCGCGTTCCATTCAAAGATAGGAAAAACTGATGTTCTATTCCTCCTGTCATACACTGATCTGACAAACTTTCTCTTATTTTGTCATAAATTCTACGATCTTATCAAGCTGTGCCAGCTGGTCTTCTTTCAGGCAGACTTTACCGTTACCGTCTCTTCATAGATTTCCATATCTTTCATACCGGAAGGATCTCTTTCATCTGCTTACCTGCAGTAGGCGCCCAGGTACCGTTTTCCAGGACTGCCACTTTTCTCTTCTGCAGATTGTGGGCAGCAAGTTCATGAAGCAAGGTTTCCATCTTCGGGAAAAGTCCTGCATTATAAGTCGGGCAGGCAAATACGATTCTGTCACAGCGGAATGCTTCCGCTACCAGATAGGAAGGATCTGTTACAGAAACATCATAAACCTTCACATTCTTCTCCCCTGCATCTGCCAGTCTGCCTGCCAGAACATCAGCTGCATTCTCCGTATTTCCATAAATGGAGGCATACATAACCACAACATTATGATCTTCAGGTGTATAAGTGCTCCATTTCTGATATTTGTCAATAAACCATCCAAGATCCTCTCTCCAGATAGGACCGTGAAGGGGGCAGATCATGGCGATATCAAGTGTAAGTGCCTTTTTCAGGGCACTCTGAACCGGTCCGCCGTATTTTCCAACAATATTTACCAGATATCTTCTAGCGTCATCCAGCCACTCTTCTTTAAAATTTACTTCATCTGCAAACACATTTCCATTCAGCGCTCCAAAAGTACCAAAAGCATCTGCGCTAAAAAGCACTTTGTCATATGCATCGTATGTAACCATTGCCTCCGGCCAGTGAACCATGGGGATCATGGCAAACGCAAGGGTATGTTTACCTGTACTGATGGTATCTCCCTCTTTGATCACAACTGCATGGGCGTCCACGTCAAAGGTAAAGAACTGTTTCATCATGTTAAAGGTCTTGGCATTTCCCACAACCTTCACTTCCGGGAATCTTCTTACCACCTCTTCCACAATTGCACAATGATCTGGTTCCATATGGTTTACGATCATATAATCCAAAGGTCTGTTTCCAAGAACATGCTCCAGATTTTCAAAAAACTGTCCGCTTACAGACTTGTCAACTGTATCCAGAAGCACGGTATGCTCATCCAGGATCACATAAGAGTTGTAGGAAACTCCTCTTGGAATCGGGTAAATATTTTCAAAAAGGGCAAGTCTTCTGTCACTTGCACCGATCCAGTATAAATCTTCGTTTACTTTCTTCACATTGTACATAATGATTCCTCCTAATGCTTTTGCTAAATAAATTCTGCAACACAGAATTCTCTGACTTTTGTATTTTCATCCTGTCAGGACTTCCATAACCAAAAACAGACAGGAAACACTCTTGTCTCCTGCCTATTTTATACCACTTAATTATGCTTCGTCAATTGCTTTTCCAATATCATGGCGCATATATTTATTTGCGAAAGTGATCCACTCTGTTGCCGCATAGGCATTTTTTCTGGCCTCTTTCAGATTGCTGCCTGTAGCTGTGATTCCTACAACACGTCCGCCGTTTGTAACGATCTGTCCATCCTTAAACTTGGTTCCGGCATGGAAACAGTAATATCCCTCTTTATCCTTGAAATTCTCAAATCCATACATCGGGATTTCTTTCTCATATTTCACCGGATATCCGTCACTTGCGAGAACTACACAAACAGCGGCATTGTCCTCAAACTGAAGATTGATCTGATCCAGAGTTCCATCAATGCAGGCTTCCATAACTTCTACAATGTCGTTCTTCATACGCGGAAGAACAACCTGTGCTTCCGGATCTCCGAAACGGGCATTGTATTCCAGTACCTTCGGACCATCTGCTGTCAGCATCAGACCAAAGAAAATGATTCCTTTAAATTCTCTTCCTTCAGCGGCCATTGCATCCACAGTTGGCTGATATACATATTTCCTGCAGAACTCATCCACCTCTTTTGTGTAGAAAGGACTGGGAGAAAAGGTTCCCATTCCGCCTGTATTTAAGCCCTGGTCACCGTCCTTTGCACGCTTATGATCCTGTGCGGAGGTCATGGTTTTAATTGTTTTTCCATCTACAAAAGAAAGAACGGAAACTTCACGACCAGTCATAAATTCCTCAATAACCATGGTATTTCCGGCGCTTCCAAACTTCTTATCTTCCATGATCTCTTTCACACCAGCTTCTGCTTCCTGAAGATTCTGACAGATCAGGACACCTTTTCCAAGAGCAAGTCCGTCTGCTTTGAGGACGATAGGGAATTTTGCTTCGGTGCGAAGATAAGCCAGTGCCTTTTCCGGGTCATCAAAATTCTCGTATGCGGCTGTTGGAATGTTGTATTTCTTCATCAGATCCTTGGAAAATGCCTTGGAGCCTTCCAGGATTGCTGCATTTTTACGAGGTCCGAATACCCGTAAACCACGTGATTCAAACTCGTCTACTATACCGCCTACCAACGGATCATCCATACCGATGATGGTAAGGTCTATCTGATTTTCCTGAGCAAAATCAGCAAGTTTTTCAAATTCCATAGCACCAATGTTCACGCACTCTGCATACTCTGCAATTCCTGCATTTCCCGGTGCACAGTAAATCTTATCTGCCTTAGGCTTCTGGATACACTCCATGCGATTGCATGCTCTCTTCCGCCGCTTCCTACGATCAGTACTTTCATAATCTCCTCCTTAATCGCTGATAGTCACAATATGATCTTCTACCGAAATCTTTCCATTGGCAATGAGATTAATTGCTTTCGGAAGGATCTTCCACTCTGCCTTTTCCATTACACTTCTCTGAAGAGACTGTGGGGTATCATCCGACTCGATTTTTACTGCTTTCTGCAAAATAATAGGGCCGGTATCTGTACCTGTATCCACGAAATGAACAGTAGCACCTGTTACTTTCACGCCTCTTTTTAAGGCAGCTTCATGAACATGAAGTCCATAGTATCCTACGCCGCAAAAGGATGGGATCAGGGATGGATGGATATTGATGATCTTATTCGGAAATGCTTCCACGATCATAGGTGGAATTGCAACCAGATAGCCTGCAAGAACAATCAGTTCTGCACCGCTTTCCTGCAATTTCTTTAAAAGTGCCTTATGAAATTCTTCACGGTTTCAAATTCTTTAGGGGAAATACAGACAGCCTCTATACCATGGTTCTTCGCTCTTTCCAGTGCGTAAGCATTTGGATTATTGCTGATCACAAGAGAAACTTCCGCGTTGGTGATCCTGCCGGAATCAATGGCATCCAGGATTGCCTGGAGATTGGTACCGCCTCCTGATACCAGGACAGCAACCTTTAGCATAATGTCACTCCCTTTTCTCCTGCTTCAATACGTCCTACTACGTATGGTGTCTCACCTGCTGCCTTAATTGCTTCCATAGTCTTATCTACATCAGCCGGATCAACTGCCAGAACCATACCAAGTCCCATGTTGTAGGTGTTGTACATCATCTTTTCTTCAATGTCTCCAGTCTTTGCAAGAAGCTTAAAGATCGGAAGCACCGGATAACTGTCTTTCTCAATCACGGCTCTTGTGCCCTCTTTCAGCATACGAGGTACATTCTCATAGAAACCGCCGCCTGTGATATGGCTGCATGCGTGGATCTTAACCCCTGCATCTTTAATGCTCTTAAGAGCTTTTACATAAATCTTGGTTGGTGCGATCAGGGCCTCACCAAGGGTAGTTCCAAGTTCATCATAATATGTGTCCAGAGACTCTTTTGTCATCTCAAACACTTTGCGGACAAGAGAGAAACCATTGCTGTGTACGCCTGAGGAAGCCATTCCGATCAGAACATCTCCTGTATTTAAATTCTCTCCTGTAATCAGGTCTTTTTTTATCAACAACACCAACTGCAAATCCAGCCAGGTCATACTCGTCTACCGGATAAAATCCTGGCATCTCAGCAGTTTCGCCGCCGATGAGGGCTGCGCTTGACTGGCTGCAGCCTTCTGCAACACCTTTTACGATCTCAGCAATCTTCTCCGGATAGTTCTTTCCCACAGGCAATGTAGTCCAGGAAGAAAAGAGGTTCTCCGCCTGCACATGCAATATCGTTTACACACATTGCCACACAATCGATTCCAACAGTGTCATGTTTGTCCATAATAAATGCCAGTTTCAGCTTGGTTCCAACTCCGTCAGTTCCGGAAACCAGTGTAGGCTCTTCCATATCCTTGAAGCTATTCATGGAAAAAGCACCTGAGAATCCGCCGATTCCTCCAAGTACTTCTGGTCTCATAGTCTTTGCAATATGCTGTTTCATTAATTCTACTGATTTGTATCCTGCCTCAATATCAACGCCCGCGTTCTTGTAATCCATGCCTTTATCCTCCCAGAATTTTTCTGTTTTTCACAGCTGCCTCTTATTTTGCAGCTGCCTCATTTCGGTAAAATCATCGGACAATCCCTATCCGTTTAAACCAGATTACTTATAATTTTTGTGTCCAACTTCCTGCAGTCTTGCATCCTTGGCTTCTACCTGTTCCTTTAACTCCTGCTGTACGCCTTCAGACGTGCAAGAAGCTCCGAATCGGATGTTGCAAGGATCTTAGCTGCAAGAAGGCCTGCATTTGCACCGCCATTGATGGCAACGGTTGCTACCGGAATACCTGTCGGCATCTGTACAATGGAGTACAGGGAATCTCTGCCGCCAAGAGATGTTGTATGCATCGGAATGCCGATAACCGGCATTGGGAAGATTGCTGCACACATGCCTGGCAGATGAGCTGCCATACCTGCTCCTGCTATGATCACTTTAAAGCCTCTGCTCTCTGCTGTCTTCGCATATTCAAAGAAAACATCCGGTTCGCGATGTGCTGAGATGATCGTCATCTCATAATCAATGCCCAGTTTCTCTAAAACGTCTGCAGCTTTTGCCATAACCGGCATATCTGAGTCGCTTCCCATTACAATTCCAACCTTTGCCATGGTTCCAATCTCCTTTTCGCATGATATGATGATGCCAGGGTCAAAAGACCAGAATGCCGTTCTTGCTTGCAGGATAAGACATTTGGACCTGGGACCCGCCAGACATGAGAATCAGCCATTTACAGAGTAAATGTACGGATTCCGAATGTTGATGGAATTGCGGGAGTTACTTTGTAACGGAGCAATTCTGGCATCATAGTATAATTTAACATCTTTTTAATTTTACTAATACTTTCTTTCATTGTCAACTGAAAAACCTCAAAAACTCAGATAGCGGTTTAGTTCTTCCGTACCAGGAAGTACAAATTCTCCTTCTGCAAAAATCGGTATTTTTCTGCCGTCTCTGCACACTACCTCAATCCTTCCAAGCTCATCATACGGAATGGTAATATCAAGATGATGCCCAAAATACGCTTTTCCCGGATCTTCTTTTCTCAAAATGGAAATCTCATTATCCCTTGCAGCGATCTCTTTTTTATCCGGATTGTAAACCGGTGTATCTTCCGCCCAGCTATAGCAGGTATCTCCTACGGCAAAATGCGGACCCGTCTTTTCTGCGATCAGGATCGGCAGTTTTCCTTCGATATGATACGCTCTTGCCATCGCATAGGCTGCCGTGTTAGTTCCGATCGCAAATTCCCCGATTGGCAGTGTTTCATGGTTTGCCAGCACATTTTCACGGACGTAATTCTGATTTTCTTCTGGCTGTTCAAAATTCCCGCAGGTATATGCTTTTACCATACCATCTTGAAATTCCAGATGCAGTTTTTCGTATTTCAGGCCTTCCAGATAAACCGTGCATGCCTCAAGGACACCACATGTTCCCGTCAGCACCGGGGAGGTAAAAACTTCTCCGACCGGAATATTCACATCTGCCACACAGTTTTCAAAATTGGTCTGTCTCTTCGGATCATCCAGTTGATGCAGTGCAATGTGCATATCGGTATGATTCTCCCCTTTTCCCAGCACATGTACGCTCTCGCCCTGATCCAGGGCATCGATCATTTTTTGCTGGATATCCGCATAAAGCTGATAATCAAGCGTATTGATCCTTATCGTTTCCCTGAAAATTTCCTCGAACTGTGCTCCTATTTCCGGCACCGGAAAAGCAATGATCGTGAAGCTGCGTTCCTTTCCTATTATATAGCGGTTCGTGATCTGTACCGCTTCATTATCCATCTGTGTCTGGAGTTTTTTCTGTTTATCCGATAAATAATAGGCTTCTTTCTTTGCCTGTGGATAAAACTCTGTTTCACCAAACGTATCGATACATGCCGGACCTGCATGTCCTTTTGCCAGTGTTTTGTATGTCTCATAAGCAGAGCGCATCACACCAAGCCGGCGTTCCATAAACGCCTTATCCAGATACACAGCCTGGTCGGCCCGGTGATCGTAATCAAACTGACGGTTCGGAACTGCTCCGTAATAGCCGATCCGGTGTACTCCCTTCCTGTTGATCCGTTCGGCTGCCGCACGGTAGATGATCGGTTTTAATCCCATTTTTTTGAAATTGCAGACTGCCTTTCGTACCACACGCTCAAAACCGATCTGATAGCGGAGGTTGACCGTCTGTTTTTTTGAGAGATCTTTTCCGCCGATCAGAAATCCGATCCGGTATCCCTCCGTAAAGGTATCTGCTATCTTTTCTATCGTTTTTTCATCCAGATGGTTCATAAATTCTGCCATTTTCTGTTCATTTTCCGTGATGTATTCACCATACTGATAAAGATAGCGAAGATCCGTAAGATCCGATTCCATCACGATCTTTACTGCAAAATCCAGTGTTGGATCTACCGCCTCACGGATACGGTGTGCCACGGTAATCTCACTGTAATCACTTTCAAACCAGTAAAGAATCTGCTGGATCTGGCGATAACCCGGAAGTTTTTCTCCCTCAAAACAGTTGTACACTTCGATCAGCAGTTCCTGCAGGATCACTTTTTCTTCCAGCCGCTGTTCAAATGTATAAGGATCAGTGCATACAGTTCTGTATACAGAAAGCTTAAGATCCGCCCGTGGATCTCTCCAAGTTCTGCTACTGCATACTGTGGATTTCCATAACTGTGATCATACTGCTTTGGAAGAATATCTTCATAAAGACTTTTGTTTTGAGTCTGCCACTGTTCCAGCGTGTAATGTTTCGTCTTTCCCTGTCGGATTTCTTTGTATAATGCATCCATTTTTATAACAAAAGAAGCCGTTTTTCTGAAATATTTTCCAAACGGCTCCTGTGCGGTATATTCTTTTGTCATGGATGTCAGTCGTTCCACCGCGAGTGCATCGCGTTCTTCTAATAAAGTCATATCCATTTTCACCGCCTGTTTCTTTTTATTTCCAGTCAAGCGGATATTCGCAATCCGCTTTGCTGCTTGATTTGGTTAAATTCCTATCAGAATCACAAATACCCACAAAGCGAGCATGATTCCATTTAATATTGCTCCAACCTTTGCAAAAAGGTAACGTACATTGTCCTCTGCAAATCCCATCAGACCGAAAACCACACCACACAGTGCAAACACGATTCCAAGCAGCCCGATGCTGCCAAGATAAATACCGCCCTGTCCGTCCAGATAGTATGCCAGCCATGCAAGCACGCCGAATATGATCAGAGACAGTATGCCAAGTACTGTAGAAAGTACGCCTTTTCCGGAATGTTTTTCTTTTGCAAAAGAGTACATGCGCTTTTTAGCCATAAATTCTTCTCCTTAACTTATTACAGAAGTAAAACAGCAGATAGCCGGTCATGCCCCCCAGCGTATTCAGCAGCAGATCATCCACATCAAAACTTCCCACCTTCCAGACAAGCTGTATGATCTCCACACACAGACTGAACTCGAAGCTGAGAAGCAGAATACGTACAAAAGAACCTGTTTTCGGCCAGATGACCGGAAGGATCATTCCAAAAGGAATGAACCGATCACATTTCCCGCCAGATTGCAGAATACTGCAAAGGTGCCGAGCGTTTCTCTGTGTACCCAGAATCTTTGTATCTCCCGAAATGGTCTGAGATTGTAGGCGTAGGTCCTTCCTTCTATCGCCCTGCCATATCCTTCTGCAAAAAACAGAAAATACGTCAGAGCCAGCATATACGCAAAAAACAGCACGGCGCCCAGTATCCTTATTTTCTTTTTTGTCTCCTTCTTCATAAGATCAGATCAATACCTGACTTTTGCATTTCAGAAGTCTTGCGCCGTTTACGATCATCATAACTCCGGCCGAGATCCCGGTGACCAGAATTACAATCCCTACTGCAAGACTTGCTGCTCCGGTACCTCTGATCGTCTTAAAAATCTTTTCGTTCATGAAAAGCCTCCTTTTCACCTCTCTGCACAGGATTATTTTGCTCCGTACTGTGCGTAATATGCATCGATCGCTGCTTTGAGTGCATCATCAATGATCACTTTTCCATTATATTCCCGGTTGTACAGATGCTCTACTACATCCTGCATATTTACGATTGCCGCGGTCTCAAAACCGTAAAGATCTTTTACTTCATCCAGGGCACATTTCTCTCCGCCCTTTCCGACTTCCATACGGTCAAGAGATACCATCAGTCCAACGATCGTCACATCCGCCGCGCCCTTTACCTTCGGAACCGTTTCTTCCATAGATTTACCGGAAGTTGTTACGTCCTCGATCATGATCACGCGGTCACCGTCTTTTAACTTGCTTCCAAGAAAGCTTCCCTTATCTGCACCGTGGTCTTTTTCTTCTTTACGGTCAGAGCAGTAGCGTACTTCTTTGCCGTAAAGCTCGCTGTATGCGATGGCTGTCACAACACCAAGCGGGATTCCTTTGTAAGCCGGTCCGAATAGTACGTCGAAGTCATCGCCATATCTGTCATGGATTGCTTTTGCATAATATTCACCCAGTTTCTTTAACTGGGAACCGGTCACATAAGCTCCGGCATTCATAAAGAATGGAGATTTTCTTCCGCTCTTCAGTGTGAAATCACCGAACTTTAATACATCACAATCTACCATAAATTCAATAAATTCCTGCTTATACTGTTCCATTTCTTATCTCCTTACTGCACGGCACCGATCAGTTCCCTGATATCGGATACGTTCTGTGCTCTCATATATGCTTCGATTCCTTCTTCCACTTTGACGGTGGTCATCGGATCAATAAAGTTTGCGGTTCCTACGGACACGGCGTCGCTCCCGCCAGGATAAACTCCAGGGCATCCTCTGCATTCATAATGCCGCCCATACCAATGATCGGAAGGCGTACTGCCTGTGCGGTCTGATATACCATACGCACAGCAACCGGTTTGACTGCCGGACCGGACATACCTCCAGTCTTATTTGCCAGAACAAATTTTCTGCGATTGATGTCAATCTTCATACCGGTCAGCGTGTTGATCAGAGAAAGTGCGTCTGCACCGCCGGCCTCTGCTGCCCTTGCCGTCTCCGTGATATCGGTCACGTTCGGGCTGAGCTTCATGATCACCGGCTGTTTTGCCACACGTTTGATCGCTTTCGTAATATCCTCAACCGATTTTGGATTCTGTCCAAACGCAATGCCGCCTTCTTTGACGTTCGGGCAGGAGATGTTGATCTCCAGCAGATCCACCGGCTCGTCTGCCAGACGCTCTGCTACTTCACAGTAATCTTTTGTGCTTTTTCCGCAGACATTGACCACGATCTTTGTATCATACTGTTTCAGAAAGGGAATATCCCTTTTTACAAATACATCAATGCCCGGATTCTGCAGGCCGATGGCATTTAACATGCCGCCATAGACTTCTGCCACTCGCGGTGTCGGATTGCCCGGCCACGGTACGTTTGCCACACCTTTTGTGACAACTGCACCAAGCTTTGACAGATCCACAAATTCACTGTATTCTGCTCCGGAGCCAAACGTTCCGGATGCTGTCATAACCGGATTTTTCAGTTCGACTCCGGCGATATTTACGCTTGTATTGATTTCTATACTCACAGCTCCACCTCCGTTGCCAGAAATACCGGTCCGTCTTTGCAGACACGCTTATTATGTACATGGGAATGTTCATCTACTTCCTTTGACTGGCAGACGCAGGCAAGGCAGGCACCGATACCGCATGCCATACGCTCTTCCATGGAGATCCAGCACTCAATATCCCGTTCCTGTGCATAGGCTTTCAGCGCACGCAGCATCGGAGTCGGTCCGCAGGCATAGATCACATCTGCCGCAAGTTTGTTTTCACGGACCGCATCTAGGACATTTCCTTTTGTGCCGGCGCTGCCATCCTCGGTTGCCGCATAAAATGCCGCATTCTGTTCCAGTTCTTCTTTTAAGAACAGCTTGTCATCGCGGTATCCGGCGATCACCGTCTTTTCACCCGGAAGCTGTTTGGAAAGCTCAACCATCGGTGGAATACCAATGCCGCCTCCGATCAGAAATACCTTTTTGCCTTCGGCACGCTCAAGCGGGAATCCATTTCCAAGCGGTCCCAGGATTTCAATTTTATCACCTTTATTATACTGTGCAAACTCCGCTGTTCCTTTGCCTGCCACACGGTAGACGATGCGAAGTGCCTGTTTTTCTTTATCAATCTCACACAGCTGATCGGACGCGGCAGAAGTCTGCTGCCATCGTTGCTGTACACGGAAATAAACTGTCCCGGTACAGCCTGTCCTGCAATCTTGTCTGTCTGAAGCCACATACTGTAAATGTCAGGAGCAATGCACTCCTGGCTTAAAACTTCTGCAAGTTCTTTGTATTTGCCAGCCATTTCAAAATCCTCACTTATCTGCTTATTCCTGATGCCGGTTTCTTTTCAAAACGGCGATTATTTTGCCCGCTCAAGAGCACCGCTGATATCTGCGATCATCGCCTCAACGGCAGCTCTGGATGCCTCGGCGAAATGTTCCTCACCGTATTTTGCGTACTGTTCCTGTTTGTAGGCAGCATGATTCCTCTGGATGAGTTTACGATCGCACCAAGTCCGTCCTCATTGAAGAAGTGTACCAGATCTGCACCTTTTCCGCCCTGTGCACCGTATCCCGGTACCAGGATAAAAGACTTCGGCATGATCTTACGCAGTACTTTTCCCTGCTCCGGGTAAGTTGCCCCGACAACGGCTCCGATGTAGCTGTAATCATCGCCCATGCACTCTTCGCCCCATTTTGCAACCTGTTCCCCAACCAGCTCATAAAGCGGGCGGCCATCGATCAGACGATCCTGGAACTCACCGCTCGACGGGTTGGAAGTCTTAACAAGGATGAACAGACCCTTTTTCTCCTCTTTGCAGACGTCTGCAAACGGTTTTACCCCGTCCGTTCCAAGATATGGATTGACCGTAACAAAGTCTTCGTCAAATCCTGCAAAGCTGTTGCTGCCGACTTTGACTTTCCCCAGATGTCCGACCGCATAAGCTGCTGATGTAGATCCGATATCGCCTCTCTTGATATCACCGATCACAACAAGATCTTTGGATTTGCAGTAGTCTACGGTCTTTTTAAATGCCACAAGACCTGGAATACCGAACTGCTCGTACATGGCGATCTGCGGTTTGACTGCCGGGATCAGGTCGTACACCTGGTCTACGATCTCTTTATTATACTGCCAGATGGCTTCTGCTGCTCCTTCAAGTGTCTCGCCGTGTTCTTCAAAAGCACGTTTCTGGATATGGGATGGTACATAGGAAAGCATCGGATCGAGTCCTACCACGATCGGTGCCTGTGTTTTCCGGATCTTCCGGATCAATTTCTGAATCATAATCTTATCCTCTCTTCTGCTTATTTATCTTTGTAAACCACTTTTCCGTCGCAGATCGTCACTTTCACTTTGCCTCGTACGGTTCTGCCGTGGAACGGTGTGTTGCGTCCTTTGGATGCAAAGGTATTTTTGTCGATCACATACTCTTCGTTCGGATCAATGATGACCACATCGGCGATCTTGCCTTCTGCAAGGGAACCTTTGTCCAGGCCTAAGATCTTTGCCGGATTGCAGCTCATCTTTTCTGCCATCTGCATCGGTGTGAGGTACTCTTTCTCTACCAGCTCGCTGATCGTAAGCGGAACGGCTGTCTCAAGTCCGACAATGCCAAACGGTGCCGCCGTAAAGGAGCGTCTCTTTTCCTCATCACTGTGCGGTGCATGGTCGGTCGCGATTACATCCATGATGTCATCACGCAGACCGCGTTTTAATGCATCAACATCCTTTTTGGTACGCAGCGGCGGATTCATTTTATAGTTTGCATCGCCGGCATCGACATCCTGGGATGTCAGCGTAAAGTGATGCGGGCATACTTCAGCAGTCACACTTATCCCGTGTTTCTTTGCCTGTTTGACAATCTCCACACTTCCGTAAGTGGAGCAGTGGCACAGATGCAGATGTGCTCCTGTCTCTCCTGCCAGCATCACATCACGCACTGCGATAATATCCTCTACTGCATTGCTGATACCGCGAAGTCCCTGCTTGCGGATGTATTCATCGTCATTTGCCACACCTCCGTCCATCAGGTCGATGTCCTCGCAGTGTGCCATAATCGGAATCCCGCACTCTGCCGCAACCTTCATTGCTTCTTTGCAGAGCAGGGAATCCATAACCGATTTGCCGTCCTCACTGATTGCCGGGCAGCCTTCTGCCACCATGGACTCAATATCAGAAAGTTCCTTTCCTTTCTGTCCTTTTGTAATCGCTCCTGCCTGCAGTACATGGATCGGTGCGTTCATCTTTGCTTTGTTGTGTACATAGCGGATATTCAGTCTGTCATCCGTCACCGGCTTTGTATTTGGCATCGCCAGTACCGTTGTAAATCCACCGTGTGCTGCTGCCATCGCTCCCGTCTCAACAGTCTCCTTATAAGTCTGACCTGGATCTCTCAGGTGTACATGCAGGTCGATCAGTCCCGGCATGACATAACAGCCGGCTGCATCGATTACTTCGTCTGCCTTTTCTTTTATTTCCTGTTCTACTTTTACAATCTTATCCTCCTCGATCAGGATATCATACCGGCCATCTTTTCTGGTGTCCGGATCAATCACTCTGCCGTTTTTAATCAGTATACTCATCTTTCGGATTCCTTTCTGTAAAATATCCCAAGGCATGCCATGCACACCTGTCTGCAATGATTCTGCATCTTACACACTGCAGAACCGTTACTTCACTTCTATTTATTCTACCATACCATAAGAAATGCCGCAAACCTTTTTTCAGGAACCTTTCCAGGAGATGCAAAAAAAGCACAACCTTGATTTTTGCAGACTCTGATGCTATGATAAGGTAGATTTCAGTTGGAGGTATCTTTTATGCATATTACACTGCCTGATTTCGGTGGAAAGCCGTACCGTTCGCTGGATTACCACCTGCGAAGCCGCTACGGCGAAAAAATTTACAAAGTCTCTCTGGATGGCGGCATGACCTGTCCAAACCGTGACGGCACACTCGGAACCCATGGCTGTATTTTCTGCAGTGAGGGCGGCAGCGGTGATTTTGCCGGCGACCGGACGCATCCGGTCACGCAGCAGATTGAAGAGCAGAAAGTCCGCCTTTCCTCGAAATTCCCGGCAACACATTTTATCGCCTATTTTCAGGCATATACCAATACTTACGCTCCGCTTTCGTATCTTGAGCGTATTTTTACAGAGGCAATTGAACATAAAGATATTGTCGGACTGTCTATTGGCACAAGGCCCGACTGTCTGCCGGACGATACGCTTGATCTGCTCTCCGATCTGAACAGAAAGAAACCTGTCACGGTAGAACTTGGCCTGCAGACGATCCACGAACGCACGGCTGCTTTTATTCGCAGAGGTTATCCACTTTCCTGCTTTGAGGACGCACTTTCAAAACTTCAGGCACGGAGAATAGAGACCGTCGTACACACCATTCTCGGTCTTCCGGGTGAAAACATGGAGGATATTCTTGAAACCATGCGGTATTTGAATGTATATCATATTGACGGCATCAAGCTTCAGCTGCTTCACGTACTGAAACATACCGATCTGGCAGATTATTATGGGCAGACCGGATTTCATATTTTCTCTGAGGACGAATATGTTTCCCTTGTGATCCGCTGTCTGGAAGTGCTTTCACCGGATATCACGATCCACCGCCTGACCGGGGACGGACCAAGTGACCTGCTGATCGCACCGCTCTGGAGTCTGAAAAAGCGCAGTGTTCTCAATCACATTCACCACGAACTGAAGGTTCAAGGTACCTGGCAGGGACGGCTTTTCTCTGAACCATAAACACACAATTCCAAAACACAGGGAGGTATTTTATGGCTGAACCATTTACGCTTTACAAATTAATCATCTTATATATGCTCGACCGTGTAGATTTTCCGCTTACCAACAGTCAGATTTCCAGTTTTCTGCTTGACCGCGGCTATACGAACTATTTCACGCTGCAGCAGGCTTTTTCTGAGCTGGAGGAGGCCAGTCTGATCCATTCACAGCCCATCCGCAACACTACACAGTTCCAGTTGACAAAAAGCGGGCGTGAGACACTGGGGTATTTCTGTGACCGCATCCCAAACGCAATCCAGGAAGAAGCCGACCAGTATCTTCAGGAACACAAAATTGAACTGCGAAATGAAGTTTCCGTTACCGCAGATTATTACCGTACCACAGCAAAAGAATACGCCGTACACTGTGTCATAAAAGAAAAAGAGTCCGATCTGATCGACCTGACTCTTACAGTTCCGGACAAAAAACAGGCAGAAGCCATGTGCAAAGCTGGAAGAACAAATGTGAAGTTGTCTACCAGTTTCTGATGACTCAGCTTCTGTCCTGATTTTACTATGTTTTTCATTAAAGTCATTCCTCATGCAGCCAATCCAGATGACGTCTGATCTGCTGTTCATAACCACTGTCACTTGGTTCATAGAATTTCACATCGCCAAGTTCATACGGCAGATAACGCTGCTTCGAGAAATGTTTCGGGAAATCATGTGCATACTCATAGCCAATGCCCCTTCCAAGCTTCCCTGCCCCACCGTAATGTGCATCCTGCAGATACGGCGGCACGGAGGCTTTTTTATTTTTCACCGATTCCATTGCGGAAAAGATCGCATTGGTCGCGGCATTGCTTTTCGGTGCACATGCCACATAAATCGCTGCCTGAGAAAGGATCAGCTGTGACTCCGGCATGCCGACACGCTCGACTGCCTGTGCTGCTGCAACTGCCACCTGAAGTGCCTGCGGATCAGCATTCCCGACATCTTCAGATGCACAGATCATGATCCTCCTGGCAATAAAAGTCACACTTTCTCCGGCATAGAGCATTCTTGCCAGATAGTAGACTGCCGCATCCGGATCGGATCCCCGCATGCTCTTGATAAAGGCTGAGATCGTGTCGTAGTGGTTATCTCCCGCCTTATCATAGCGGATCACACGTTTCTGGATACATTCTGATGCCACATCGATCGTAAAATGGATTTTCCCATCTGCAGGCGCTCCGTTGTCAGTACACCAAGTTCTACCGCATTGAGTGCTGACCTTGCATCACCGTCTGCCGCTTCTGCCAGAAAATCTGCTGCTTCCTCATCCATGCAGACATCATATGCTCCCATGCCGCGTTCACTATCTGTGACAGCACGCAGGATCAGCTTCCTGATATCCTCTTTCTCAAGCGGTTTCAGTTCAAAAACTTTGGATCTGGAAAGCAAAGCACCGTTTACTTCAAAATAAGGATTCTCCGTCGTTGCCCCGATCAGCACCAGCGTCCCGTCCTCAACAAACGGAAGCAGATAATCCTGCTGCCCTTTATTAAAGCGATGGATCTCATCCACAAACAGAATCGTCCGTTTGCCGTACATCCCCATACGCTGTTTTGCCCCGGCGACTACCTCTTCCATATCTTTTTTGCCTGCTGCCGTGGCATTGATCTGTATAAAGTCAGCACTTGTAGTACCTGCGATCACTTTTGCGATCGTGGTCTTTCCGCTTCCCGGCGGTCCGTAAAAAATAACGGAACTGAGTTTATCTGCTTTGATCGCACGGTAAAGCAGTTTATCCTTTGCCAGAATATGCTGCTGCCCGACAATCTCATCCAGTGTCCTTGGGCGGATCCTGGAAGCAAGCGGTGCTTCGCTTTCCATTTTTGTTTCTCTCATATAATCAAATAAATCCAAAGTTCTTCCTCCTCTCCTGTGTCTTCTTTTCCATCTAAAAGATGCCATACGAATCATTCTGTTACCAAACAGTTCCGCATCCTCTCAATCAAGTACAAGTTTATCTACTGTCACAAATTCATACCCCTGCTCTTTTAACAGATCCACGATCCGAAATGCTGCCTCCACCGAAGTTTCATAGCGGTCATGCAGCAGAATAACGGCATTTTCTTTTGCTCCGACATCACTTTTTCTACGATCCGGTCTGCATTTTCGGTTTTCCAGTCCAGCGGATCGATCGTCCACAGCACTGGGAACATCTCAAAACCACACTCCAGATTTTTATTCCACGCTCCAAACGGCGGTCTGATATATTCCGTATCATATCCAACGATACTTTTCACCAGTTCGCTTGTTTTTGTAATCTCTGCACATGCCTGTTCATCTGACATTTTTGTGATATCTGCATGTGACCAGGTATGATTTCCGATCAGATGACCATCTTCTGCCATCTGCCGGATCAGTTCCTCATTTCCTTCGATATTTTCTCCGATCAGAAAAAACGTTGCCTTTACTCCCCGTTTCCACAAACCGTCAAGCAGCTTTTTCGTATAGACCGGATGCGGGCCATCATCAAATGTCAGGGCGATTTTAGGCGGAATATCCGCGGATGCCGGAAGTATTTTCCCACACCAGCGGATATATTCCACACTGCCAATACCGATTCCGGCAAACAGCACAAACAGATAGATTTGAAAAAGCAGGTTTTTCCAGTTTTATATAAAATCCTCTCACCGGAATTTCGCCCTTTCCATTTCTTCATGCTATCCTATGCCTGACGGAATCTTTCTATGACCTTTTTTACTTTACCCTGCCTGCTGCAATACCGCCTTTTTTCAGCAATCTGCTGTAAGCTTTCTTCTTGTTCTTTGGCACTTTTACGGTTACTTTTTTCGAGATTCCCCAAAATGCCGCTTTTTCTACTTTCTTCAGTGATCTTACCTTTTTCAGGCTGATCTTCTTTAACTTCTTGTCGCCTTTAAAAGCATTCTTGCCGATGCTTTTCAGTTTGCTGCCGTTTACGGTCACTTTCGTCAGCTTCGTACAGTTTGCAAATGCATTTTTTCCGATCTTTGTCACATTGTTTCCGATGGTCAGAGAAGTCATCTTCTTATTTCCTTTGCAGGCATTTGCGGCAATACTGGTTACTTTGTAAATCCTGCCATTTGCCTGATCGCTGCGGAAATCTTCACTGCCTTCTTTGTCTTACCTTTTGCAGTCATATTTTTCACTTCAACCGTATCGTTTCCGGTGATTGTATAGTTGAAATTCCGGATGCATCTGTGATCACATCGCCGATCTTTGCGGCAGAACTGCTATTGTTCTGAGAGGCATTATTGCTATTATTCTGACTGTTATTATTCTGAACAGGCTTGTTGTCATCCGGCTTCTTCGCGTCAGTCCTACCATTGCTGCCTGATACTGGTCAAACGCTTCTTTGAGCTGCTTTGCCGTTGCGTTTTCGGATGCTTTTACGATTTCCGCTGCTTTCTTTGCCTCCTCCAGTTTGCTCCAGCTCTCTGCTGTGTACGTATCTTTTTCTTTTGCTTTTTCTGCTGCCTGCGCATCCAGTTCAGTATCTGAGAACGATATTTCTGAGGTACTGCTTTCAGATTTTCGATTGCCTGCTTCAGACCTGCCTGTGCCCTGGCAACGTCCTTTTTCTTTGCCTTTGGATTTGCTGCCAGTTCTTCTGCTTTTCGGATCAGCTCTTTGATCTCCTTATAATCTTCCGCCGGATAATCTGCTTCTTTGTATTCCGCTTTTGCCAAAGCTGCCTCATTATTTAAGTCGGTTTTTTCTTCTTCCTCCGCAAGGTCGGAAACGGTCAGACGTATCTCGGCTGCGGTACTGAAACATTTTCCAGCCTGATCACTGTCCGCATCTTTGACTGCAAATTTTACGTATTTTGCTCTTACGATCTCTCCAAAATCTGCAAGCTTCCAGGAAGTGTCGGATGTCCAGGTTCCCTCTGCCACTTTAGTATAATCCTCACCATCCATGCTGACAGAAATCTCATAAGCCTTGACGATACCATTGACACCGCCGCCCTGTCTTGGCTGATAACGCAGACCGGTTAATTTTGCCACATCTTCCAGTTCGAATATCAGATAATGTTTCTCATAGGAAGCCATGTCTTCTGCATTGTTATAATTTGTATGCCAAATGGTACTGCTGTCCCCATCCAGAACGTTTGCCGCTGCTGCTTTTTCAGAAACGGTTTCTTCTGAGCCTGCGGTTACAGTCACCTTTCCGGTGTAATCGTTTGTGGAGATCGATGCTGCTGTTCTCATACCATAATTTTCCAGGATATCTTCTCCAAGCTCTTTTAAATCTTTGCCGGATGCCGTTGTAGTATATTCTTTATGGTTTCTTACAAATGCCCACTCAAATGCAAACCAGTTGATGTTCTGCGTGCTCTCGCCTTTCAGTTTTGCCTTTTTCTGGTTGATCCACATCACCCAGCGCTGTTTATAGAAATCTTTGGTAAGTCCTGCCCACTGACGGTTGGAGTAGTCTTTCAGACCGCCGCTTTCTGCCTGCGGATAAGATGCCCAGGTCGTTACCAGGGATTTTGCATTCAGTTCGTAGAGATCTTCTGTAAAATCATCGTCACCGTCTGCCAGTGCTTTCGCCTGCTCTACCCAGGTACCAAACAGAAATTCGGTTCTTGTTCCAAGTACTTCTTCCACTTTGTCGATCAGACTTAAGAACTGATCGGAAGCCTCTGTAAATTCTTCCAGATTACCGGCACGGTATGCACTTACCATCGCTGCATGGTACTTCTGGGAAGAATTGGAAAGTACCTGCTTGAGCACATCTGCCAGATCATAGAGATAAGCGTCACTGTTTTTTAAGGTATCATAATCCTCCATCAGCAGTTCTGCTGCATTTTCCAGCTCTTCCATATTATAACCGACCACTGCATTTCCCCAGGTGGAAGCTGCACCGATGCTCTCTGCCGGACGGGCATTGACATAAGATTCCGGTGCACCCTGACCACGCATGTTCAGATCTGCTTTGTAAACGGTATCTTCGAGAATCTTCATCGCTTCACAGGCAGGTTCGCTCTCGGCTCCATAACGTCTTGTCACATAATCTTTGAGCCACTGATCGGTGTTGATCTCAGTCAGAGGTTTTTTCGCATCGTCACACCATACGGTTTCAAATAATAAATCATAAAGTACCGGGTTATTCTGGGAACCCTCCGGGGTGATGCCGATACCGGTCAGCATTTCACTGTTGTTTGCCGCATCGACCACGCCGCTGACAATATTGTCCATATGTCCGTGCAGTCCCATACGTCCGCCGAAGTTATTCAGCATACAGTAAACCCACGGTGTCTTCTGGAATTCTTTACCGCCGGAATAACTGCTGTCATTCCAGTGCGTATCCTTCTCCGCATAGAGATCCAGAACAAGTGCATGCTCTTTTCTTCCATTCAGACCGCTTATCAGTCCGGCGCTCGGATTGCCCTGCCATGCCTGGATCACCCAGACGGCATTTTTATCATGTTCCAGCATGGAATTCAACACTTCTGAACTTACATCACTTGTGGACATATCGCCGGTATTTCCACCTTCGTGGAATGGATCTGTTGCATAATAATGTGTTACATCTCCGTAGACGTTTTTCTGACACTCATAAAATAATTTCGCATATTTGTCGTATGCCGCTGTCGTGGTGCGCAGCATGTACGGACGCTGGAAGGAGCACCAGGTTCCCTGCGGGATCACATCGTTATCCGTCAGTGCATAATCTCCTTTTGCCTTGCTCTGTACATCAACCGGAACCATGCCGCTGTATCCCTGAAGGATCGGCTGCATACCAAGTTTACGCATAATGAGCTGGTTCTTTCTTGCAAGATTCGTTCTCCTGGTAAACCAGGAATCATGGACCGGTCCACCGTATCCGGAAAGGTTTGCCATATATGCCCATGCATAGTAAGCAGGACCTGCGATATAATCTTTGATCTCTTCGTGTGTATAGCCAAGTGTACTTAAGAACTCTCTCCAGACTTCCTCCTGTCCTGTGATATCCAGCACGACATTGACACCATTGAGTGCCAGCCAGTCAAGCTCTTTTCTCCACTCGTCCTCGCCCCAGAAAGCCATGGAGTAAGACATGGTGCAGTAATTGTATGCATAACGCAGTGCCACTTTGCACTCTTTATGTACTTTGTTTCCGACTTTTACTATGCGATCCGGCATCGTTACCTGATCACCGACCTGGCTGATGCTCACGTTGCAGTAATATTTCAGATAATAATTCAGACCGTTTGCGATCGTCACACCGCTGTTGCCGGTGATCTTCACTTTACCGGCCGCATCTTCGATCTCATAATAATCGCTGCGCCTTCTGCCTTATCTTTCACTTCAAAGGTAAACCAGTCTTTGTACTGTTTACCGAGGTTACGGCTGACAATGCCATAGACTTCATCGATCGTATCCTGTGTGGTGATCTGCGTATTATATGCTGATTCTTCATAGGAAACCGGCGCGGTAAATACAGCTTTCTTTGCTTCCCCTCTCTTTGTTCCAAGGATACGCACTTCGTTCAGTACCGCTTTGGAGCTTGCGGAATTGTAAGAGAGCAGGATACGCACATTACTTGCTTTCTTTCCTTCCGCCTGATAAACTTCACCGCCTGCCGGACAACTGTCGGTACTGGTTTTTTCGGCAAGTTTGCTGTAATTCTGTCCGTCATTGCTATAATACAGGGAATACTGGGAATAACCTTCCTGTGGTGTATACACCTCGATCTGTGACAGATCGTACTCTGCACCAAGATCAAAATCCACATAAGCCGGATACTGGTCTGCACTCCAGGTATTGTTCTTGTTTCCATCGACAATACGATCCAGCGTATCCTGGCTGTAATTGCTGTGCAGTGCAGTGCTTCTCCATACGATATTTTCGGTATCGGCTTCTGCAATCGCTGCTTTGTTTGCAAGAATCTGGAACTCTGCCAGAGAAAGTACGTTATTTCTTCCGGCATCGTTTTCTGCCTCAAAAACTGCCTTTATGGATTCATATTCCAGATCTTTGACGCTGGGATCAACCTCTGCGGCATTGATCTGCACTTTGTTTGCAGCGCCTGTGTTTATCGTTCCTGCCGCAAACGGCTGCTCTGCATAAGATCCGTTTTTCACTGCTTTGCCATAAAGCTTATAGGTATAGGATGCATTTTTATTGTCCTTTGGCAGTGCCAGGACAATCTGACGCATCTTCTGTTCTACGCCAAAACTGACTTCTGCGAAGGTTTCGCTGCTTCCTGCTGCGAACGTTTTCTCCTGGATGGCTGCTGCGGTTGTCTCATCATTGTCGGTAATCTTTGCCTTGTCTGCAGAGGTATTGACTTCACTTTTCAGCGTCAGTCCCTGCTTTCTGGTTGCAGCGATATTTTCCAGTTCTACGACTTCTTCCGCACCATTGTCAATGTAGATTTCCGCTTCTGCGATCGCCGGCCAGAATGTGCCGGCTGAGCCGTCATTTTTCGGAGCGGAAAGTTCCACATACAGATGTGTCATCGCCTGTGCATTTTCAAATTCAAACGTATAGCCATCGTCAAAACTTGCTGTTTTTGCAGATCCCGGTACACTGACCAGATCGCTGGTTACGTTATTCAGTGCATATTTCAAAGACACATCGACGCTCCTCGCAGTAAATCCAGATTCGAATTTCAGCACAACCTTTTTCACACATTTCGTGTTTGCCTTCGGCAGTGCAAAGGTTAACGTACACGGCCAGTCTGCCCCATTGTTTACCCACAGCGTAGAAGTGTTGCCATCCACCAGATTTTCCTTACCTTTTCCTGCTTCCGCACTCGGAACAGTGATCTCACAGTCTGCTGCAATATTGGAAAGGCCACTTTCTGCCTGTGTCTGTACTTCCTGTACCTGCACTTTTGCAGCCTGCTGCGGTGCTGCCTTTACCGTCCCAGAAGCATAAAGCGGAACTGCCGTAAATACCATCAGGGAAGCAAGCAGAACACTCAGCGTTTTTTTTCCGCGTATTCTTTTTCCTTTCATAAGTTCCTCCATCTTATTCTTTGTCACCAATTACCATCTATTTGAACAGTCCCCGGAAGAACTCCACGATTGCCTGAATGATCCGTGTAAAAAAATTCCCAACACTTTCTTTATCCACATGGAAATCAAGATCTTCCAGTTTCTGATACAGATCCTTTGCCTGGTCTTTCAGTTTGTCCACATCCAGATCCAGTCCTTCTATTTTTTTCATCAAACCGGCAATCTGCTGCTTGTTGTCAGCAGAAAGATGAATATCCAGTTCTTCACATGCCTGCTCGATCACGTTCTGGATATCTTCCGCACTGGTCAGGTTGTTTTCTGCCACTTCCTTTTTCACCAGTGCGATCAGATCTTCTGCTTTTTCAGAATCTCCGATCTCTTCTACCAGTTTACCGGTCAGCACAAGTTCATCGTTTGCCGCATCGAGGTTTGCATCAGAAACTTCCTCACCTGTCATCGTCTCATACGCTTTGATCGCACCGACCAGTGCTGCCGTCCCGGAAATGGAAAACGGACCTGCCACCGTGATATCTGCATCTTCAATGCCCGCCGTCAGAAGAGCGTTGCGATACATACCTTCCGTACAGTAGGAAATATTTTTTGTCGTTACCCTGATACCGTTTCCGGCTTCTTTCCCAACGACCAGAACAGAAGAAAGTGCCCTGGTGCCGATGATCGATGCATCCAGATACTTATCCAGGTATTCATGCTCATCTGCATTGGTAATGCTGATGATATCATAGTCATCCACATTGATATCATCCAGTCCGAGCAACGATAAGACTGTCATCTGTTCCTGTGCACTCAGATCTGCACCAAGTGCAAGATACGGCTTGTCGATCACTGCATCCACACGGTCTGCAAATACGGTAATACCGGAAGTAAACAGTATCGTCGCTGTCAGAAATACTGCTGTAAATTTCTTTTTCATGTATTCTCCTTTCTGAATAATCCAGAAAAGCGAACGTTCTGAGACGTCCGCTCTCTTATCCCACAGGAATTTTTCTTCTGCGGCAGTGCAACATTATCTTAGTTTGGAAAACTCATCTGCAAGTGCCGCAAATTCTTTTAATGTCAATGTCTCCCCGCGTACATTGACCGGGAAACCAAGCTTTTCAAAAGCCGCCTGGATCTGTTCTTTCGTTGCTGCAATCTCCGGTGAATTATTCAGACCGTTGAGCAGCGTTTTTCTTCTCTGGTTAAAAGAAGCACGGATGATCCGAAACATCAGATTCTCATCCTTTACCGTGATAGGCGGATTTTCATGCAGTGTCAGCCGGATTACCGCACTTCCGACATTCGGACGCGGCATAAAGCAGTTTGGCGGTACATTTGCCACGATGTATGGCTCTGCATAAAACTGCACAGCCAGGATAATGCCCCGTAATCTTTGGTGCCAGGTCCCGCCTGCATACGCAGGGCAACTTCTTTCTGAACCATAACGGTAATGCTCTTTACCGGCACATGGCTCTCGAAAAGTCCCATGATGATCGGTGTCGTAATATAATACGGAAGATTTGCCACCACTTGATCGGTCTGCCCTGATTGTATTCATCCGCAAGTTTTGCGATATCCAGTTTCAGCACATCTTCATTGATCACCGTTATGTTGTCATACTCTGCCAGCGTCTCGGAGAGGATCGGGATCAGATTGCGGTCGATCTCCACTGCCACAACTTTTCCTGCCGCCTCCGCCAGATACTGTGTCATCGTTCCGATACCAGGACCGATCTCCAGCACACAGTCATCTTTTGTGATCTCTGCAGACGCGATGATCTTGTTCAGCACATGGGCATCGATCAGAAAATTCTGCCCGAACTTCTTCTGAAAGGCAAAATCATATTTTTTAATTACTTCTATGGTTTTCTGCGGATTTGATAATTTCTCCATTGTTTCCTGCCTTTCAGTCTGTGATACGGTACATATTTCTCGCGTTCTCATAAGTAACCTTTTCTGCTTCTTCTCTGGAAATGCCCTTTAACTCTGCGATCATGTCGAGCACATAGGAAATATAGGACGAACACTTTCGTTTGCCGGCGAAATGGCACCGGTGCAGATTACGGGCAGTCGGTTTCCGTCAAAATCCGCTCAAGTGGAATGCTCTCCACCACTTCTTTTAAAACTCTTGCATTTTTAAACGTAACAACACCACCGACTCCGATATAATACCCCATCTTGATATACTCTTTCGCCATCTCTTTCGAACCGGAAAAGCAGTGGATCACACCTCCGGTCGTTCCGGCATGCTCACTTTTGATCAGATCAAACGTATCCTGCGCGGCCTCACGACTGTGTACAATGACCGGAAGATTTACCTCTTTTGCAAGCTCCATCTGTTTTTTAAACCATTCCTTCTGGAGCTCGTGGGACTCTTTATCCCAGTAATAATCAAGACCGATCTCGCCGACTGCGACTGTTTTTTCCATGGTACACATCTCTTTGAGCTGCTGCATCTTCCCCTCGTCCAGTTCACCGACGTGATCCGGATGCACACCGACTGCCGCATAGACATGCGGATAACGCATCGAAAGCTCTGCACTGTCCTTTGCCCCCTGAAAACTTGCACCCACGTTTACAATACAGCCGACACCCTGTTCTTCCATCATGGAGAGCAGGCGGTCTCTGTCTTTGTCAAATGCCTCATCGTCATAATGGGCGTGACTGTCAAAATCATACATTCCTTTCCTCTTAGCAGATCTCTGCTCCGGACGGCATTTTCTTTTCCGGCACCATTAAAGAAAGTTCACCCTTCTCATCCTCTGCACACAGCAACATACCTTCCGAAAGAACTCCGGCAAGTTTTGCAGGTTTTAAGTTTACCAGTACCATGACTTTTTTGCCGACCATCTCTTCCGGCGTGTAATGTGCCTTGATTCCGGATACGATCTGTTTTACCTGGCTGCCGATCTTAACCTGGGAGCAGAGCAGTTTTTTGGATTTTTTTACTGCCTCACAGGAAATGATCTCGCCTACCTGGAACTGCATTTTGCCGAATTCTTCAAATGTGATCTCTTCTTTTGGCTCGATATCAATGCCTTTTTCCTCTTCTTTTCCTTCTTCTTTTGCCGGATGAAGCTCTGCAACTTTTGCCATCACTTCATTGATATCCATACGTGCAAAGAGGATTTCCGGTTTCTCGGTTACTTTATTGCCTGACGGATACAGACCAAAGGTATCCATCTGGGAAAGCTTGCGTTTCTGTGCTCCGAGCTGTGCAGTACTTTATCAGAAGTCTCCGGCATGAAGGATTCCAGAAGTGTTGCTCCGACGCTGATGGACTCTACCAGATTGTAGAGAACCGTTGCCAGACGATCTTTTTTTGCCTCGTCTTTTGCCAGTGCCCACGGCATCGTCTCGTCGATGTATTTGTTGCAGCGTTTGAACAGTGTAAAGATCTCGGTGATCGCATCTGCCACACGCAGCTCTTCCATTTTTGCAGTGACTTTGTCCGGTGTCTCCAGAACAACTTTCTTGAGTTCTTCATCGACCGGCTCGTTTACATTCTTATTTTCTACCACTCCGCCAAAATATTTGTTGGACATGGAAACGGTACGGTTGACCAGGTTTCCAAGAGTATTTGCCAGGTCAGAATTCATACGCTCTACCATCAGCTCCCAGGAGATCACACCGTCGTTTTCAAACGGCATCTCATGCAGAACGAAGTAACGCACTGCATCCACGCCAAAGAAATCAACCAGTTCATCGGCATACAGTACATTTCCTTTGGATTTGCTCATCTTGCCGTCACCCTGCAGCAGCCACGGATGTCCGAATACCTGTTTCGGAAGTGGCAGGTCCAGTGCCATCAGGAAAATCGGCCAGTAAATCGTATGGAAACGGATGATATCCTTACCGATCAGATGCAGATCTGCAGGCCAGTCTTTTTTGAACTGCTCGCTGCTGTTGCCGTCACAGTCATAACCGATTCCGGTGATGTAGTTGGTCAGTGCATCCAGCCATACATAAACGACATGTTTCGGATCGAAATCTACCGGAATGCCCCATTTAAAGGAAGTACGGGATACGCACAGATCCTGAAGTCCCGGAAGAAGGAAGTTGTTCATCATCTCATTCTTTCTGGAAACCGGCTGGATAAATTCCGGATGGGTGTTGATATGTTCGATCAGACGGTCCGCATATTTGCTCATACGGAAGAAATATGCCTCTTCCCGGGCCGGCTGCACTTCCCGGCCGCAGTCCGGACATTTCCCGTCCACCAGCTCGAGATTCTGTAAAGAAGGACTCACACGGGGTACAGTACATTCCCTCATAATACCCTTTGTAAATATCTCCCTGCTCGTAAAGCTCTGAAGTCTCTGGACCTGCCGCTCATGGTCCGCGTCTGTCG